>OFFB01001688.1_pt1 | contig 12392 bp, 14 predicted proteins | sample 1521281 | NCBI WGS metagenome assembly OFFB01 (sample SAMEA3504109, study PRJEB24116) | mouse gut metagenome | biome: mouse gut; feature: mouse-associated habitat; material: faeces | place: Denmark | collected 2011
TTACAAAATATAATATTGAGGTTATATGTCCAGAATTCGTACCTGTGGTTCATTTAAAATACAATTGATTAAAAAATCTAGAGAATCTGCATTATCAGCAGTACAAATATTTAATAATCCTAATATTTTATTCAAATCTGAAACATATATTGTATTGATGATAATAGCTTGGACATATTTGTTACATGCATATTTTAAAGATAAAAAAATAGATTACAGATATATTGATAAAAATAAATCAACTGGAAAAAGAAAATTTTATCAAGTTAGAGATGCGATTATCTATATTGGGATTTATCAAAATGTTTAAATTTTGAACAATGTCCATTAAGTAACGATTGTAAGAATAATTTAAGATTTTTAATTGGTTTGAGAAATAAAATTGAACATAAAATGGCTGGCGAACTAGATGATGCTTTAAGTGCAAGATTTCAAGCTTGTTGTTTAAATTATAATAAATATATAACTGAAATATTTGGAGACAAATATGCAATTGATAAATATTTATCGTTTTCTTTACAATTTTCAAAACTAAATAAAGAACAAAGAGAACTAATTGAAGATTATAAATTACCAGAAACAATTGAAACATATATTAAAACTTTTGATGCTGGTTTAACTGAAGAAGAATTTAATAGTGAAGAATATGCAACAAGATATTTATTTGTACCCAAAACTGCAAATAGACCTGGTCAAGCTGACAGAGTTATTGAATTTGTTAAAGAAGATTCAGAATTAGCTGTGGGTTTAAATAAAGAATATGTTTTAATTAAAGAAGCTGAAAAAACAAAATATCTAGCTGGACAAATTGTAAAATTAATGAAAGAAAAAGGGTTTTTAAAATTTAGTATGCATAAACATACAGAATTATGGAAAGAATATGATGCAAAAAATCCTAAGTATAATTATGGAGGATTAGTTGCCGGAAAACATTGGTATTGGTATAAAAAATGGCTAGATTTTGTGGAGAATCATTGTAACGAAAATACTGAAATTTATTGTTAGAATTTAATTTTTTCTATCAACTTTTGTAAACTCAATTCTTGTGGCTGAGTTCCGGTTAGAATTTGTTCGGTTAGTTGAGGCGAAATGTATTTTAAATTCATAATGTTGCGGATGTATTTAGAATCCTTTAAACCTTCTTCTGTTTGCAAATCTTCAATAGTTTTACCCGATTGAATTTGCTTGTGATAATAAAAACTTTTTACTATCGCATTTACAAGATATGGATTCGGCTCTGGAGTATCATATTCTTTAGCATTCAAAATTAAAATATTATCATTTCTTGAGAGCTGTGTGATTTTTATATTTTTTGAAATTACAATAGGAGTCAGTTCCTCATTTTTATCCGGAACAACAATTTCTTGATTATTTGCCAAAGCATTCAAAACTTTCTTTATTGATGTTTCATTATATGTTATTTCAATCAAATTTTTTGAAACCATGATTTTATGAATAATTGCTCTTATAAGTTTGGGCTCTGAATAATCTTGGATATCTTGCGCTATATAAATCAATTTGTTTTGCTTGCTAATTTTGTATTCCGAGACAATTTTTTGAATTTGTTTTTTATCCTGTAAAAATTCTTTCGTTGTTTCAATTACAAATTTCTCGACTTCACCTGCGGGAATTTTTGAAACCGAACCTGTTTCTTCATTGTTTTTCAAAGCCCTGCTTATATAGTAACGATATCTTCTGCCATGACTATTGCTATGACTCGGTGTCATTTTATTTCCCAAATCGTCATAAATTAAGCCTGCAAGAAGTGAATTTGAAGAAGATTTAACCCCGCAAGTTTTATCAACTTTATTTTCATACAATAACTTTTGCACTTTCTCAAAAAAATCATCACAAATAATAGCTTCATGCTCTCCATCATAAACTTTATCTTTATGCGTAATTTTGCCGATATAAACCCTATTAGAAAGCAAATGATACAATTGACCTTTTGAAAAATATTTATCGGTTTTTGTCTTGATTTCGTTCTCTTTCAGATAGTGCATCAACTTTGGTACACTTTTTAATTCAAGATATTTGTCAAAAAGCATTTGAACTTTTTGAGCATCCTCATTATGAACAACAAGTTTTTTATCTTCTTTTAAATAACCAAGCGGAACTTTGCCACCCATCCACATTCCTTTTTTCTTGGAAGCAGCGATTTTATCCCGAATTCTTTCGCCTGTAACCTCTCTTTCAAACTGTGCAAAGGATAAGAGGATATTCAATGTCAGCCTACCCATTGAAGTTGTGGTATTAAACTGTTGAGTTATAGATACAAAAGAAGTTTCATGCCTGTCAAATACATCAATAATCTTTGAAAAATCCATCAATGAACGGGTTAAACGGTCAACTTTATAAACAACAACTATATCAATTTTATCGTTTTCTATATCTTTTAAAAGTTCTTTAAAGGCAGGTCGTTCCATTGTTCCACCAGAATACCCGCCATCATTGTATTGTTTATCTAACAAAACCCACCCTTCATGCATTTGGGATTTTATGTAAGCCTCACAGGCTTCACGCTGTGCATCAAGTGAATTAAAATCTTGTTCCAGCCCTTCTTCTGATGATTTGCGGGTGTATATGGCACAACGCACTTTCTTTTTATCCATTTGCAACTCCAAAAAACTTTTTACCATTCCAATGTGTGCCGGTTATTACATTTGCAACAGCGGAAAGGGTTTTGTATAATTTACCATTAAAAATAAACCCTCCATTGACTGCGATAACTTCATATTTTTCACCTTTAAACTCACGAATAAATTTAGTACCGATAGTTACCTCAAATTTTTTGATTTTCTTGGTATCTATGGTTTTTGTTTCTGAATAGTGTTCGACAAGTTTATCTAATCTTTTTTGAAGTTCGCCTGATAATTTTCTGTATTTATAATACCATTCTATCTCTTTGATTAAGAATGACTTAGTATAACCTTTTGGTGCAGGTATTTTAAAGATTTCTTGCCATTTTGATTGTAATTCCTTTGTTGTTAGTGTTTTTAAGTTATCCATACTTACATTAATCGCTCTTGTCGCAAGCGAAATCAAGTCTAAATGCAAAAAAGACACAGAAATTATCATTTTAAAGATAGCCGTTTATTTAATACTTGTTTTGCAGCAGGCGACAATTCTAATTCTTTTAAACGCTTTGGGCTTATTCTTCTGTCCATAGCCTTTAAAATATCGGCTAATCCGGCATTATCCTGATATTTTATTAATTCCTGCCTTGGCAAATCAAGGTATTTAATTATTGATTGAATGGGAAACTCTATGCACTCATTTGTTTTATTACTCCATCCGTGAATAAAGCCTTGGTCAATATTTTGATTTGTATTTTTAGGAAATGCCCAAATAATCTCATTATCAAGTTTTATTTGAAAAAATCTTACTGTAATTTCACTCCATTGAGTCTTTTTGCTTAAAGGAATGTAAATGAAGGACAAATTAAGGCTTGGGTGTATAATGTTTTCAAGTCTTTTTCTTAATTTATACCAATGATGTTCTGACATAATATGCCTCCGTTATTTATTTTTACATATAAGTATGTCATTTTAAGTCGTATTGCATTCAAACTCTGATTTAAATAATAGTCAAGGTTAAAAATATGGGACAAAGTGATTTTTACCTTGCCCCATATCCTTAAATTATTTATCTTCTACAATATACTCTTTTGGAATATTACTGGTTCTATCAATACCATTAAGTATGTCTAGTAATTGGGTTAATTGTGACTGAATTATATATCCGGGAACATCAGGTCCTTCGTTTTTAGGTTTTAGACGAGTTTCTAATTCATGCTGAATATCTATATCAGATCTAAAAATCTTTAAAAATTGTAAAAGTAATTTTGTATCATCACCTTTTATAATTTCACTAACCAATTTGTGAATCAAAACCTCCAAACAAGTAATCTTTTTATGTTTACCATTGATTTTTGTTTCTACAAATTGACTCAAAATTTTGTTTAGACATTCATTTGGTCTTGTTTTTAGATTCCTTTTTGGACGTCCTTTTGGATTTCCAGATTTTCCTTTAATAAATTGTCCGGTTTTACAATCCCTGTTACTTTCAGGATGATAGGTTTTTATAGCCTCATCAATTACATCCTGAATGTTTTCGTATTTATCAAAAATACCCATAATTATTGTCCTCCTTTATTTTCCTCTAAAGTGCTTACTAGTTGCACTTTTTCTCCAGTTAATTGTTCAAAGCGATGAAGTATTACATCGCAATAATTAGGTTCAAGTTCAATCGCATAACAAACCCGGTTTGTATTCTCACAAGCTAAAAGAGTGGAGCCTGAACCTGCAAAACAGTCAAGTACAGCATCATCCGGATTGCTTGCATCTAAAATAACTTCTTCCAGCATTTTTACAGGTTTACAAGTTGGATGAAATTTTAAATCATCTTTATTTTCAGGATTTGAAACATGAACCCCCTTAAAATCCCATACATTAGTTCTATAGCGACCAAATTTACCAAGTTGGATATTATTTATATATTTGCCCATGCCGTTTTTAAACACAAATACTAATTCATGCTGACTTCTGTAAAAAGAGCCTTGTCCGCCAACCATTTTGTTCCAAACACACAAATTTTTAAATTCAGAATAACATTTGCCGGCGGTTAAAATTTCTAACACATGCCTCCAGTCCATAAATATATAATGCAAAGAGCCATCTATCGTATATTGTATCAGATTATTAAAAATAGCACCAAGAAACCCAGTAAATTCCTCAGATGACATTTCTCCGCTTGCCATTGCAAATTCCTTATGTTGAATTTTTCCATTGCCGCATATATTTTTAACAGCAAGATTATAGGGAGGATCAGTTAAAACCATTACTGGTCTGATATCTTTGAGTAATAATCCGTAATTCTGAATATCTAAAGCATTTCCACATAATAAACGATGTTTACCAAGTTGCCATATATCTCCGGTATTTACACGTTTTTCAATATTAAGCTCATCCTGTCTTGTTTCTATGAATTCACTTTTATTATTTTCTTTAGAATCTTGAATTATAAAGTCAATCTCAGGAATTTCAAAAGCAGTAAGACTTAAGTCAAAATCCAATTCCTGCAATTCTTTAAATTCAAATTTCAAGGCATCAATATCCCACTTTGCAGTTTCTGTCATCTTGTTATCAGCTATAGAATAGGCTCTTAGCTGTTCTGCTGTAAGATGAGAGGCATCAATAGCGGGAACTTTTTCAAGCCCCAATTCTTTAGCTGCAAGATACCTTGCGTAACCGGTTACAATTTTTTGTTTCTTGTCAATTACAATAGGGATAAAAATACCATTTTCTTTGATAAGTCTTGCAAGTTTTTTGATTTTCTCGGGCTTGTGCTTTCGTAATTTTCTTTCGGGTTCTTTAAGTTTTTCTACTTCAATTCTCAAAATAAGTGGGTTACTAATTTTATCCATATTTTGTCCTTTCCGGCAGGTTCTTTAACTTTTTACTGCCGGAATAAACTAGAAAGAAATTTTTGCTTAAGACAAAATAACTATAACTCTTGCTATCAAAGCGCTTTAAGTGATTTACTATCACGAAAAATGATAAATTTGTGATAAATCTTGAAAGATGTTATAATTAGAATATGAAAGAAAAGAATAACACCAAACCAGAGAAATGTCCTTATTGTGGTAAAACAGGTATAGTTGTTAATGGATATGATTCAACTACTGAAAAAACACCAAGATACAAATGTAAAGACTGTAAAAAGACGTTTAAAAAAAATAAGAATTATTATTTTAAAAATAAAGCAGATAAACTATTTATGGTTCATATTTTGAAACTCATAAGAACAAATTACTCAGAAATAAATAATGCTCCAAAATCAGGGCAACCTATAAAATTTCAAAAATTATTTTCTATAAAAGAATCCGATAAAAAAGAACTTGATAATATGACTTTAGCTTTGGATTATATTGGCAGCAATAAATTAAAAAATTTAACCCCGAAATTAAGTATTTATTTGGAAAATAATAACATCATTATTGCAAAATCATTTAATAATAAATAACAACTTCAAAAATCAAACAATTCTTTGACCTGAACTTCAAGGGCATCAGCAAGTTTTACTATTGTTCTTAAATTTGGAATTTTTTCATTTCGCTCAATTTTGCCAATATATGAAATATCTAATCCAGCTAGCTCTGCAACCTTACCTTTTGTAAGTTTTTTAGCAAGTCTTATTTGTTGTACTTTTGTTGCAAAATTTCTGATAACATTGCTATTCATTCTTTAATTATGCTATTATGAATGTACAAACGTATAGACCACCAGTCTAATAAAAAGAAATTGTTACGTCATAAATTGACGTGGTAATGTGTTACACTCTTAATAAAGAATAAAAATAAGTATCATAATTATTAGGAAATGCGGAAATGAAAATTCAATTTTTAGAACTAAACAATTTTAAATCCTTTAAAGGTAAATGTACAATTTCTTTTAACTCTGGATTGACAGTAATTACCGGTTTAAATGGTACCGGAAAAAGTAATATAATTAATGGGGTTAATTTTGCCTTAGGAAAATATGAGACAAAAACTGAATTGATACACGAAGGCGAAAAAGAGGCATCTGTTAGAATTGTTTTGAGAGCTGGAAATGGGAATTTGATATCAATTTCAAGAACAGTTGATATTAATGGCAAAAAATCATTATATATAAATGGAGAATCGGCAAATGATAACGATATTCCTTATGAAGATTTTGATTTTGTACTTTTAGATTCAAATTCTCATAATCAATTTGATAGCACAAAATTAAAAGATTTTATAAAAAATCTGAAAGAAGAATCAAATAAGAAACAAATTATTTTGGTAAGCACCGAAACAAGTATGCTAGATTATGCAGATCAGATTATTACAGTAAATCAAAAAATTAAAAATCAATCTGAAATCAAAGAAACACAACTTATATAAATGGAGTAAAATATGACAGAAAAAATTGAAAAATTACTGAATGATGTAAACGAAATTACAATTAAACAGAAAACTATAAAAGAAACAATTGCAAAAGAAACAGGTAATAATTTTAATATATTTGAAATTACACATATTAGTCAAAAAGAAGTCCCAATGTGCAGAATTTTAACCGAACTTTTAGACCCAAACGGTTCTCATGGTCAGAATAAAATATATTTAAATTTATTTTTCAAAATAGTTTTAAAAAAGGATATTCCATTATCAGAACTAGAGGTTATAAGAGAAGAAGTAATTGAAGGTTGTCGAAGAATTGACATACTCATAAAAGACAGAACAAAAGATTTTGTAATTCCTATAGAGGTTAAAATAAATGCCTGCGACCAATCGAAACAATTATACGATTATTCAAAGAAAAGAAAACCAAATGACGAAAATCCTAAAGTATATTATCTTACAAAATATGGAACAGAACCATCTATGGGAAGCAGAGAGAGTTTAAAAGATGAAGAAATTGGTCTCATATCTTGGAATGTGGATATATTAAACTGGATAAGAGCTTGCATATCTGATAAAGCAACCATAAACAAAGCACCTATCAGAGAAATTTTATTGCAATTTGAAACAGCAATAGAAGAGTTTACATTACAAACAAAGAAAGGCGAACTAATGGAAATTGAAAATTTATTAAAAACACAAAGCGATATTGAAAATGCTTACAGTATCGCACAGGCACTAAAAAATACTTTATTAAGCCGATTTAAAGAAAAACTTGAAGAAGAACTTATAAAAATAAAACCGCTTGATGATAACAGTCAAGATGATAATGAATGGAATCTTGGATATAAATTATCTTTATCAGAAGATAAATCCCAGGTAGATGTGGCACGTATCAGCTTGGAAAATAATAGCGTATTTAAGCTGATTCAAGTTTTGAATCCCAATGATTTATCTTGGAATAATTTTTCAAAAAACAAATTTAAAGAAAAGGTGTTTTCAATATCCTATGATACAATCTTTGAACTTGTAAAAGAAAATAGTTTTAATGATAAAGTTAAAGAATGTGTTGATTGGATAATTGAACAACTTAAAGTAAATGGTCAAATGTAATGTCCAAGACTGCAGAATACATTTTAAAAGAATGGGAGAAGTGGAAACATCTTGAAGATATCACCATAGCCTGGAGTTTGGAATTAATTAACAGAAAAACCAATAAAGAAATATCTGATATTATTAATCTTTCTAAAGCTGAAATTAAAGCTATGGTTGATAATTTCGATATCCAAGAAAATGAAACTCTTGTTTGTGAAATTCAAAACGGTACAAAACTCACAGAAAGAGAGGAAGAATTTTCCACTCTCATAAAACAGGGTAAAAATATATCAGAAATCTCTAAAACTCTTATGGTAAGCAGGACAAGAGTTAAAACCGTTGTTAAAATAATTTTGGCAAAAATTTTAATAGGGCTTTATGATTATTATAATGCCGAATATTCTCATGTATCAGAACTTGCACATCCGGTTTTAGAAGGCATGCGATATTACGGTTTTATGTATGGCAAGGCATCGGGTAAAATCGATGGCTATTGGTACGAATTTGATGAAAAAGGCAAGGTTCATTTAAAAATCAAATGCGATAATTTTGAAAGGGTTGATAAAAATTGCATCATTATTTCAATTGATAAAAAATATGGTCTTATAGACAATTGTGGCAATTATTTAATCTCTCCCAAATATGAAGAATTAAAAAAGACATTTGGTGAAAATAGTTCCCTTTTCACGGCAAAATTAAACGGAAAATACGGAGTGATTGATGAACATGGGGAAACTATTATTGATTTTAAATATGACAATATGAAGTTTTTTGGAGATAAAGAACATATTTGTGCAAAAAATCAAGGTAAATGGGGTTTGATTAACGTTAATGAAAATATCATCGTTCCTTTCATTTACGATGAAAGTTTTAATATCTATGCCCTGCCATTTAGAAAAAACGAGGGCTTTATAGTAGAAAAAGAAGGTAAGGAAGGGGTTATTAATCTTGAGAGTAAAGTTATTATTCCTTTCGAATATGATTGTTTATGCTCAAACTTTTTTGATACTGCAAAAAGTTTGACGGTGGCAAAAAAGAATGGTAAAAGAGGTGTTATTAACTCAAAAAACGAAACCCTTATTCCTTTTGAATACGAACATATTGAAATTTTTTCTGATGAAACAATGTTTGTACATAATTTTAACAAGGGATATATAATTGATTTTTCAAATAAAAAAGTTTGCGATAAAGACTTTCAATTTATAAACTCCGAGGGAAACGGTGAATATTTTTGCGCTATGAAAAATGATAAAAGCGGTTTAATTGATAAATTCGGCAATATCAAAATTGATTTTAAATATGATGATTTATTCTTTATAAATAAAAATCTGCTTGTTGCAAATAAAGATTCAAAAGAAGGAATTATTGATGTTAATGAAAATATTATAGTTCCTTTTAAATATTGGTTTAAGCGTGATAAATGCTTAGATAAAGATAATACTCTTCCTGCCAGAAGTCGGGTCAATGGCAAATTGAAGTGGGGATTAATTAACCTTCAAAATGAAGTTTTAATTGATTTTAAATTTGACATCTTAATGCCTTTTAACGATAGGGAATATACTCTTGCAATAACTCATAATAAATGGATGTATGTAAACAAAAAGGGTGAAATTTTAAAAATCGATATTGATAATTATGTCACAAAATGACGTATTTTTGTTATAAAATTAAATTATGTCCAGATTAAATAAAGCAGCAGAAATAATAGAACTTGCAATGATGTTTCAGAATAGTTATTGCGGGTTGTGTATTGATGATATTCAAGAACATTTTGAATGCTCCCGCAGATCAGCAGAACGAATGAAGTCGCTGTTATTTGAAATGTTTCCTGAAAAAGTTGAAGAAGTTTCAACTTCTGACAAGAAAAAATACTGGCGATTTATTAAAGGAACTGCCAACATGTTAATTTCATTTACCCCTGATGATTTTGCGAACCTTGAATACTTAAAAGGGCTATCAAACGATGAAAATAGGCAAAAAGAACTTGATGAATTAATTGCCAAAATAAAAGCTTTAACTCCGCAAAAAAATGCAATGGCACTGGAAACAGATATTGAAGCAATACTTGAATCCGAAGGTTTTGCAGTACACCAATATTCAAGAGTTAAAGCAGATAAAAAGGTTTTAGATAAACTCCGGCAAGCTATGCTTTCATTTAAAAAGGTTGAATTTGACTACAATACGGATAAGGGCTTACGCCATGTCGTATTAAACCCGTATGGTATAATTATTTCAGATAAATATTATCTTGTTGGATTTAATGAATATGTAGACGATTTAAGACTTTATAAAGTGGATAAACTTCAAAATCTTATTGTAACAGATGATTATTTTGAAAAAGATGAAAAATTTTTATTATCAGAATATTGTAATAATTCTTTTTCAATCTATCAGGAAGAACCAATGAGCATCACATTAGAATTTGACAAATCTGTTGCAGAAGGTGTTTTGAATTATCATTTTCATCCGACACAAAAGATAAAACAACTTGATAACGGTAATATTCAAGTAAAATTCACCTCCGGTGGTAAACTTGCCATCTGCCATGAACTTTTCAAATGGGGAACAAGTGTTAAAATCAAAAAAACAGCGGAACTTAGAAAGTACTATAAAGATTATTTAATAAATATTTTGAATAAACAATTTTGATATATAATAAGAAAAAAGGAGTTTTATGTCTTTTTTTATAAATTCAAATATGTTGCTAGAAGATTATAAGTATGCTGCATTAAATATATTGTGGTTGTATGATAATGGAAAAAGAACATTAATTTTTGCATTTATTGAGTTATTTCCCAATGAATATCCCAAACCTATAAATATTCAAGAAAATAGCCACAGTGTAAAGAAAACAAATAAACGTTTATTTTTTGCAAGAATCATAGATACAGTTGAAAATATTTTAAATTGGTATAGTAATATTTCGTCCGGGAATGTTTCTCATATGTTTTGGCAAAATAATGAACCTTTTGAATTAATTAACTATGAACAAGAACCTGCTTATCCAGATCTTTTACTATCGAATAATCTTCCATTTTTACAAGATTTCGTGGGTTGTGTAAGGTGTCATTTTTTATTTGAAAAAGATTTTCCAGAAGAAATAAGACAATTATGCCTTGATGAAGAAAACATTAATTGGATTAATGATAACTTTAAGTTTGATTTATCATTATATTCTGAGTACATTGGATCAATATGTTTAGTTGCATATAATCCGTTACTAAGAAGTGTTAATACAAAACTTATGACAAACACAAATACCAAATCTGAATCTGTGTCATTTGAAATTGAACCAAGATACAATGTTGATATTTCGGATTTAAAATTGTTATATATAGAAAAACGGAATCTTGGATATAAATGCTTTAAAGAAGTTGCATTAAATAATCTGTATTTCATAATAGATAACATAGGAGAAGTTGAAGCTATTGGTTATGCTGTAATTTGTCCAAAAAGAGGACTATTATTATGGGAAGGTTTTCATGGTTTTATGAAAAGTTTATCTTTGAGTATGAATATTGTAACAGGTACAAATAAGATCAATGTTCCAACTAAAAATTATGATGGTATCGAAGAAACATATGAAACTTCAAGATATAGTAGTGAAACAATTACAATTGGAGAAAACAATAAAACAAAAACAGAAACATTAGCAATTAAATTATTAAAATCAAAAAGAACAAGGGAGCAAAAAAATATAGCTCAAAATACTCAAAAACTATTTTATGAAAACCCAAAAGAGGCAACAGCATTTATTAGAAGTATTATTGCCAAAGCTCAAACAAGAATTACTATAATCGATCCCTATATTACGACCAGAGAATTATTTAAATTTGTTTTATCGGTAAATCCAAGCGTAAAAACTACAATAATAACCTCTTCTTTGGTATTAAAAGGCGGCAAAAATAAAAATCAAGCCAAAACTTTGTTGAAAAATATTGATAATGTGTCAAAGAATTATCATATTGAAGCAATGGTAATGCTTGGAAGAGAACCAGCTTTTCATGATAGATTTATATTTATAGATGAAGAAGTTTGGATTAGTGGAAATTCGTTGGCTGATATTGGCAAAAGAGCAAGTATTCTGATTAAATCATCAGCACCAAAAGAAATTCAAAATATTTATTATAGCATTATAAATGACAAGCAAAAAATAACAACATTAAAAGAATGGATTGAGAACCATGAAACCGCAAATTAATAATGTTATCCAAGTACCAATTCCGGAAAAATTTGCGAATAAAGAACCCAAGTTATATTTTTTGTCCGCAAATTATGAATCTGGGAAACGTGACTCTAAAGATATTGAAATTGTAAATGGTTGCTGTTTTGATAGAAATGATTTATATAGTAGTATTTTTTGGAACAATTT
>OFFB01001700.1_pt1 | contig 12268 bp, 3 predicted proteins | sample 1521281 | NCBI WGS metagenome assembly OFFB01 (sample SAMEA3504109, study PRJEB24116) | mouse gut metagenome | biome: mouse gut; feature: mouse-associated habitat; material: faeces | place: Denmark | collected 2011
TCAGCACCACCAGCGCGGCCTTGCTTCCCTTACAACCTATAATGCTATCCATTTCCCAATTTCCGAAAGTTTCGCGGTCTGCCACTTCCTGCGGGCGTTCCTCTATGGTGTCCCCCTTTGCGGGCCGCGCCCGTTTTTGCCTGTCCCTGTCCTCTGGCTTCCTGTGGTCCCCTTTATACAAAAGGTGTTCCGCCGTCACGTTCAAGAATACGTCACCCCTGTAAATCCAGTTGTAAAGGGTTGTTTCACAGATATGGGTATCAAACCGCTTTCCGTCAATCGCAATTTGTGCCAAAGCCGCGCCGGGGGACCTCTTCTTGTCAATGATCTGTTCTTCGATATACTCTGCAAAGGCAAAGTGTTTCCCCAACTTTATGTCCGGCCCCTTTGCCCGCAAATTCTCCTGACAGCTTGTCGCTGACACCGTTGAAGTTGGACAGTTTGGTCTTCTGCTTCGTATCGCCGAACTGCGGGATGACGGTTACGTCGGCCTGCGGGCGAATGTTCCAACCGGAGGCTGTTGCAATGTCGGTTCTGACAGCAACGCCAATCGGAAGCTGGAATGTGTTCGTGGCATCAGCCTTGTTGCTCCATACTTTCTTGCCGTCAACCTTCGTATCGTATTTGCCCGACTTAGCCCAGACGTATCTGAGACCTGCGTGCGGAACGATATTGGCTTTTCCGGCGGGAATAGTCGCTTCGGCACGAGCACCGAGGCTGAACATATTCGTCTTGACATCCGCATCGGCCTTGTTGAATCCGGCTGCATTAATCGACTGTGTAATATCAGAGGAGTTGTGCATCCAGCTCAAAGTTCCGATCAGATTGACTCTATCGACGGGAGCGTAAGCGCCGTAAGCGTGCAGACCGAAGCTGTCATACTTGTTCTTGGTCTTCAGCACGTCGCCGGTGGAATCTAGCGAGCCGTGGTTATAACTGAAAGCGCCGCCCAAGATGACGGATTTACCGGCAAACTTGCGGTCGTAGCCCATAACCAGACCGTAGGCGTTCGTATCGAATCCGGCTTTAGAAATACCGGTGGCACTCAGGCTCTTGTACTTCTGCTTACCGCCGATAACATCGACCCAAAGATCGTTTCCGCGATCCCATTCGCGCATAACACCGTACTCGGTAAAGGCTTCGTTCCGCATGGAAACTCTGCCCTCGATGGAGTCGGCTGCCGTGTTGAGGTCGTTCATGGAAACGCTCATAGCGCCGCCCGCAAAGGCGATATTGGCAACAGAGTTGATGACTTTGGTCTTACCGGCAACATCAAGCTCTTTATCGCGCAGAACGCGGCAAACAAATTCGGCTCCTGCGTCACCGCTCTTGCAGTGCAGCAGATCGTCGTTAGCAATGTTGGGAATGGCGATGTCAGGATAGACAGTGCGGACATCGGCCAGCGTTGCATTGACCCAAATCTTGCTCGGATCGTTGTGCAGCGTCAGAATCCAGTTGATGCCGGAGCCGTCCTGTGGAAGAGCGTAAAGATTGTCGCCGGTCCAGCCGCCCGTCCACATTCCGCCGGTTTCATTTCCGTCGGTGATGTAGCCGTTGACGATTGTGTAGTCGCCCACTTCTTCAATATTGCCCAGAACAAGGTTTGCACCCGGTTCGACGGTGACTTTCGCAATATCGCTTGTGGTATTGAATGCGCTCTTACCGTCTGTCAGGATGGAGCTGTCGATAACGGTCAGAGAATCCTTAGCAAAGAAGAGATCACCGTTTCCGATCTGGACGTGCGTATCTTTATCCGTCCAAACGTTTGGACCTACGGCAATGCCTCCTCCCGGACCGGTTGTCACGTTATTGGTAATAACCAATCGGCTCGGTGTGCCGCCCGGCACCGTCGGAGATCCGATGGAATCGGCCCAGTCAAGTCCGCCCTGCGGTCCGAGGTTCAGATCGCCGTTGTTCTTCACATAGATATTCGTGTCGATCACGTCGTCCTTCGGATTGATTTCAGCCTTGACGTGGTTTTCCTCGGTCGGTTCTCTGTCGTTTCCGATGACAAGGTCTCCGCCGTTAAGGTCGGTTTCCTCTGCCTTCAGACTGCCCCCGTCAATCTTGACGAGACCGTCGTCAATGGTGAGCTTGCCGGTTTCAATATCTCCCGTGTTGTTCACGTCGCCGCCCGCAACAACAACGTTGTTCCAGATAGACGTGCCGGAGTTATTGTGTTCGCCTTCCGGGTCAATCGTCAGGATGTCTCCTTTCTCGTAACCGGAATTATTCGACGTACCGCCGCCCTGAATCGTCATATCGTCATATTCAGATTTGCCTTGGTTGTCGAGTGTCCCGGAAACAAGGGTATCGGTAACCTTGGTAGCGTCAACTTCACCCTTATTGGTCTTGTCACCGGCTATAACATACTTGTCGTTAATGGTCTCTTTGCCTCCTTCTTCCGTAGTGGCCGAGCCTCCGACCTGTATGGTCTGGTTGTTCCAGATCGAGGTACCTGAATTGATATGCTCACCGCCGTCTTCGATGGTAAGGATGTCGCCTTTCTCGAAGCCCGAGTTGTTGGACATTCCGCCGGAAGCAACGGTCATATCGTCATATTCAGATTTTCCTTGGTTATCGAGCGTCCCAGAAACCTGAGTGTTGGCAACGCCTGTTGCGTCAACTTCGCCTTTGTTAATGCGGTCGCCCGCAATGTCGTAGGTACCCTTGATGGTTTCTTTACCTCCGACGTCAACCGTTGAAGTTGCTCCGGTTTGGATTGTGACGTTGTTCCAAATCGAGGTGCCGCTGTTGGTGTGCTTACCACCGTTTGCTACTGTCAGAATATCACCCTGTTCAAACCCGGTGTTCTCCGATTTGCCGCCGGAAGCGACGGTCATGTCGTCGTAATTGGCAGTTCCTTCGTTGCGCAGAAGACCCGCAACAGTTGTCACGGCAGTCTTGGTGGCATCAAGAACAGCGTCTTTGCCTTTGTTGACGAACTCACCGATCACATCAAATACGTTACCGACGTCCAATTTGCCGGAGTTTTCACCTTTACCGGAATCAGCAACGGTGACACCGTTCCAAATAGACGTACCGGAGTTGGTATGAGCTCCTTCAACGGTGAGGATGTTTCCTTTTTCCGTACCGCTGTTATTAGAGCTGCCACTCTCAGCAATCAGCATATCGTTGTAATTGGCATTGCCTTCGTTGGCGTGTGTGCCGGATACCGTTACCTTGTCCACCTTGGAGGCGTCCAGAACAGAGTTTCCGCCTTTGTTCGTGAAAGAGCCAGCAACGTCAAACGTCGGGCCTGTACCGTCCTTTTCATCCAGAGAGAGCTTGCCTTCGTTAACAGCAGCACCGTTTCCGGTCAAACTGTTTGTATGAAGGATCGCGTTGGAGTGAACATGAACATTACCGTTGTTGGCAATCGTCCAGTCCGCAAATTCGCCGTTCTTGGCTTCCAAAGCCCCGTTTTCTCCGATATTGGAGGAGAGAATCCATCCGACCGTCGGAGTAACTCCGCCGTGAGAGCCGAACGTAAACGTACCGTTGTTCACGTCAATGGAGCCGCCGTCGGCAGAATCCTTCAGCAGTTTATTGGCATCATCACCAAAAGAACCTTCAGGAATTGCATTGACGGCATTGCCGACAAGAACCAATTCCTTACCGCCTTCGATTGTGACTTTATCGGTATGGGAGACATCTTTGAATCCCATACTAATATTGATCGAATTGGTATTCGGATCATTGGACTCGGCTCCGATCACTAAACCTTTGATCGTCTGGGCTGTATCGGTGTCTTTGTTGTACTCATCGGCAGACTCATTGTGCAAAGTGGTGGTGTTGAGCACAATGCCCGGATTCAGAACGACATCGAGTCCTTCTTTTTCCAAATCGTTGGCAGTTGTGATAGTGAAGGGCGCGGTCATCTGTCCCAAGAAATTGATGGTCAGATTAGCTGCGTTTTCAAATGCATTCGCAATTTTGTCGGTGACGCTGACAATCAGCGAAGCGCTGAAATAGTCGTCGTCCAACGCGAGGTTGCCGCTCTCAACATTAAGACCGATTTTGATCTCATCTTTAACTGCGCCGACGGTAGTTGCAGAAAGCACTGTGGTCGGAAGCTGTACGGTGCCTGTTTCGGCGTCCGATGCGTCGATACGAATAGCCTCAGTCGTTACAGAGCCGAAAATTTGATCGGCACTTGTCTGAAGAACGCCGCCCTGAAGATTAATAGTGTCAGCCTTCGTTCCGTCAAGTTCGATCTTGGCAACGTCAAGAACGCCGCCCTCCATGATATTGACAGTCGTATCGCTGTTGACTACGCCCGCGATAACCTGCGTCAAATTATCTTTATAGTGGGACTTATTCTCAGCAGAATCCTCGTTATCAATCACCGGAGTCTGATTGCCGCCGGAGATGTTAACAGTGTTATTGCCGAGGAGGCCGGTAACGTTTCCTTCGGAATCGCGAACTTCGGAAGCATCAAAAATACCGCCCTTTATGTTGAGCGTGGAATCTTCAAAGAATCCTTTATCCGCTTTGAAATGACCGCCCAACTGGTTATAGACAGAGTTCTTCGCATCGAGCTCGGCAATATTGAGATTGCCCTTGTTAAGGTTAATCGTTCCCTCGTTGGAAACAACCTTCTGAAGGTTGCTGTCTCCGTCGGAAGTGAACTGCCCGCCGGTCGCGATTTGCGTCAAAGCAATATCCGAGGTGTTTCCACCGGCATTGACAAATTCTCCGCCGTTAAGAACCAGCTGATCGGCCTTGACTGAACCGGCTGCTTGGTTAAAGAAGCGGTCGTTCTCAGCCAGAATAAGATTTCCGACCTCAACGTTGCCTGTATTTTCAGACTTGGCAGCCGCAAATTCGGTAGCTTTTACCGTTCCGGCATTGTTCAGTTCTTTTAATTGAACCTTTTCAGCCTCAATCGAGGCATCCTGTCGAACATCAGCCAGTGTCACATCCTTGGAGCCGACGGAACCGCCCTGAATCATGCCCTTCAATAACATGAGGTTTGAAAGCTCAAGGTGGCCTTCATTGGCGATACCGACATCGGCGGCTTCAGCCATTTCAATCTTGGTTGTGCCGGAATCTTTGAACTGAGCGGCTTGGGCAGAGTTTTGTACCTGACCTCCGGTGATATTCAAACCGTTCAAAGCTAAGGAGCCGTTGTTGCCAACCGTGCCGCCTGTGACATTGAGCGCATTGGTATTTTCCATTGTGCCGTTGTTGTTGAGTTCACCTGAAGCAACCGTGACACTCTGAGTTCCGTCAATTTTGAGGGTTCCGTCATTGGTAACAGTACCGTTAAGTTCGGAGGCTCCGTTAAGTCCGGCAATGGTCAGGACGGCATCCGCTGCATTAGTAACAAGAGATCCTGCTTCCGTCAGGAGCGAGTCCATTTTGGCAAGCGCATTATTAATGAAGCTGCCCGCAGTTGCATCCTGAACGGGTGTTGCGGCTTGAACGGTGAGTTTTGCAATGTCCACTTCGCCGCTGTTGGTCATATCACCGGCAACAGTTAGCTCATCCGTAACGGACAGTTTGCCCTGATTTTCCAGCGATCCACGAATGCCGTAAGTTCCCGAAGCACCGGCAAGAGCGTTACCGGAAACGGTCAGTTTTCCGGCTGTCAGTTCAGCACCTTGCTTATTAACAGAACCGTATTCGCGTAGTGTCAGCTCATTAAAGGCTGCTTGACCGTTGTTTTCCACGTAGCCGCTAATATCCGCAGTGCCGATATCAAAAGTTCCGTGATTAACGAACGAGTTGTTGGTGTTTCGGGATGCGATATTCTGAGCCTTGAAAATGCCGTGGTTGCTCATAGCACTGCCGTCAACAGCCGTATAGCTGCCGACAATCAGCTGAGTGGCTGTGTCATCGGCATTGCCGATAACCAGTCCCTCTCGGTCATTACCGTAACCGGCAGAGCCGTTGTTCAGGACGTCAACGGTAAACTCGCCATTTTTGACAATCACTTGACCGCCGGCACCTCCGATTTTGTTATTGGCCGGGGAAATACCGATATTGAGTTCTGCAAGATGTCCCTTCGTTGCAGCGGCTGAACCGTAAGAGCCTAGCGTTAACTTAGAAGGAGTCAAGTTTCCGTTGTCGTTGCGGTTGCCTCCTACCCAAACAGCGCCGTCAGCTAATTCCACCGGAGCGAGATTGGGATTGGGCTGGGCCTGACCAACCAAAACGAAGTGGCTGCCACTATTAATATAGAGGCCGTCAGAAACGCCGGTTACGTTCATAAACCCCATTGACTGGTTTAAAACGTTCGGCGTACCGGAAGTCGGAACAACAACGGCTGCGCTGTCATTAACACCTACAACCAAAGAAGTTGCGCCCGGATTTGCAGCGCTTTCATTGGAAAGCGTTTCATTAGCAAACGTTGCGTAGGCTAGAGTTCCGGCGGCAGTGGCTTTAATGGAATTTGCGAGATCTACATTAAATCTCTCAGCAGCTTTGCCGTTAAATGCAACTTCAAGTTCTCCGCGGCGATCCGCAGGAACATCTCCGATTGCTACGAGCTTATTAACTGCGTCACCGGCAAGAGCAGCACTGTAGGAGGCGTCGTCAAATGCGACAGTACCCCATTGAAAAGCGATACCCTGTGCAACAGAACCGATAACGTTACCGATGCCCGTGACGATTTGAGGATTGCTCGTGACTTCTACTTTGTCGTCCGGGTTAACCGCATCTAGGTTAAGTGTTGAATAATCCAGATCGGCAAAGACCTGATCCAACGTTGTGGACAGACGGCCGCCTTGCAAGTTAGTGGTCTTGTGACCGTCCATTGCAATGTGTTCGGTTCTCAGTGTTGCACCGCGATTGATATTCACGACAGAAGAACTATCCAGTGTTCCAACCGTAAACGTTGCTGCATCATTGGAACCGGAGCCTGCGCCAAGATTGTAGGTATTGCCGGAACCGAGGACAGTGTGCTCAATCGTTCCGCCGGTCAGATCAACTGTTGAATTGCTGAACCAACCCGAAGCACTCGAAAGACTGCCTGCCGTCTGGACGTATTTAACGTTAGCAGCTTCAAGGCTTCCGACATTGATTTGTCCGGCATTCGTAAAGGTATCGTTGCCAAGACCCGCGCGTTTGAACACTATCAGACCGTCCCCGGTAATCGAGCCGGAATTGTTCAAAGTACCGCCGAAAGTAAATGTACCTGCATTTTTGATCGAGCCGGTATTAGTAATACCTAATCCGCTGCCGTCAACGAAAATGTCAGACACGCCGCCGAAAGCTTCGGCGCCTGTAGCATTGATAAATTCACCCGCAATCGTACCTGTCCCGTAGTAGGCCAATCCGTTATTTGTCTTTGTTCCGCCTTCGGAAACCGTCAGATTCTTTAATTGCTCTGTTGCTCTGGCAACTGCTCTTGCGACGGCTCTGAGGCGCAACGGAGAAGCTGTGAACGTTTGCTGCGCGTTGTCTCCATTGATGAAATAGCCGCCGTCATTGACGATTAGTGAATCCGCTATGAGCGTGCCATTATTGGAAACGACACCGCCATCAAGAATCAACAGCTCGGCATCATCTCCTGAAAACTCTGCGACTGCACCCTGAGCGTTAGCAATCAGACCGGAAACTTGAGTTTTACCGGTTGCTTTAAGAGTGTAGGTATTGCCGATTGTGCCAATATCACCATCGCCGCGTGAACCAATGGCCGTGTTGAACAGACGGATTTCTCCCGGATTTTCAAGAGTGCCGAATACTGTTGAATTATCCAGCGCTTCCATGTAACCAAAATTCCGCAGTGTTCCGTTGACATTTACGGTATTCGCGATTAAAGAAGCACCCTGACTGTTTTGGAGGGTACCGTCCAGGTCCGCAGTTCCTACCAATTTGGCGTTTGCGTTATTGATGAATCTGCCGCCGAATTGTGTGATACCGTTGACCGTTAGCTTGCTGTTGTTGTGAACTTCAGCACCGTTCCAACCTGTCAAAGTACCAAGAACCGTTTCTCCATTGTTCTCTAAGACTGCTTTGTCTGTGAAGGTAGCGTTTTCGCTGTTGAAAACAGCATTTTTATCGACAGTGGTCTTTCCGCCTGAAGAATTAAGGTTCTTGACGAGGTAATCGCCGGCGGCAACCTTAAGTTCTCCCTTATCAGAGAGATGAACCTGTTCGGCCTGTCCTTGGTAGACAGAAGAGTCTTTAATTCCCAAGCTGCCAAGAATGAGCTTTGCTCCGTCACCAACCGCACTGATAATACGTTCGGCAAGAGTAAAGCGATTACCTGTACCGTCTGATTTGCCGCCGATAAGTGTTAGCTCTTTTCCGTCCTGGATGGTCGTGCCGGTTGCTTCATTGATGCCTGTGAACCCTGTGTTGTTTCGCAAACCGGAATCTCCGACAACGATTGCTCCGTTTTCGCCTTCAAGTTTGCGATCAACGAAAATAACATCGCGCAAGTGCTCTACGTTGTCATAAAGCTCATTGGTTTTTGCGACGGTTAATCTATCATCATGTGAAACGCCCGCTATCGTGCCTTGGAACTCAAGAGCTGTATTACCTCCAAACTTGTCTTTAAATGCCTTTATCAAATCATCGCGTTGCGTTTCAGTCAGATGCGCATTCGTGACAATGACTTTCCCGCCTGTGAACGAAGCGTGATTGGCAATCTCGTCAAGGACTTTTTGATTTTCAGGAACATACTTGCGGAAAAACTCAGTAAGTTGTTGGCGAACCTCCTGGGGCTGAGGCCTTCCAAGGTCAACGACATTCAGACCGTCTATGTGAGAATCTTCTATGGAAAACAGCTTTGAACGGTCGGCTTGAAGGGTGCCAGAGGAGACCAATCTTCCGTTGTTCCCCATGTTAAAGTCATTCAACCTCAACGTTCCAGAATTGTTCACAAGACCGTCAAGATTTAAATTATTGATCGAGAACTCACCGGCGAAAACTTTCAATGTTCCGTTATTGACAATGCTTACATTTGTTGCCGTTCCTCCGGAAGCCAAGCCGTTTGCACCGAAAATAAGCGTTCCGTGATCGGCGATAAATTCATTTCCAGCCAGTCTGGTACTTGCGTTATCTCCTAAGATAGCAAATGTCGCTCCGCTGTTAACAGTAATGGAACCGACATTTTCCACATTCTTTACACCGAAATTTTTACTAATATCTCCGGTTCCGATTACCTTATCCTGCCCCTCTCCATTCCAATTAAGTGTATGGAACAAATAGTCAGCTCGACGGTTTTCGTCGAAAACAGAATTGAGAACTGTACTTGTCCATCCATTCGATAAGTCCAAACTGTTATCCGTGGCGACATTCCCTGTAAACTGTACGTTTACCCCACTACCGTATTTATTTTTGATTGCGCTCGACGCCTGATCCCTAATTGATTGGGTATAGTCACCTTCTATCTTGAGCGTGGCATTTCCAATTTGGATTTTGTCTGACATGGGACGAAATGCGCCCAAGGAAGCCTTAGTTCCTGCAGCATACGAAATGGCGTTTAACGATGCAAGGGTATTGAGATCTTTAACAGAAAGGTTTGCAGCTTTCGCGGGATTTAACGTGAGCAAACCGTTTGTGGTTACCTCGCCACCGTTAATGATTACCTTACCGTCGCCCGTAATGTCATCTATATTGGAGGAGCCGGAATTTTGAATGTAATTGCAACCAGGACAAAGATTAATGCTTCCCGCAATCAGCGATCCACCGTTATTAACCAAGTTGCTTACTCCGTTTTTGGTTTGCGGATCTGATGTATCTGTGCCAGCATAGGCATACGTCCAGCCGCCGTCACCTCCTTGACCCGACATATGGTAGCCGATACCCAAATAGGTTAATTTAGTCACAGCAGATGCTGTGTTTGAGGAAAGAGTTAAGTTGTTTGCAACTAGACTAGAGCCCGCGGAGATAGTTGACTGAAGATCAGCGTTAACGGATGAGCCTCCTGCTGAATTGCTCCAATAGTTGAAAAACTCATTTTCCCCGACCCTTCGGCCGTTTACATAGTAGCCGGTACTAAACGGAGTTCTATGATGAGGGTCATAGCTATAATCAATTTTGGAAGGGTCGCTGCCCTGGTACGGACGAGAATCAGAAGAATAACCAATCGAGTTCGGAGTTCTTATGGTTACTTCTTTAGTCCCCAAATTACCGCCAATCACCACCTGACCGTAATTTCCTGAAACCGCTTGAGACTGTGTAACTGTTATATCCGTGGCTCCGGCGTTATTTCCGACAGCAGTTAGAAAGGCAACTGTGCCAATTATCACGCCCGCTTTTGAGCTTTGGCTCGCTGCTGTCATCGCTTCGGAAACAGCCACAAAGCATCCTCGGCTTCGATTCCAAATCTTCTTGTAGATTTTGTTCATATGTTTTTTCTCCTAGGAAAAAAGAAACTCAAACGTTTCGATCAGCACCGTCCCTCAACGGCGCTGGTGGAAACGTTCGAGGATTGGAGAAAAAACTTGTCTTTAAATGCCTTTTTCAGATCGTCAGCTTGTGTTTGAGTGAGTTCCACTCCGGTGACAACCACTTTTCCACCCGTAAACGAGGCATGATTAATTAGCTTCTGAGCAATTGAACCGGGCGCATATTTAGTGAAGAAATCATTCAAACTGGATTTAACTTCTTGCGGTAAAACCGAATTCAATCCTACATAATGAAGTTCTTGTTGAGCAGTCGTCCCTAATGAATCAAAGACGTTAAATGCGTTGTTGGTTTGGACAATTCCGCCGCTTACTGCCAAAACGCCGGAAGGGCCGAAAGACCACACCCCGTCATGTGTGTTGAGCGTCCCGGAAGTATTTAACTTATCCGTGAAATTAACTGCACCATAACTATTGATAGTCCCGTAGTTAGTGGTTTTGGCAATTGTTGCATTGCCGTTGAAGTTTGCAGTACCGTAATTGTTGAGATTCTTGTACCAGCCGCCGTTGACAGTTAAAGTTCCTCGGTTGTTGATGTTTCCGCCTTCAAAGTTCGATGTAGAAGCCCCGAGACCGGAAGCGATATTGACGACGATAGCTCCCGAAACTTTGGAGGCATTAAATGAACCGCCGTTATAGTTATAGGTGCCGCTGCCTGTTAACTTAGAAGAAAAGTTTCCGCCGGTTTGCGTCACAGTTCCGTTGTTAATAAGGTTGCCGTTTCCGGCATTGACATTCCCGCCCTGCAAATTAAATGAACCGGTATTTATCCAATTACCATATGGATTGATAGTACCCCCGGTCATGTAAGTATTGCTGCGGGTTTGAAGATTGTTGTGGACGTCAACGCGTGAATTTCCATCGATATGGAAGGGTCCGTCAAAAACCATCCCGGAGCCGTTGACAGAAAGAACGCTGTTGCCTTCTTGGACAAAGGTTGTGTTAGAGAAGCCTCTTCCATTGATAGTTATGGACGAAGAGTCCTTCAACCTAAATTCTGTAAGGTTATTGCTTTTGTCAGTTCCGCCTCGGGTAAGGTTGCCGATTTCGTCGTAGTCACCGATATAAAGAGATCCGGTGCTATTAACCAGAATGGAATTTGATCTGTCCCAAGTAAAATGCCCTAAATCTTTACTGTGCCATGAATGAAGTAATAGATTTCCGTTTACTGTAGTAACGGTGTTGTCTGGCCCGATATTAAAAGATGCTTTTCCTCGAACAGACCAAGAAACATTGGACCCCGCACCAACGGTGTAATTGCCGTGCAAATTTAATGAATAATCCTGTTCGGCATAGTCTAGGTTCTGTCCGGCTGTTGATTCCCCTGCATAAATATGCTTATAAATGGCGTATGAAGGCGTCGATGCAAGGGCTAGTGCTAGACCGACTGTGATAACTGCCGCTTTTCCAGTGTTCTGGCTTGCAGCTGTCATGGCTTCGGAAACAGCGACAAAGCACCCCCGTTTCCGATTCCATATTTTCTTGAAAATTTTGTTCATATCTCCTCCGCGGGTTGTGCTATTTATTTGGTCTGAGACGTCTGTGCCGGTTCTTTTTCAGCCGTAAAAATGAGGCGGACGGCATCAAAAGCGACGATTTCTTTAATGCGAATCCAACTGTCGCCGCGAATTCCCCGGAACTGGAAAACTTTCTCTTGGGATTCGGGATCGGCCAAGACATCTTGCAAAGCGGTTATCTGAGAATCGACCGTTTGATGATCTTCGGGTTTAAGGTCAAGAACTAGATTTGTTCCGTTTTTGAGATGGATAGTCACTCGTTGGACGTGAATTGCTTCTGCCATTTTTTCCTCCTTAAGGAATGAAGTTGATTTGGGAAAGGGCTTGGGAAGAAAGCCTTTTCCTAAAGAAACTGAGGAGGAAAAAGGGCGCAAAAAGCCGAACCGTCCT
>OFFB01001703.1_pt1 | contig 12218 bp, 12 predicted proteins | sample 1521281 | NCBI WGS metagenome assembly OFFB01 (sample SAMEA3504109, study PRJEB24116) | mouse gut metagenome | biome: mouse gut; feature: mouse-associated habitat; material: faeces | place: Denmark | collected 2011
TATGATGTTCCTTGAATAATTATCCTCCAAATTGGTGCTGTCTATACAATATCTTATCCCTCGTTCCTGCAAAAACGCTTCAATTTCCGCTCTCTCCAGACAGAGCAGCGGCCGGATGACCTTATCCCTTACAACCGGAATTCCCGTCAGGCCTTTGAGCGCGGTTCCGCGAAACAGATGAAACAGAAACGTCTCGCAGCTGTCGTTTTTGTTGTGCGCGATGGCAATTCTGCCCTTTCTGTCACCGAGTTCCCTGTAAAATGCCTCATACCGCACATTGCGCCCCGCCTCCTCTGTCGAAAGCCGGAGCTTTTCCGCCAGCATTTCCACGTCCTCCTCGACCAGTGTAAACGCGATGTCGTTTGCGCGGCAGAGCTGTTCCACGTATGCGGCATCCGCTGCGGCATCCGCCCGTATCAGGTGGTTGACATGCACCACTCTGATTTCCATGGGAATCACTTTCCTGATTTCCAGAAGCATAATAAAAAGACATACGGAATCTGCGCCGCCGGATCCCCCTGCCACGACACAGTCCCCCTCGTCAATCATATGGTATTCTTTGATATACCGTACCACTCTGTTTATCATTTGTCTCCCTTTCATGCGGCTGTCTCATCAGCGGCGAATCTTTCAGACATCCATGCGCTTTTTCATCATGCAGGTCAGCACTGTCATGTCATCCCTGATGCGTCCGCCCTGACAGTTGATTGCGCACTGGAGAATATAGTCCGACATCTCCTTCGGATTTGTTATATTCGTCTTGGATATAAACTCCTGCCGATTCCGTGTCTATCGCGTCGGAAACGCCGTCGGATACCATAATCAGCATGTCGGTATCGGCAAGCTTTAAAACCTGCGTCATGGGACTAAGCTCCTCCATGCTTCCAAGCGGAAGGGTGTCTGCCTCCACCTCGTCCACGCGGTTTCCGCGCTTCACATAGCTTGGCGCAGCGCCTGCCTTGATGAACTCGGCGTCACCTGTCAGCAGATTGACTGCACAGACATCCAGTGTCGTGAGGTTACAGCCCGCATTCTGCGAGGCAATCGCGCCGTTCACCATCGCAAAAGCCTTTTCTTTCTGAAATCCTGCTTCCAGAAAGCGCTCCATAAACTCTATGACCGCCTGACTGTCCTTGCACGCCTGCGCGCCGCAAGGACAGACCCCATGCCGTCCGCTATCATCACAACGACCTGACTCTGATTATATTCCTCCATCGAAAAATTGTCGCCTGAAATTTTTTCGTCTCCCCTGACCGCGCGCGATATCGCACTCAGCACCGTATACCGCGGCTCGTCTTCATATATAAATGTGTTGAATCCGCGCTCAATCACCTGCGCGCTCTCCCCCGAAACAACCAGCTTCCTGTCATAAAAAGCGGACAGATAGTCCCCAAGCACGCTTGCGGACACAGTGTGTCTGCCAATCACGCGCGCTTCAATGCTAATCCTGTTTCCAAGCCTGCCGCCCATTATGCCCTCATAGCTGCCGACTGTGTCTCCCTCTATAAATACCAGTTCGCGAACCACAATTCCCTGTCTGCGCAGATACTGCATCAGCGCCTTTCTCTTATGCTCCAGAGGCAGGCTGATATGGACAACCGTGTCTGCCACATCGGCAAAAGCGCCTGATATCTCGTCAAGGTGGTTTGCAAACACTTCCTTCGTCTCCTGCAGCTGCTTCTGGTAAAGCATGTCCTTTCTGTCGTCACAGATACCGGCTTCATCCGGAATCCCGCGATAGAGCTTCGCCAGTTCCTCATATGTCTCTGCCAGACAATACAGCTTTCTTTTGCTGTAACCGTTAAATAAGTACCCCTCTACAATACCTGATTTATTTTCTGCCTCTTTTGGCGCGCCGAATAATCCGATTTTTGGTGCTTTGACCTTTAACATAATCCTTGACCTCCCCTGAATGTTATATCATACGTAACAGTTCAGCCATCAAGCCATGCAAAACCACTTCGTGGTGTCAAAGCCACGTACCGTGGCTTGATGCACCTTGGCCACTACGCTGTTTCACGTGGCTTGTAAGCTATAATTTGCAGTAACTGCAAAGTCCTGGGCTGAACTGTTACTATTATACTTTCATTATAGTATAAAAGGGTGTCCTATCATTTTTTGTCAAACTTATGCACAGTTTTCATTTTTTTTATTGACAATAATCGAGCAGCTCGGCATAAAAAGTACCGCCATGGGATAAGGAGCAGTTCCTATGTCCGACAGCGGTGCGGGTATTCAGTCAACTTCCTGAAAAATAATCTCATTTTCATATACGAGCCCGAGTTTATCCTTGGCAACTTCCTCGGCATACTTTTTTGTCTTGGTGTAGGTGGCAAACGCCTCAAGCTCCTCAGCCCTTGCCGTCTCCGCCTCAATCAGTTCCATAAGTTCCTGTTCCCTCGCCGCGTATTGCCGTTCCTTCTGCGTCAGGGAAATCGAATTGACGCCGACAACGCCGGTCATAATCAGAATGGCTATCACGGCAACCGTCATGCCAAGACGGTTTTCATTTCTGGTGCGGAGGAACTCCGGCGTTCTTCTTTTTGCCTTTTTCTTTTTTCGCCTTGCCATGATTCGTTTCCCCCTTTCGTTTCTGCGTTTTCTTCCCGCGGCACATTATAATATTATGACGAAATGTTTTGCCCGTCAATCTGCATTTTTGATAAAAAAGAATTTTTTTATCATGCATTTTTACAATGGCGTTTTTCACGGGACGGAACAGTTTTTTCAGCCTGCGCAGGATTTTCTTTAACAGCCGCAAAAAGCTGCCTATCGTTTTGTCGATGACCGCATAGCTGAACTTGACAAAAAAACGCCCCAGCGTTGCGACGTAGATAAGCATGCCGACTGCCGCACCGAGCACTGCTGCAAAGCGTATCACGCCATTATTTCCATAATATAAAAGTGCAAAGCTGATGCCGAAACAGACTGCCCAGTACAGGATATCCTCAAGGTCGACAGCAAATCTGCCATGTCTTATCAGACGCCGGAACAACCTGAAAATATCATATAGGAACGCCATGCATGCACCTGTGATGATTGATGCCAGCCAAAAATTCCACTCTCTGATTATATCCGCACTCATTAACCAAACAGGCGTGTAAGCAGCCCTTCTCCTTTTTTTGCCAGTGTACTTTTTTCGGAGTAGGTAAAGGCATCCACCCTGCCGTCCACATCCGCCTCGCCCTTTTCCAGATTCAGCCGGCTCACATGCAGGTTATTTCCCTTAATGGCAAGCATCCCGTCCACGGTCTCCATCAGTATATTGTTTTCGTCGAAGGAATGTACCTCCACGACCCCCGTTATCTTACAATCCCGGCGCTGTTCCATGCTGAATCGGTGTTTTCCGATGCCTGCACTGTTATTTGCATTCCTGTTTTCCACACTGCCTGTCATAAAAGATGCCCCTTTCCCCATGGATGTATAGCAAGCGACAAAAATTACTGCATTTCGTAACTATTCAGTACCTTCATAGTTACGAACATCAAGCCATGCAAATCCACTTCGTGGAGGCTTGATGCTTGGCACAATTTACGCTTTTTTACGCACTTTGCAGCAAGCGCGCAGTGCTGTACTGAACAATATCTGCGTTTCCTATATCTATCAAAACGTGCACATTACATAATATGGGAAAAGGGGCGCGGATATTCTAAATATATCTGAAAAGTTCTTTTGCGTCGTCTTTTTTGACTGTTTCCTGCACATCAAGGATTTCCACGCGGACATCCTTATTGCCAAACTGAATGGTCAGGACGTCACCCGCCTTGACATTCGTGGATGCCTTTGCAGGCTTGTCATTGACAAGCACGCGCCCTGCGTCGCATGCCTCGTTTGCCACTGTGCGCCGCTTGATAATGCGCGATACCTTTAAATATTTGTCTAGTCTCATAATACCCTCCCTTCCCGAAATGCAAACAACCGATGAATACTCATCGGTTGCCTCAGGGAACAATTATCTGTTTACCTCATCCTTTAATGCCTTGCCCGGCTTGAACTTCGGTGACTTAGATGCTGCAATCTTCATTGTCTCGCCAGTCTGGGGATTTCTGCCTTCTCTTGCAGCTCTCTCAGAAACTTCGAATGTACCAAATCCAACCAGCTGAATCTTCTCGCCCTTCTTTAATTCCTTAGCAACAACCTCAGTGAAAGCTGTAAGTGCCTTCTCTGCATCCTTCTTTGTCATGTCCGCCTGCTCAGCCATAGCAGCAACTAATTCTGTTTTGTTCATTGTGAACTCCTCCTCTTGATTTCAGTAGATAATGAGTACAATCGCTTTCACTCGCAAAAAGCCCTATTGTCTCGAACATCGCGTCGTTTTGACGCCTATATCTATTTATAGGCGAAAAGCCCTTGTTTGTCAAGGAAAAAAGCCTAAATTTTGCTTATTTTTAGAGCTTTTGGCAATTTTACCAGATTTTTTCATTATTCTTCAAGCTTGACAAGGTCCGTAAACGAGTAATTCACGTCTTTTTTCTCGTCGTCAATCTGCAAAGTATAGCTTCTTGGCTGATATCCGGACTTTCTGAGCGTCACCACGTAGCTGCCCGGAGCTTTGTTGAAGCTGACCGGTGTTATGCCCACATAACTGCCGTCAAGATAAGCCTCCACCCCGTCAGGCGCGTCAATATACACCTTGTATTTGTCTGTCGAGGAGACCACGGAAGACTTCTTTTCCTCCTCCTCGTCCTCTTCGTCATCATCGGAAGACTCTTTTTCAGAGGATTTTTTCTCCTCCTCGTCTTCTTCCTCGTCGTCATCCGAATACTTCGACTGATATTTCTTTGCGGTTGTTTCCTCATCCTTGCCGTCGTCCTCATCCTCATCGGCTTTGTCTTTCTCGTCCTTTTTGTCCGACGACTTGTCCTCATCCGGCGCGCTTTCCTCCTCCGCGCTCTTTTCCATCTCGACCGAGATATTCGCGGATGGCTCTGCTACCCTGATATACTGCGCCACCGTGTCATATCCGTCCGCCGTAATACGCATCTGGTGCAGACCATACTCGATTTCGACAGGCTTCGACACGTCGACTGCCCTTCCGTCTATGGACACCTTTGCCGTGGCGGGCGTCAGCGTGAAGATGACCGTCCCTTTCTGAACGACGGTAATTTCCACATCGCCCAAATCCCACGCCATCTCCTCATTTCTGGCAAATGTGATTTGCTGCGTCGCACTACTGCCCTTGTGGCTCACCGTCACTGTATGCGTTCCCTCGGGAACGACAAGCAGCATGTCTTCCGCCACCTTTTTGATGACCCTGTCGCCCACATCAATCCAGCCGTTTACAAAATAGTCCTCGTTTTGCAGCCGGAGATAGCCATGTCCTTTCTCGACATGGATTCCGTATATCATGTTTTTATATCCCCAGACGCTGATTTCGTCCATCTGGTTGACTTCCATCATGTCCGTTTCCCTGCCGTCCGACACCACCACGACATGGCTGCTGATATTGTAAACCGCATTTCCTACCGTAATGGTACCGCTTCGCAAGTCCATATCATAGCTGCGCACATTGTTGTAGCTGATACAGTCCGGATTTTCCTTGACATAGGCAAGGGACTTATTGGGCTTATAAAACCGGACTGTCACCACGCTCCCCTCTTTGAGCTGTTCCATGGACAGCGGCTGGTCATTTTTGTCATATATGGCCGTGGCGCCGTCATAGTTGAGTGTGTAGCGGCGCGACGACATGATGTTCTGAAACTGTACCGTCCCCGCCTCAGCATCCTTTTTGACAACTACTGCCGCGTCCTCGGAATCGTATATCCCTTTCTGTTTCATCACGTTGACCGGCTCCTCCGCGTCGTCCTGCACATCGGGCGCATCCGGCTGTCCGGTCAGAAACGCGGTAAACGACCCTGCTCCCTGCGCACAGCCTGTAAACAAGAATGCGGACAGCATCACGGCTGCCGCATATCCGATGATATTCCTTCCTCTCAATCCTCTGTTCCTCAATATAATCTCCTAACCCTTTCACTCCAAGCTTTTGTATAGTTCCTCACGCCTGTCATGCCTGACCGGAAATCCCCTGCGGATATCTTCCGCATCATCTGTCAGCTCCGCGTATAAAATTCCTTCCCCATTATGCAAGACAGACCGCACAGTTCCTTCCGGATCAATCACACTGCTGCCGCCCGTGTAGCGGATTCCGCCGATATCCCCAGTGCAGTTGACCGCAAGAATATAGACCTGATTCTCAATCGCACGCGCCCGCAGGAGCGTCTGCCAGTGCGCGCTGCGTTTCGCAGGCCAGTTTGCAGGCACAATGATGGCATGTGCCGTCTTCGATGCAGCCTGAAAAATCTCCGGAAAACGCAAATCATAGCATACGAACGTGCTGCAGAGAATCCCGTTCAGTGAAAAATAAGACAGCGCACTGCCGCCCCGAAACCGCAAGTCTTCCCCCGCAAAGGAAAACGGATGTATCTTCGTGTAGTCCGAGACAATTCTTCCGCCGCAGTCCGCAATGGTATAGTGGTTTTCACACGTTTCGCCGCAGTCCCTGACCCAGCCAAACCCGACTGCAATCCGATACTGTCTCGCAAGGGACTGCACGCGCCTGACCGTCTCGTCCCTGCGCTCCTTGGTGGCATCCGTATTCATGGAAAATCCCGTAAAACTCATCTCCGGAAAAAATATTGCTTCCGAGCGATGGTTTACGGCATCCTTTATCTGTTCTTCTGCTTTTTTGATGTTCTGCTCCTTTTCTTCCCAGACGATAGCTGTCTGGGCAAGGGCAATTCTTATCCTGCGAAAAGCCTGCATCTTTTTCCTCATATTTTAAATCATCCGATTCTCGGCGCAAAGCAGCGCCTTTTACCGGAAATGTAGGGCAATTTCCGATAAGCTATATTATATCTGCTTTTTCTTCCTTATACAAGCCTTTTCTTTTACCGGTCAGAAAAAATGGTTTAACAGATTTTCCCTGTTTTTTTCCTGCCGAATCAGTCCGTCAAGTTTATCATAGTTGCGGTTTGGCATCCACGACTTTCTGGAGTTGTAATAGTAGTTGATAATTTTCCAGAATTTTTCGGGATACTCCAGCCTAAGGCACAGGCTGCGCCACTCTATGGGCGGAAAAACACGCCTGTTCTGGTAGGCGTCTATCATACTCTTTGCCATCTCGACCGACCAGTCGCACTTCTCTGATATTTTCCGGAAAAGCAGGTAGAAATCTCTGGCGCCCACATCATGGGCAAAGTGCTCCAGATTAATGATGCCGACATAGGAGCCGCTGCTTCCTTTTCCAAACAGCACATTGTGATATTGATAATCGCCGTGGCAGTACAGTCCGTTACTGTTTACATACGCCTCATATTCTGCCTGCGACTCCTCTTTTGCACGCCGCGTGACATCCACTGCCTTGTCGAGGAAATAATCGTATTCCTTTAACAGCGCCCGCTCAAAATCGGTCTTGGTATGCAGCCTGCGCAGATAATTTTTGACGCGTTTGCACTCTGTCGTATGCCGCTCCATCTCATCCGCATAGAAGAAAACAGGCATCGCGTATGTCTGGCTGTTTTCCTCCCCGCCCATATGTGACACTGGTGTCATAAATTTCAGATGGAGTCTCGCCATGGCACCGCATGCCTTTACAATGTCGTCCTCGCTCTTGTAGCTGCACTCCTTTCCCTCGACCTGTTCCTCCAATATGTAAACGGTGTTGTCGATGTCCCGCACATAGAGTGCGCCCTCCTTATTCCTAACAAGGGTATCTGTCCGCAGACTATCGCCTAACCTGCTTTGCAGCTGATATAGCAAATCCAGCTTTTCTGTCTTTCCCTTGTATTCCTTGAGCACACGCATTCCCTTATCCGTATCGCAGATTATCGTGCCACGTCCCTTAAAGGTACGGTTGATTGTCATATCATACTGTTCCAAAACATTTACTGCCTTGTCATTCACAAAAAATCCCCCTCCACACAGATGCTTTAATCTATCCTATGTGGACGGGGGTGGGTTTATTACTTTTTCTTTTATGAAAAATTCGTAACTATTCAGTACCCTCATAGTTACGAACAAAAATCCATGCAAAATCACCTTCGGTGATGGATTTTTGTCAGCTAAATCTACGTTTTTTCACGGCATCCGCAGTAAATGCGTATGCCTGCTGAACAGTTACGAAAATTCTTTCTATGCGATAAAAATGATATCCACAATAAATTTTCCATTGTGGTACTTAATATCCATTATTCCATCATATTTTTTGACTACATCCCTGACACACTCCAAGCCCCAGCCATGTTTAAGGTCTTTCACATTGTCAGAAATAAACTTTTCTCCATCTCTTTTCGGCTCATCACGATAGCCATTAGAAATATAAAGAGAAAAGTTATTGTAAAAAGATTTCAGGTTGAACTCTATATACCGCTTATCCCCTTCACATTTTGAAGCCGCTTCAATAGCATTATCCAGCAAATTAGCCAACACTGTAAAAAAATCATACTCCTCTATAGGTATCCCTGTAAATTCTATATCCGAAATAACCTTTACCTGATTTTCATGGCACATGCATACTGCTTTATTAATAAGATAGTCTACCGTTCCATAACCTGTCCATGTGCTGCTTCTGTTTCTATTTTCATCTAATGCACTTATTTTTTCAATGTATCGCAATATCTTTTCATAATCATGTTGTTTCATGCACTCATATATATATTCCATGTCATGTCGTCTGTCATGAACCGCTTTATAATTTTTTGCTATTTCTTCTCTAAGCATATCGTAATTTAGTTTCATTTTTATTTCATTGGAATACAATAAATGATTTGCCCTTACAATTTCCTGATATTCCAGCAATATAACAAGCCCGACACTTATGCTGACAAAAAACAAGAACAACATTAATGCCGCTCCTGTTAAACCAAAGGTTCTGTCTTCTTCTGGTTTCATTCCTGCATGAATACCATGGTTGACAATAGCGATTTCTATTAATCCAATAATCGTAAAAATAATATTACGAAATGGAATATGTTTTAAAAAGCTGATAATATTATTTTTGTACATAATGCAGACCAGCGAGGAAACGAAATAGATAAACATGATGCCTATTTCAGGCCAGACATAGCTACTTTTCACACACTCCATATAACCTAATCGATACTTTACAGAGCATATCAGTACAATTGGCATTCGTATAGCCAGCACAGTACCGCTCATAAAAATGCTCCACGCCACAGCACACAAAACTTCTTTACGCATCAGTACAATTAGTTCTGCTGCCATAAGCGGTAAAAGTATAAATATTGCAGCATCTAATGACTGCAACGTTGTACTATAAACACAACATCCGATTATAACATACAGGAAAGCCAATAAAACCCAAAAACCTCTCCAATAAATTTCCCTAGCTTTTTCCTCACCGCATAATTGTGAAAAAAATAATGTTGCAATCATTATCTCTGCCAATGCCTCAGCTATACCACATATCCAATTTATTATCATCTCATTCCTCGCCAGTAGTCTGCCACTTTTTCCTTCACATATTGATACTTTGAACGGCTAATTTTAAATACAGTACCATCCTTAGCTGTGATACAATCCCTTCTCAATGATTCAATTTGCTGAATATTAACAATGCACCCTTTATTAATATAAACAAACTCTTGTGCATTCAGAAATGCCATCATTTGGGACAGGCTTTTTCGTTCCCTGATTTCACCGTTTTTGTGATGTATTCTGACATATTTTCCATCTTTGCTAATAAATATTATATTCTTGTAAAGTATTTTTTCCAACCCACCTGCCACTTCCACTACATAAGTCCGCTGATTCATCTGCTCAACTCTTGGAAGTACGCAGTCAAGTGCCTCGGTAATTTTCTCCTGCAGCAAGCGCTTCGGTATATATCGGAATGCGTTGACTTCAAAGGCCTGCGGAGCATATTTTACATAATTTGTCACATAAATAATAACAGGTTCTATATCATATGACTTTATTTTATACGCTAGTTCTAGCCCTCCTGTCTGTTCCGTCATTTCAACATCAAGAAAATAAACGTCAAAGTATCTTCTGTCCTCAATATCCCATATTAGTTTATCACCATTGTGATATATGCATATTTCATAATTTTTTCCGGGATACCTCACAAAATATTTAACAATAAATTCCTTCAGCCGCGCTGCCTCCTCTATGCTATCATCTACAATTGCAATATGGTATACGACATCATCAGTCAAATTATCCCTTATCATATGTCTCCTAACTACTTTTTATGTGGCAGATCAACCTTTGGCTTCCTGTTACAGGCATCAAGGCTACCGGATTTTTATCCGCGCAAATGAAACAGGTATCATTTGCGCGGTCATACTTTTCACGAATTAGGAATATATGTATGCGAAACTGTTTTAGACTGTACAGCATCTGCTGCCTCGTCAGGATAATATACCGTAGCAGACTCATAATTTATCTTCTGTTCCCCCATTCCATCCGCAGGCATTGTTTCCTTCATGGAATATGTGGATGCAGATTCAGAAGTTGTACTTTGACCATGTGCTTGAATTTGTGACTCAATAATCCCCATTACACACACACCAGCCAGCAGGAAACAAAGAAGTGCCAATACTTTTTTTCTTTTCATATCCTTCTCCTATCTCTTATAAATGAAATCAGAACCTATTACGCAGGAATAAAATAAGCTCTCAATTTTACAAATCATTGCCGTTACATCGTCCAGAAATTTAAATGGCACAATGATGCAAAACTGATAATTCACGTATTTGGTATACCAATGATTACGTGAATTATCTCCTGCGCATATTCATTATATCACATATTTGAGACTTGACATTAAAGTGTCCGTATCCGGTAAAAATGTGACCGTAATCTGCAGATTTCATTTGTATTTTGCATCAAGCTTTTTCCTTCTCACTGTTAAATTCTTTCAAAACCTTACACGACCGCCTCCACTATCGTCTTACTCCCGATTCTTATCTCGTTTACGCCGGTTTTCTTATTTTTGTTAAAATTGAAACTGAGCAGATAGCCCTTATCCTTATGATAATATTCCAGATAATCGGTGATCTGCTTCTCGCCTCTCTCGTTGTATTCATTTCCGTGCTAGATCTTTAACAGGTTTATATATTCTTTTACATTTACACAAATCTTATATATTATCTACAATATGTATATGACCATTAATTCCATTGCTCTCATAAACAAAGTACCCCTCACGCCTCTGCCACTTCTGATTATCACCTCCTAGAAAATACTGCTTTTCTCCTACTACTGTCCAGAATAGTTTAACATTTGTTTTCTCTATGTACTGATTTAAGATATCCCTTCGAATAAGGAGTTCACTATGTTCATTACCCATAACGGATAAATCAAATGCTGCAATTTCTTCATTACAGTAATAGATACCATCCACAGATTTTTCATAAAGATCCATTACCTGAATGATATTTCCTGCCGGGATCTTAAAAGAAATGATTTCTTCCTGAGAGACATCATATTCTTCTTCCCATAAAACATTTATTGATGCTGGGACTGCATTTATTGGAACTCTATTATCATCTTCTTCTGGTATCGCAAACTCTGCTTTATAGCCAGGACTCCAAGCATACTCCCTGCTAAATAGAGAATAGCAGACTTCTGTGTTAGACGACTGGCTTTGAATAAATCCCGAAGATATCAGTTTTTCTTCTGCAAGTTTATCCATTTTATCAGCAACAATATACATTGATGCTATCGACCAGATATGTTGTTCCCCAACTGGAAATGCTATAGCAGATATTTCTTCATTTGGTGGTTGCAACTTGTTCTCCTGATAAAGATACAAAGAAACCCATTCAGCGCCCGTTTCATCTTTGTGTACCAATCGGTTAGGAAAATCCTGAAACATCTTATCATCAGAAATTATCCAGTTTTCCACATCTGATATGGGTACATCGAAGTCCAAAAAACTCTCATCTCCATACTTCGGCAATTCTATTTTAAACATATTTTTGATAGGTCTTATCCTAGTGTTTAAGGTAGGATCAAAATCTCTCACATATGGCTCCCATGGTCCTTCGTAGATATAACCTGTCTTATCATTCCAATCCCAGCCTTTTACCCTATAAACATCTGACAAGCGAGCCAGAATATTGTACATAGCTATCCATTGATACTTTTTTCCTATTCTTTCTACTCTCTTAACATGATGTCTGTCAAATCCCGCTTTATGTGAATCATACTCGCCAAAATATTTTGAGCAATAACCCAAATCTTCAAAAATGTAT
>OFFB01001710.1_pt1 | contig 12151 bp, 9 predicted proteins | sample 1521281 | NCBI WGS metagenome assembly OFFB01 (sample SAMEA3504109, study PRJEB24116) | mouse gut metagenome | biome: mouse gut; feature: mouse-associated habitat; material: faeces | place: Denmark | collected 2011
CTGGAACGGAGCGAGAGCGCGGCTTCATTGGAATACTTTCTTGCCTTAAGCGACCCTTTGTCATCCCTTTTGCCTCTCTTTATCTCCTCTTCAAAAACCCCACTCCACAATTATTCCTATTCTATTATTCTATCCTAAACCTCAAATATCAAATCTCCATAAGAAGGCATCGGCCATGCTTCTTTATCTACCAGCATCTCTAATTTATCCACTGGCTTTCTTAAAGCCTCCATCGCAGGCACTACAATATCTTTATAAGCAAATGCCATCTCCTTCGCATTTTTCTTTGCTGCCGCCTGTGGTGTAACCTTCTGTAACTCCTTCAACGCCTTTTTACTCTCCGCTAACAACGCTGATACTTCTATCAGAAGCTCAGACTGAGCACTCACATCTGCTATCTCGCAAGCTGCCTTTACAGAAGACAGAGAATTTGCCAATGTAGTAGTATATTTAATAACTGCCGGAATAATCTGTTTTGTCGCCATATCAATCATAGTTAATGCTTCTATATTAATTGTTTTTGTATATGTTTCATATAAAACCTCTTCTCTAGATTCTAACTCTGCCTTTGTGAAAATTCCAAATTTCTCAAATAACTTAATAGATTTTTCTGTAGTCAAAGTTTCTACTGCATCCACCATAGACTTGATATTTGGCAGTCCTCTTCTCTCTGCCTCTTTTACCCATTCCTCAGAATATCCATTCCCATTAAAAATAATTCTCTGATGTTTGCTCAAATATTCTTTGATCAAATCATGCACTGCCATATCAAAATCTTCTGCCTTTTCTAATACATCTGCTGCCTCACAAAATGCTTCTGCTACAATCGAATTTAAAGTAGTATTAGGGCTGGCGATAGAATCAGCAGAGCCTACCATACGAAATTCAAATTTATTTCCAGTAAATGCAAATGGAGAAGTGCGGTTTCTATCTGTAGCATCTTTCATCAAATCTGGCAATGTCTTCACACCAGTTTCTAGCACTCCGCCATCTTTACAAGTTTTTGCCTCTCCTGTTTCTACTAACTGTTTTACCACATCTTCTAGCTGCTCTCCTAAAAACATAGAGATAATAGCAGGCGGAGCTTCATTTGCTCCAAGACGGTGATCATTGCCCACATCAGAAGCAGATTGACGCAACAGATCCCCATGAATATCAACAGCTTTGATAATACAAGCCAAAACTAATAAAAACTGAATATTTTCATTCGGTGTATCACCGGGATCTAACATATTGATACCATTATCTGTACAAATAGACCAGTTATCATGTTTTCCAGATCCATTTACACCATCAAACGGTTTTTCGTGAAGTAGACATGTCATTCCATGATGCTGTGCTACTCTTTTCATAGTTTCCATCACTAATTGGTTATGATCTACTGCGATATTAGCAGTTTCGTAAATCGGCGCTAATTCATGCTGTGCTGGTGCTACTTCATTATGTTGTGTTTTCGCAGTCACTCCCAACTTCCACAATTCAATATTTAAATCCTTCATAAATATCCCGATTCTCTCCCTGATCACGCCAAAATAATGATCTTCCATCTCTTGTCCCTTGGGAGGCAGCGCTCCAAATAAAGTGCGTCCAGCATAGATTAAGTCTTTTCTCTGTAAATATTTCTCTCTATCTACTAAAAAATACTCTTGTTCTGCTCCTACAGAAGCGATCACCTTTTTGGCTTCTTTATTGCCAAATAAGCGTACAATTCTCAATGCCTGTTCACTCAGTGCTTCCATAGAACGCAACAGAGGTGTTTTCTTATCCAGTGCCTCTCCTTTATAAGAGCAAAAAGCTGTTGGAATACAAAGAATCGCTCCTGTTGAGCTTTCTTTTAAAAATGCCGGAGAAGTACAGTCCCATGCAGTATAGCCCCTTGCCTCAAATGTCGCACGCAGTCCGCCAGAAGGAAAAGAAGAAGCATCTGGCTCTCCTTTAATCAGCTCTTTTCCTGAGAATTCCATTAACATTCTGCCATCTGCATCTGGATGTGTTACAAAAGCATCATGTTTTTCAGCTGTAATTCCAGTCAATGGCTGAAACCAATGAGTATAATGAGTAGCCCCTTTCTCAATCGCCCAATCTTTCATGGCTTTTGCCACTACATCTGCAATTTCAATAGATAATTCCCCTCCATTATCCATGACTTTTTTTACTTCTGCAAATACTTTTTTAGGAAGACGCTGTTTCATTTTAGCAACAGTAAACACATTTTCTGCAAATATCTCTTCTACATTTAGATTCTCGCTCATAACTTTAATCCTCTCCATTAATTTGATATATTCATGTATGCTGTTCCGATCTGATTTCATACTTTACAATTCGCTTTCTAATAAAAAGAAATAGCAAATTCTTTTATAAAAAAAGGCGTTCTTATAGCAAGCTATTAGAACACCTTCGTTCAACATACATTCTTTCTGAAAATAAGATAACTCATATTTTAGAAAAATGCAAGTATTTTTTTTAATACTTCTTATATTTTCATGCCTTATTTACAGAACCAAATAATTCCATTTTTTCTTTTACTGTCTGTTTAATTGCCTCTGCACCTGGAGCTAATAATTTTCTAGGGTCAAATCCCTTTCCCTGTTGGTCTTTACCAGCTTCAATATATTCACGAGTAGCTTGTGCAAAAGACAGTTGACATTCTGTATTCACGTTGATCTTTGCAACTCCTAAAGAAATTGCCTTTTTAATCATATCCTCTGGAATTCCTGTACCGCCATGTAATACTAAAGGCATATCACCAGTCAATTTGCTGATTTCTTCTAATGTTTCAAAGCTGAGTCCCTTCCAATTAGCTGGATATTTTCCATGAATATTTCCGATTCCTGCTGCTAACATGGTTACACCGAGATCTGCAATAGACTTACATTCTTTCGGATCTGCCACTTCACCAGCACCGACAACGCCATCTTCCTCACCACCAATAGAGCCAACTTCTGCTTCCAAAGATAATCCTTTTTCTTCACAGATCTTTACTAATTCTGTTGTCTTTGCGATATTTTCCTCAATAGGATAATGAGAGCCGTCAAACATAATAGAAGAAAATCCTGCTTCTACACATTTCAAGCATCCTTCATAACTGCCATGATCTAAGTGTAATGCTACAGGAACAGTGATATTCATCTCCTCTAACATACCCTTTACCATTCCCACTACTGTCTTATAACCTGTCATATATTTTCCAGCGCCTTCTGATACACCTAAAATAACTGGAGAATTTAATTCTTGTGCCGTTGCTAGAATAGCCTTTGTCCACTCTAAATTGTTGATATTGAACTGACCAACAGCATACTTTCCTGCTTTTGCCTTTTGCAACATTTCCTTTGCTGATACTAACATAAATGTTCCTCCTTATTTTATTCTTGATGAATTAATTTCTTATCGAATATTATTATACCTTATTTATCCTTAAAATGGAACACCAAATAATTAAATCTTTAACAAAGTCATATTTTCTTATTATGTTTAAACAAAATAGCAGTTGACAGAGTGATTTTCTCATACTATAGTTAAGATAGTATAAGACCGCTATCGCACTTAGTGGGAATAAAAATTTTATAAAAGAGGGTTTTTATGGGAGAACACGAAATAAAAAAACAATATCTAAAAGAACAAATGAATAAATATGGAATGGTCTTAGCAGGAGCTGTTCTATATTCAATGGGAGTTAACTTTTTTATCGTTCCTGTCAGTCTTTATAGCGGCGGAGTTGTCGGAATTTCTCAGGTTATCCGAAGCATTTTAGTTGAATATTGTCACATACATTTTCCCGGATTTATTGATATATCGGGTATTATTTATTTCTTAATCAATGTTCCTCTATTATTTTTAGCCTATAAAGAAATCAGTAGAAGGTTTTTTGTAAAAACTGTTATGGCAGTTGGTATTCAAACATTGATGATGACATTATTGCCTATACCAACTGTTCCTATCTTAGATGATGTTCTTGCTGCTTGTCTGACAGGAGCTATTTTATGTGGCTTTGGAGCAGGTCTTACTTTAAAAGCTGGCGGCTGCAGCGGAGGCACTGATATTTTAGGAGTCTATCTCACCAAAAAGATGAAAAGTTTCAGCGTAGGAAAATTAAATACTATCATTAATTTCTGCCTCTATGCTGTATGTGCTGTATTATTTAATATCTCTACTGCCATTTATTCTATCATCTACTCTGTATTTATGAGTAATGTTACAGATAGAGTACACTCTCAGAATATTATGACTACAGCTATCATTTTCACCAAGTCTAATCAGATACAAGATGCTATTTTAAAAGAACTAAACCGCAGTGCTACTCTATTAAAAGGAATAGGAGCTTATACCAAACAAGATGTGAATGTTTTGATCACTGCTGTTTCCAAATATGAATTTGATTTTTTAAGAAGAGTATGTGATGAAAAAGACCCTCATGCTTTCATCATTAATTTTAATAAAGTTTCCATTTCAGGAAATTTTGAAAAACATTTAGACGAGTAAAAAAACATATGATTTTATCTCTTACACATAAAATCAAACAGCAAAAAACACCGAAAAGCTGCATAAGCGGACAATTTCGGTGTTTTTGTTTTTCCGATTTTATAATTTTACACTCCTACATCTACTGAAAGTCCCTTTAAGTCTTCGCTTGGCAGACGATTCATAATATTTTTCAGCTCTTCTTCTATATCGCTCTTCTTTTCTATTATGACTTTCTGTATCTCTGGATTCACAACCTCTTCTTCCTGTTTCTTGCTTTCTGTTTTCTCCTCCTCTTCTTCCTTCTTTTCCTGTACTTCTTCTGCTTTTTCCTCTTCTTCTTCCTGAGTTTCATCAATATGGTCTATCATATCTTTTTTGAGTTCTCCCATAATCTCTTTACTCAGATTCTCTTGTATCTTTTCTACCTCTTTCATAGTTTTTAACATAGGAGAATGTTTTAATTCCTCTAATTTCTGTGTTGTTACACTCTGATTAAGTCCTTTTATCTTTTTCTCCATTTCATTAATATCATCTTGATATTTTTCTCTCACTCCATCATTGCTCAATGCCATCTTCTGATAATCCGTGAGTTCTCCCATATTACGCAGCCGCTCATTCTCTTCCTCTGTCAGTGCTTCCCCTTCTCCAGCCAAAAATTTATTTTGCTTTCGGATTAAATCCAAATCTTTTTGTTCTTGACTGTCATCTGTAATCCCATTTTCCTCTTTCCATTGCTGTTCTGCCTTATCAATTTTAGCGATTTCATCATTTACAGCCTTTATATCCCCTCTTAAATTTTCCACTTCTGCTGTTTGATCTTCTATCTGTTTATCCAGCTCCATTTGATTAGTAAAAGTAGATAATATTTCTTTGATACAATCTTTATCCGCTTTCACTCTCTTAGCCGCTATCTCGTCCTGTCTTGTCATCATATCTCCAACGAAAATAGTACCATTTTTCTGTAATTTTCCAACATTCGCATCTTTATTTGCCACTGTCTGATTCTGGCTGGTATAATTTGTAGAAAATCCTTCTTTTCCGAAGATAGACATCTGTCCAATGTTATTTATCATCATATTCTTTTCCTCCTGTTTTTGGATTCTTTTTATATAACATTTATCGACCATTCTATTTATAATTTAATTTACTTGTTGTGAAAAGTAATTTCTATTGTTTATAATGTAATATTTAGGTTAAATACACCAAAAGACTGCTTAGAACACTTGAGGCAGAGGTTCGCTACGGAAAGGAAGTATTCCAACGAAACCGCGCTTTCGCTCCGTTCCAGACGTAGTGGTACTAAATTCGCGAACCCTTACGGGTTTGCTCATTAAGTACCAACGTCTTCCAAGGGGCTTCTTTTGGAATACCTCCTTGCCTCCGCTAGTTTATTGACTGTTTTCTTGCTGTTAAAGAAGTGTAATCCATCTTTTGTTTCAATAGAAACATAATACTTTGATTACTAAATGCATGGAATATATGAATAATTGTCTATCCCATTTATCCATATATTCTTTTAATGGCTGATAATAACGAGATGGGTCGTTATTATCATCAATAAGTTTATCATAATCAGTTACAATATCTATAGTCTTCACCTCCACAAATTCCGATTGTGATTTAATGATTTTTAAGAAATCAAATATTTCGACCTACAGGCGAAAATATTCGCCGTTTTAAGCGAATACAAAATCTCCGATTTCTGATATAATCTAATAAAAGGAAACACTTTTAAGATACTACTATTGGTTATAGGAGGTTTTTCAGATGAATAAAGTATCATTGCGCATTGCCGACTTGCGTAAAAAAGTAAAAGTGACACAGCAAGAACTGGCAGACAGCATCGGAGTATCATTTCAAACCATCAGCAAATGGGAAACTGGTGTCAATATGCCAGATATAACCATTCTTCCACTACTGGCAGATTATTTTAAAGTTTCAACAGACCAGTTATTAGGCTTAAAACCGCTTGACGGAGAAATCTATATTACTGAAAAGACAGCCACAAAAGACTTTTGGAATCAAAAACTGGAATATCTTTTGCGAACGCGAAAGAGTTATTGGAACGATGACTATGCCCACTTTCTTATTTCACAGGTTTGGAAGATTGATAAACCGATTTCTGTATTAGACTGTGGCTGTGGATATGGATTTCTAGGATTACTGCTACTTCCTTATTTGCCTGAGGGAAGCACTTATACAGGAATTGATTTTGCAGAAGACTTAATTAAAAAGGGAAAAACTCTATTTGAAGGTCAAAAAATAGTGGCAGACTTTCTCTGTGAAAATGTTTTTGAATATTCAGCCGAAAATCAGTATGATTTCGTAGTATGTCAGGCAGTTCTCAGACATTTAGACAATCCAGCAGCTTTTATACAAAAGATGATTCAATTTGCAAAACCGGGAGGCTATGTTGTATGTATTGATGTAAACAGGGAATTCGAATGCTGTGGACTTTATATTGATGGTATGGATTATCAGGAATTATGCAGACATGAAGGACTGGAAAAAAAGTGGCAGACGGAACTTGCAATGCAAGGACGAGATTATGCAGTAGCTATTAGGACTGCACATATAATGCAGAAGCTGGGGCTGATTGATATTGATGTAAGAATGGACGATAAGGTAGAGTTTGTTACTACACAATCTGCAAATTATGAGGAAACAAAAAGTGATTTTATCATATATAACGATTGGACTTCTGGCATTAGTGATGAGCAAAAGGAAATGCTAATTCTCCATTTATTAAATCATGGTTTATCCCACAAAGAAGCTGAAGATTATTGTAATCGAAATATTGAAATTGCGGATTTCTTTGCAGACAACCCGACTGCCGGATACACATTTGTGAAAGGAAAAATGATTACTTATGGAAGAAAGACTGGGAAAAAAGCGAATACTTCTGCTTGATATGTATGGTGTGATCATAAAAGAAAGTTCAAGAAATTCATCTGCAAATTCTGATTTATATATTTGATTATAAAATATTTACCTGTCACTTGTAATGTATATTTATAGTCTTATTTTCAGTAAGTACACTATTCCGAAAAGGGAGATTATTATTGATTTATTGGGTGATATTCTTATTTCGCAAACTAGCCCACTCTATAACTAGCGCAGGAACAAATCTATTCCAAAAGAAGCCCCTTGGAAGACGTTGGCACTTAATGAGTGAACCCTACTGGGTTCAACGAATTTAGTACCGCTACGTCTGGAACGGAGCGAAAGCGCGGCTTCGTTGGAATACTTCCTTGCCGCAAGCGCCCCTTTCTCAAAAACATTCCCAAACATTTTTCTCAATCTTTCCATTTAATCCAATTCACAGAGCCCTGTATATAAATTATAATATCTACCCTTCTGTTTTAATAAATCCTCATGATCCCCTCGTTCTATAATCTCTCCTTTTTCTAATACCATAATCGCATTCGCATTTCTAACCGTAGATAATCTATGAGCAATAACAAATGTTGTTCTATCCTTCATTAACCGATCCATTCCATGTTCAATATGTTTTTCTGTTCTAGTATCTACAGAACTTGTTGCCTCATCTAGTATCAAAATAGGAGCTTTAGAAATAGCAGCTCTCGCGATATTTAAAAGTTGCCGTTGTCCTTGGCTTAAATTCGCCCCATCTCCTTCTAACATAGTATCATATCCATTTTCAAGCCTCATAATAAAGGAATGAGCACTCGCTGTTTTTGCAGCCTGTACCACTTCTTCGTCCGTAGCATCCAGCCTTCCATAACGGATATTTTCTCTGACAGTTCCTGTGAATAAATGGGTATCCTGTAGCACCATCGCAATATGTTCTCTTAAACTATCTCTTTTTATATGTGTAATTTCTATATCATCAATCTTAATACTACCTTCCTGAATATCATAAAAACGATTTAACAGATTCGTAATAGTTGTCTTTCCTGCTCCCGTAGAACCTACAAATGCGATTTTCTGACCGGGTTTTGCATAGAGAGAAATATCTTTTAATATCATCTTATCTGATGTATATCCAAAAGTCACATGCTCTAATACCACTTTTCCTTTTACATCTTGCAATTCTACTGCATCTTTTTCATCTTCTGGTTCTGGTTCTCTATCCATAATATCAAATACTCTTTCCGCACCTGCAAGTGCTGAAAATATAGTATTTACCTGCATGGATATCTCATTAATAGGTCTGCTGAATTGTCTGGAATAATTTACAAATATAGTTAATCCGCCAATATCAAATCCTTTCAGCACACATAAAATGCCTCCTATCGCTGCTGTCAAAGAATAACTTATCTGGCTTATATTTCCCATCACTGGGCCCATAATTCCACCAAAAAACTGCGCCTTTATCTGCTTATTGCGTAAATCATAATTTAAAAATTCAAATTCATCTTCCGCCATTTTTTCATGGCAAAATACTTTTACCACCTTTTGTCCTGTCACAGTTTCTTCTATATAGCCATTTAAAGTACCAAGTGCAGCCTGTTGTGCTTTATAATATTTTCGGCTGTGTTTTGTCACAAATTGCCCTGCTTTTGTCAGTACGGGAATCATTACCAATACAACAACTGTTAAATAAATATTCGTATATACCATCAAAGAAAATGTTCCAACTAAAGTGATCGCGGCTGAAATTAGTTGTACAATAGTATTGTTTAACATATCACCTATCGCATCTACATCATTTGTAAATCGGCTCATAATTTCTCCATGATTCGTAGTATCAAAGAAACGAACTGGAAGAGATTGCATCTTTTGGAATAAGTCATTTCTCAGATTTTTGATCGACTCTTGTGAAATACTTATCATGATTCTGGACTGTAAATAAGAAGCCACTATACCTACTAAATATACACCTGCCATAACCATTAATCCTAAAAAAAGTCCTTTCGCATTTCCTATTCCATTTTCAGGTGCAATATAAGTATTGATAATTGGTCTTAATAAATAAGAACCTCCCAAAGTCGCAATCGCGTTTAAAATCACACATAAGACTACAAAAAATAATTTCATTTTCTCTTTTTCTAAATAAGAAAATAGGCGTTTTATCGTCTGTTTTGCATTTTTGGGCTTTCCTCCCGGTCCACGTCCCCCTCTTGGTCCATGTCCTGGTCCTTTTTTAGCAGGCTCTTCCACAGTTCTTTCATATTTTTTTATCAACCGCTCTTTTCTTTTTTCGTCCATTATGCAATACCCTCCTTATCCATTTGAGAGTAATATATTTCCTGATAGGTTTCACAATTTTCCATTAATTCTTTATGTTCTCCCATCCCCACAATTTTTCCCTCTTCCATAACTAAAATTTTATCCGCTTCACACGGAATTTTTACAACTTTTTTAACAGAACTGATTCTCTGTGCGATAATAATTTTAGTCGTATCTTTTAAACTTCCAGAAAAACTTGCTCTTATCTTCGCTTCTGTTGCAGTATCCACAGCACTTGTACTGTCATCTAAGATTAAGATTTTAGGCTTTTTTAATAGTGCTCTCGCAATACACAATCTCTGTTTTTGCCCTCCTGATACATTCACACCGCCTTGTCCTAATTCTGTTTCGTATCCATCAGAAAATGATTTTACAAACTCATCTGCCTGTGCAGCTTGTGCCGCATCCTGTACTTCTTCCTTAGAAGCCTCTTCATCTCCCCATTCTAAGTTTTCTAAAATTGTTCCAGAAAAAAGAACATTCTTTTGCAATACCATTCCCACGCCATTTCTCAAATTTTCTAAACTATACTCTTTTACATTCACATCATCTACCAAAACTTCTCCCTCATCCGCATCATATAGCCGAGGAATAAGTTGTACTAAACTGGTCTTCCCACATCCTGTAGAACCGATAATTCCTATTATTTCTCCCGGTTTTGCAACAAAATTTATCCCTTCTAATACTTTTTCCTTATTTTCTTTATAATATCGGAAAGAAACATTTTTAAATTCAATCTTACCTTTCTCTACTATTTTATCTTTTCTCTGTGCATTATCATCTGTCAGATCAATTTCAGCATTTAATACTCCACTGACACGCTTTGCAGATACAAGTGCTCTAGAACTCTGTAACAATATCATAGCAAGCATCATAAGTGACATCAAAATCTGTGTCACATAAGTGGTGAATGCTGTTAAATCCCCCACTTGCATCTGTCCTGCAATCACTTGATTTCCTCCAAACCATACTACCGCGAGTACTGTAATATTCATCGCTAATGTCATAATTGGCATTTGAAAAATCACTACTTTAAATGCTCGCAAACTAGATTCTTTTAAATCCTCGTTTGCTTTTGAAAACTTCTCCTCTTCATAATTCCCTCTCACAAAAGACTTAATTACTCTCACATTTGTGAGTGCCTCTTGTATCCCTGAGTTCACTTGATCTAATTTTTTCTGCATGATTGTGAATCTGGGAAATCCAACCCGAATAATAAAATAAAGAGCCAACGCTAATAAAGGCACTACAAACAAAATAATAGCAGCTAATTTCGCATTCATCGCAAATGCCATAATTACTGCTCCGATCAACATACCCGGAGCACGTAACATCATACGCAATGCCATATTGACCATATTCTGTATCTGTGTGATATCATTCGTCAATCTGGTAACTAATGACCCTGTACTAAACTGATCAATATTAGCAAAAGAAAATTTCTGTATCTTTTTAAAAACATCTTTTCTCACATCTGCGGCAAAACTAATAGAACCTTTTGCCCCAAAATATGCTCCTCCAATACCACCTATCATCATCAAAAAAGCGGTCACTATCATAGTACATCCCATGAAAATAATATAAGAAATATTCCTTTGTGCCACTCCTTCATTAATAATTCTGGACATAAAATAAGGCAGTAAAACTTCTCCAATCACTTCTGTAATCATTAAAAGAGGTCCTACAATAAAAGAAAATAAATATGGTTTTATGTATTTTGCATATTGTTTCATTCTTTCCTCCATTCCAAAGCGTTTCTTTCTAAAGGACACATAAACTATCATCCTCCATAAAGCATGAAAAATCAGCCAAAAATTGTGACGCTTTCACACAAATTTTCGATTAAATCAGCTTTCCTCCTGTGCCTGACTGAGATTTTGACACATTCTCTCTAAAAGTTCTCCTGTTTTTTTAATTTCTTCTTCTGTAAATCCTTTAAATATTGTCTTTTCCATCTCTTCAAATATCAAATGACTCTTCTCCACTACCTCCTGTCCCTTTTGTGTCACCTGAATCTGATGAATCCGATTATCTGCTGTATCCAAATCCTTCTTAATATAGCCTCCCCTTTCCAGTTTCTTTAAAGAAACTGCTACTGCTGCTGGGGAAATATCCATTCTCTCAGCTATTTCAATTTGAGAACTTTTAGGATGATGTGCAATTTGCATCAATAATTGATGTTGACTTCTGTAAACTCCTGTTGCAGAAACTTTCCTCTCAATATTTCTTTTCATCAGACAATCCATACGTTTCAATTTTCCTATCACTATCTTCTTTTCATCTCTCACTATAACCCTCCTTTTTATAAATTATTAATTAGCTAATTATTATCTAGTTAATTATTATAAAACACTTTTTTTAATTGTCAACTAATTTTTTTCTATTTTATAAAAAATTTTTCAAATAATTAGTTTCTTTGGTATACACTTTGACCAAAGGTTCGCGCCAGCAAGGAAGTTTCCAACGAAGCCGCGCTCTCGCTCCGTTCCAGACGTAG
>OFFB01001718.1_pt1 | contig 12122 bp, 9 predicted proteins | sample 1521281 | NCBI WGS metagenome assembly OFFB01 (sample SAMEA3504109, study PRJEB24116) | mouse gut metagenome | biome: mouse gut; feature: mouse-associated habitat; material: faeces | place: Denmark | collected 2011
GACTATGAAAAATGGGGACGCTCACAATTTGTTTTTGGTTATTGGCCAGCCGGTGAAATTATGCCAAAGTATCATAAAAATAAAGGTGTTGAACCGTATTTAAATGCATGGAATGGCAAAAAAGAAGCTTTGTATAAGGGGTCAGGTTTTGCTTGTAATGAAGGTGCAAAAAATTTCTATTGTACGGCTATAATTCAGCAAAACGGATGGAAAATACCAAATGATTATCCCTATAAAGTTCGTTTTTAAAATATATGGTGCGGACTTAATAAGTCCGCGCCATAATTATATCTTAATCATCATGATGATCATCTTCTATTTTATGTTTATCATCGTCATTGTCATCGTGATCATCATCTTTGTGGTCGTGTTTTATTTCTACATTTTTGGGTTCATCTTTAGTTAGTCCGACAGCTTTTAGAATAGGGTGAATTAATTTTGTTGCTGTTAATGGTGCTATTACTGCTAGACCAATAATTGTACCGATTAATGAACTCGTTTCAATAACGCCGTTTGCAAGGTCTGCTCCGCCGTTATCAATTATGTTTTCTTTAGTGAAGGTATCACCTGTTTTTTTGCTGATTTCACTTAATTTAGAAAGTTTTTCGGCTTCAGTCTCAAGTTTGAAGAATTTTTTGAATTCATCAGGTGTTTTAAATGCTTTAAATACGGCTTCATCTTTGAACAATTTATTTTTTGCAAGAGCATATGTACCGTGTTTAAATACCGGAATAATTACACCCAGATACATTGCAATACTCAAAGCCTGATATAAAAATTCTTTAGATGCGGAGAATTTTTTAGTATGCGGGTCGATGTTTTTATCCATAAGAATAAACCCGGGACGAGCAATTGCGTTTAAACTTGTTTTGATACCCATTTGAGTTGCTGTGCCTTGGGTAATATTGAAAAATGTAGGATTTGATATAATATTTTGAACTCCGTTTATCATCTTATCCACCTACCTTCATGCCTGAGTTAGAGAAATTTGCCATATTAACCTGATAATTAGGTGTGATTTTTGAAACATTTCCGGTTTGTGAAATAGGAGTTTTCTGTATTTCAATATCCGGGGTTTTTGAAGTTACGTCTAATTTTGCAGGCTCGGATTTTCCTTTCTTGTTGTAAATCTTATCTGTAAATGGTTTTACGATTGCTGAACAAAGCCCCGGAATTACAACTAATGCTGCAGTCCATGTTCCTAATATTTGCAGGTTATGTTTAGCCATTTTAACAGTTTTAGGGTCTGCATTTTTAAGTAGATTACTTCCTTTTGCAGCTAAAATCGGCACTACAAGATATGTAGGTGCTGCGATAAGTTCTGTTATACCTTCTCTTAAGGCTGTATATTTTTTTGTTTCAGACGGGCTTTTTTTATCCATCATTGTAAATAGCGGACGGAATATGAGCTCTGCTGATGCGACTGCTACGGTCGGCCAATATGGTTTAATATTTTTCCCAATGTATATTAATGAGTTTTTGAGTGACATGTGATTCCTGCTAATATATTATTTCGGTTAACAATTCCACCTTTTATTTTAAATCAAAAGAAATATAATTTTGCTATTAAAGTGTAAAAATTTAATAATTACTTAACAATTTTAAGGTTTTTACTGTATAATTCTGTTATAAATATTAAATTATACGGGGTGAATATGATTAATAAGAAGATAAAAATATGTTTGTTAGCGATGGTTATGATGCTTGGTGTAAGTACAATAGCTGCAGAAGAACCGGCTGTGGTTAGTGAGACTGCTGTGCAGACCGAAGAAAATGAACAGATTAAAGCTAATAGAGAAACTTTTGAAAAGGCGCAAGATGCTATAAATAAAAAGGATTATCAGGCTGCAATTGTTTATCTTACTGCGTATATTTCATCAAAGCCCAAAAAATATGAAGCTTATAAACTTCGCGGAGAAGCTTTTTATGCACTTCGTCAGTATAAGTTAGCTTCTATGGATTTTCAAACAGCAATTGATATAAAAGCTTCTGAAGATAAATTTATAACAGGTACAAAGGTTTTGAGTGCGGTTGTATTGGGCGCTGATAAACAAAGCCAGTACCAGAATCCGGAGCTCGGAAATCTTTACGGAGGTTTAATGTATGCGCAAAAAGCAATAAATAACCCGTCTTATGAAGTTTCGTATCAAAAAGCTGTTGAGTTTAATTCTCATATTTATCTTCCTCAGCCTAAAAAAGAAGATATTGCAAAAATAAATTATCCTCAAAAATACGGCAAGGTTTTAAATCCTCAAGGTGATGATACTTATATTTTTGGTGCTATTGAAGATATTGAAAAAGGAAATTATCATGATGCTGTATTTAAGGCTCAATATCTAACTTCAAATTATCCGAAATATTACCTGGGATATTATCTGTCAGGTGTTGCGTTTGACGGTATGGAACAGGAAGATAATGCTATTACTGCATTTAAAGCCGCATTGAAACACAATCCGTATGATTTTGAATCTTTGGCAAGTTTGGGGCAAATTTATTACAACAGAGCTGAAAAAACTTTCGTAAAAGATGATGTTGAAAAATCTGTGGATTACTTTAAAAAAGCCCTTATCTATAATCCGAATTGTTATTTATACCACTACTATATTGGTTTGAATCATATGATTACGGGAATTATGATGCGGCGATTGCAAGTTTTGATTCTGCAATTAAATTTAAATCTAATGATTACAACAGTAAATATTATAAGCTTGTAGCTCAGTATATTAAAGGGGATTACGATTCTGTAATTACAGGATCAACAGGGCTTTTATACAGGCATGTTTCAAATTACAATTCAGTATTGTATTTAAGAGCTTTAGCATATTATAAAGCCGGTAGGATTCAAAATGCAATTGAAGATATTGAAAAAATTCATAACAATATGAATGATATTTTTAATGCTGATGTCAGAACAGTTTCAGCTAAAGAAAAAACACTCCCGAATTATTTGTATTATTTAAAAGCCCAAATTCTTAAAGATCAAGGGTTTGGAGTGAAAGCAGATTTGGCAAAAGCTTATGAAAATCCTGTTATTGCAGAGCTCGCGAAAGGCGGAGATTTAGAAAAATCAAGCTTAAAATTGTCTTCAGATCAGGTTGAGCATCAATATGATTATATCCGAACAACATTTGATGATTTAGGTGTAAGTTTTGTATACTTAAATCCTGATTATAAGCTTTCTGTAATAAAGCCTGCTGAAGAAAATATAGCAGAAATTCCTGAAACTTCCGGCTTGAAAGCTTCTACAAGCCCGCTGGAAACTTTAAACGATGAAAACCAAACATCTATTGCGCAGGTTTTAGCATCACAATCTTTTTATACAGTTAAAAATGACGCTCCGGTGAAGGTAGAATCTCAAATTCCTGCAGAAGATGAAACCATTGCAAATGTACCTCAAGAAGCGGAAGATACAAAAGCTGAAGAAATTGCGGTTTCTGAAAATGTGGAAAAAGCTGACGCTGAACTTCAGACAGAACCGGCTGCGGTTAACAATGAACCTGAGTCAATGAAATTTGTTGCAGAAGAAGTAAAGGATACTCCTGATTTTAAAATAACTTATGAAAATAACAAACCGGCAGTTTCTGATTCAAATGAAGCTGCAGTACAGGAAATTCCTGAAGAAAACATTGAAAATGTTCAAGAAACAGAACCGGTGAAAGTTGTTGAAAAACACGCAGATGTAAATCTTGAAGAGTTTAATATTATTCCGCAAAAAACTCTTGAAGTTAATGAAGGAGACGAAGTTGTAGCATTGGAATCTGAAACTTTAACTGAAAAGATTACAAATCCTGAACCAAAAGAGGAGCAAGAAGAACAAAAGATTGAAAATATTATTGCAGATGCTCCGGCAGAAAAAACGGTTGATGTTAACGTCACAAAAGATGAAATGACTGTAAAAACTGAAAAAGAGCCGGAAATTGTTAATATCGAAATCGCTGAATCTGAGCCTGTAGAAGAACCCCCAACAGAACCTGCAGTTGAAGTAGAAGATAACACTATACTTGAATCTGCATCTACAGAGGTTGTTGAAAGTACTCCTGAACCGATCATTGAACAAAAAACCAAAAAAGTTAAGAAAAAACGCAAAGCTAAAAAAGAAATGGAATTAAAAGATTTCTTAGCTCCGTCTGCTGAAACAGTTTCTGAAAAGAATGTTAAAGAAAAGAAAGAACAGGATTTGGAAGATTTTTTGAATAATACGGCTCCTGAAATTTCTGCTGTTTCTCAAGAAGACAAGCCTAAAAAAGTGAAAAAATCACGTAAAAAAACAGAAAAAAAAGAAGTTCCTGTCGTTACCGAACCAGAAACCGAGCTTCCTGCATTTGTTCAGGAAATAAAACCGGAAAAAGAAAAACATGTTTGGTTCTGGCAAAAGAAAGGGGTAAATGGGTTAAATGATGCAAAAGTGGAAACAAAGGTAAAAGAAGTAAAAGAAACTCCGGTTGAAGAAGTTTTAGAAAAAACGGAAGATATTCTTGTTGAGACAGAACAAAAAGTGGAAAAACCTAAAAAATCATGGTTTGGTTTTCTCAAACGTAAGAAAAAAGCCGTAGTTGATACTGCTTCAACTATCACAGAAGAATTTACTCCGGAAGAAATAGAAAATGAAGCCAAGCTTGATGATATTCCGTATATCAGACTTGATGAAGAAGAAGTTGAGCCGGCAGAAGTCCCGGCATCTGAATCTCCGAAAGTTAAAAAACATAAAAAATCTGAAAAAGAACCAAAACCTGAAGCAGAAAAAAAGGTTAATACAAAACAGGTAACAAAAGTTACTGAACCTATAGAAGTTTTACCTTCAGGTAAAAAAGTTATTAAACAAATGAATCATCAAAAATAAAAAAGACACATTATGTGTCTTTTTTATTTAAGTTTAACATCTACCAGAGATCCAAGAACTTTTCGATATCTTTTGAGGTATGAAATTAGATTGTTAATTTCTTCTTGAGAAAATTCTTCACGCATTGCATTTTTTATCCGATAGGTTTCATTATAACCTTTTTCTAAAAATACCTGACCTTTTTCTGTTATTTCATTTCTTTTGATAATTATATTGTCTCTGGTATCTGCTATGCGCTTAATCAAGCCGCGTTCTTCCATATCATTAAGAATTTTACCTACGTGCGCTTTTCCTTTAAATAAAAATTTTGCCATCTCAGATTGTGACATATCAGGTTTACAATAGATACAGTAAAATATTGCCATCTCATCTGCTGAAATTTCTGTGCTAACGTATTGGTTTTGAAATTTTCTTCTAAATGACTTATTAAAATTTGCTGTATAATCAATTTGATATGGCAAATATTCATCAAGTGGAATTATGTCTTCTTTTTTAATCATACCCGTATCCTTTTCTACCTGTATGGTTTGATTGTACTATTTTTGGAGTATTCTTGCAAGTATTTATTGACAAAAATTTATATGTTTCGTATCATTAGGGTAGAAAATTCTACCCTTAAATTATGGAGAAAAGTATGAAAATAAAAATGACAAGAAAACAGATGGCTATTGCTGTATTATTAATAATTATTGTACCAATTATTTGGAATAAAATTTCAGGAGCAGTTAGCGGTTACATGATGATGCAGGCAATGAAAATGCCGAAAGAAGTTGTTATAGATAAGCCTCACATGGAAGATACTTTTATTTCGGCAGAATCTACAGGCAGAGTTGAAGCTAAGTACTCAGTTGATGTTATTGCAAGGGTTTCCGGCTGGCTGCTAAAGAAATACTTTAACGAAGGTGATTTTGTACATAAAGGTCAGCTTTTATTCCAAATTGATCCTAGGGAATTTCAAATAGAAGTTAATAATTCCAGAGCTGCTGTTAATCAATATAGCGCTTTGTTGAAAAATGCTCAACAAGAATTGGATAGAGCAAATGCTCTTATTAAAGAAGATTTGATTAGTCATTCTGACGTTGATTCAAGCTTGGCTTCAAGAAATTCTAATAAAGCATTATTAGATGCGGCAAGACAAAAATATGAATTGGCTCTTGTTAATTTAGGTTATACTTCAATAAAATCTCCAATTGATGGTCGTATTGGTAAAATTAAAATCACAGAAGGTAACTATGTTAATGCAACTTCCGGTCCTTTAGTAAATATTTCAAGTACAGATCCGGTTTATGTATCTTTTAGTTTAAGAAGCAGTGATTTTATTAAGTTACTTAAATCTAGTAATAAATTTAAAGATGTAGAAGTAAAAATTCAATCTGATACAGGCAAAGTTTATCCTTATGTAGGAAAAATTGATTTTGTAGATAATCAGATTGACCAAAACTCAGGTTCAATACCAATGAGAGCAACTTTTGAAAATCCTAACGGCTGGTTAGTGCCAGGTGATTATATGAAGGTAAGTTTAACAGCTCCAAAACAAACATCTTTCATGACAGTTCCTCAAGCTTGTACAAAGGGTGATGCTATGAGTGGTTATTATGTTTGGACTGTTAAAGATAATAAAGCTGTTCGAAAAGATATTAAAGTATCAGATACAATTGATACAAATTGGATTGTAACAGATGGTTTAGATATGAATGATACTATTATTGTTGCAGGTATCCAAAATGTTACTCAAGATGGTCAGGCTTTAAAAATTATAACAAACGAAGAATATATGAAAAAACAAAAAGCAGGTGAAAAAGATTTTTGATAAAGATAAATTATTTTTCTTCATACAAAAACCAAGATTTGCGCTTGTCATATCTATATGTATTGTTATTGTGGGTATGATTTCTTATCTTGGCTTGAAGCAGGAGAGTTATCCGGATGTTACACCACCGCAAATTCAGGTAACTGCTTCATATTTAGGCGCTTCAGCTGAAGTTATAGAATCTTCTGTAGCTACGGTGTTGGAAAATAAATTAAACGGTGTTGAAAATCTTACATATATGTCATCAACTTCTTATGATGGAAGTTATACATTAACAATGTATTTTAAGGTTGGTTCTGATAAGAATATTAACCTCATGAACGTTAATAACAGAATTCAGCAGGTTCAAACTCAATTACCTGAAGATGTTCAAAGAACAGGTGTTACCGCAGTCAGCAAAACTTCAGGCTCCGGTGCGTTGATTTTGACGTTATATCCTGAACGTGGTAGTTGGAATCAGTTAGATTTAACAAATTATGGTTCAATTTACATTAAAGATGAATTAAAACGTGTTGATGGTGTTGCGGATGTTAATGTTTACGGTGCCGGTGATTATTCTATGAGAATCTGGCTTGATCCTCAAAAAATGGCAGGGCTTAATATATCAACAAGTGAAGTAAAAGCTGCTATTGCAGCACAGAATACTCAAGTAACAGCAGGTGCGTTGGGCGCTTTGCCGACTGATGATAATAATGCTCTCCAATTAACTCTTAAAACAAAAGGCAGACTTGTTGATGTTAAAGAATTTGAGGATATTATAATTCGCTCTAATATGGATGGCTCAAATGTTAAAATGAAAGATATTGCACGCGTTGAACTTGGTGCGCAATCCTATTCAAATTTAGGTTTAGTTGATGGTAAACCGTCTGCGGTTATCGTAATTTCTCAACAACCGGATGCTAATATTATTAATTTGTCAAAAGCTGTACATGCTAAAGTAGATGAACTTAACGCAAGAATGACCAATGGTATAAAGATTATTACAATCAAAGATGATGCGGATTATATTCATGAATCTATGAAGGAAGTTGAATTTACAATCCTTCTGACAGGTATTATTGTTGTATTGATTATCTTTTTGTTCCTTGGTGACGGTATGGCAACTCTTGTTCCTTGCGCAACAATTCCTGTATCATTAATTGGTACATTTGCGGCGTTGAAGGCTTTGAATATGTCAATTAACCTGTTATCATTATTTGCACTTGTATTGGCTGTCGGGGTTGTAGTTGATGATGCGATTGTTGTAATCGAAAACGTAAAACGACATATTGAAGAAGGTAAATCTGCAATTATTGCAACTCAATTAACTATGGAAGAAGTCGGAGCATCGCTTGTTGCTATGGCAATGGTTTTGATGGCAGTATTTGTTCCGATTATCTTTATGGGTGGCATGACAGGAGTTATGTATAAACAGTTTGCTGTTTGTATTGCTGTATCAATTGCAATTTCTGCAATTTGTGCACTTTCTTTATCTCCTGCAATGTGTTCTCACTTCTTAGGCAGAGAGCCTGTACAAAAACCGGAAGATATTAATCATCCTTTCTTTAACAGATTTAAACATATTGGGGAAAGAATTAATAAAAGAACAGGTATAATTGTTAAAAAATTCAACGAAGGTTTTGACAAACTTGAAAGTTTTTATATGGAGTTTGTTGAAAAATTCGTACATGATAAAAAACTTGTAATTACAACATATTTAATAATAGTTGTATTAACTCTTGGTGCTTTTAAATTTATTTCAACAGGTTTTATTCCGGATGAAGATCAAGGTGTATTAATTGCAAGTATCACATTACCTGATGGGGCATCTTTAACAAGAACCGAAGAAGTAGCAAGAAAATTTGTTGAACAGGTTAAACATATTGATGGTGTTGATTCAAGCCGTTTAACAGTATTTAGCGGAATGGGATCTGTAAACTCTGCATTTTCAATTATATTGCTTGATGAATATGCTGACCGTCGTGTCGGACCTATTGAATGGGTTATTAGAAAAGTTCAAGGAAAGGCTACTGATTTACGTCATACTGCAATACTATCAAAAATACGACAAATTGCCGGAAATACAAAGGAAGCTTCTATTATTGTATTTTCACCGCCTGCAATTAATGGTATGAGTATGATGGGTGGTTTTGAGTTCCAAATGTTATCTCAAGGTGATTATACATCTCAAGATATGGAAGCTTGGGCTCAAAAATTGATAGCTGCAGCAAATCAAGACCCTAATTTGTCAAATGTTAATACAACTTTCCAAGCAAATGTTCCTCAATATATTTTGGATATTGATTATGCTAAAGCCTTGGCTCAAGATGTAGATTTACAGGAATTGTATTCAACATTAGCTTCAATGCTTGGAACATATTATGTTAATGATTTTAATAAATACGGACGTGTATTTAAAGTTCAAATACAGGCGGAAAGCAGATTCAGAGATAAAGCAACTGATTTGGAAGGTATTTATGTGAAAAACCGTCGAGGCATTCAAGTACCGGTATTATCAATTGTAAATTTAAGACAAGCTGTAGGTACAGCGTCTATTACAAGATATAATCAATATGAATCTGTTCAGATTACAGGTCAACAAGCAGCCGGAAAAAGTTCCGGGGATGCGATGAGTGCTATGGAATCTGTAGCTAAAAAATTATTACCGTCAGATATGACTTTTGACTGGTCAGGTACATCAGCCCAAGAAAGAGAAGCTTCAGGGCAAACGGCAATGATTGTAGCATTCGCACTTGTATTTGTATATTTATTCCTTGTTGCTTTATATGAAAGTTATACTATTCCGGTTGCAGTTCTTTTAATTTCACCAATTGCGGCATTAGGAGCTTTGATATTCCAAATGATGATTAACCAGTCATTTGATATCTATTCTCAAGTCGGTATGATTACCTTGATTGGTTTAGCAGCTAAGCAGTCTATTTTGATAGTAGAGTTTGCCAAAGAAGAACATGAAAAACACGGCTTATCTGTAAAAGAAGCTGCTGTCAAAGCTGCAAAATTAAGATTCCGTGCGATTATGATGACCGAACTTGCGTTCATTATCGGGGTGTTACCGATGATATTTGCAACAGGAGCCGGTGCAAATTCAAGAATCTCAGTCGGTTCTACCGTATTTGGCGGTATGGTTGCTGCATGTACTTTAGGGGCAGTTCTTACTCCTGCATTCTATGTACTTGTTCAAGAATTTGTTGATAAATTTCCGAAAAGAGAAATTACCGAAAAAGATTTGGAGATGTAAAAAATGAAGATGAAAAAGATTTTTAATATAATTTTAATAGCATCAGTGTTAGCGGCAGGTTCAAATTTTGCTTTTGCAAAAAAAGTAAAAGCACCTGATGAAACTCTGGTTGCGAAAAAAGATAAAGAAATTCAAATTATTGAACCGGAAAAAGAAGTTAAAGTTAATCAGAGAAAAGAAATAAAAAAACTTAAATCAAACCAGCGAACAAAAGCTACTTCATCAAAAGAAGCTGAAGGTATGTATGAAACTAAGTTTCCTACAATTGACAGCCAGATTTCATACAATGATATGAACGGTGAAGTTACACTGACTGATTGTATTAAGCTTGCAATTACTCATCACCCTGCAATTATGTCATCTATCAGTAATGCAGAAATTTATAAAACCCGTATCGGGCAGGCCTGGTCAAATTATTTCCCGACTTTAAGCGCCGGTGTGGATTATTCAAGAAATGATATGTTTATGACAATGGCAGGGAGTTTTACAAGAATGATTCCGCAAAAGTTTAATATGTTTTATGTTCCGACCTTATCTGCAAATATGCTGTTGTTTGATTTTGGTAAAACAAAAGCTGTAGCGGATTCTGCAAAAAGAACATACGAATCATCAAGATATGATGCAGAAACAAGTATCGAAACCGTTATTTATAACGTAAAGGTAGCATATTACAATATGGTTTTTGCAAAGATTCAAAAAGAGGTTTATGAAACAACTGTTCAGGACTATGAATTGCAGTTAAAACAGGCAAGAGCATATTATGAAATTGGTAAAAAAGCTAAAATTGATGTGACTTATGCCGAATATAACCTCGGAAAAGCAAAATTAAATCTGATTAAAGCTAAAAATACTTTAGAACTTGCATCTGTTCAACTTGCAAACGCTGTTGGTATTCCTGAGCTTGCAGAAGTTGTGTTAAAAGACAGTTTGAATACAAAAGAATATGATGTTAATTTTGCAGACTTAATTCAAATTGCAGAAGCTTCCCGCCCGTCACTTTTAGCCGCTAAGAAAAGAATGGATGCGGCAGAGCTTAATGTGAGAAGTGCAAAACGCGCGTTTACTCCGGATATTGGTGCGTATGGCTCATATCAATACGGCGGAAGACAGATAAATGCCGATTACGGTTATGCATTTGGGCTTCGTATGCAGTATTCAAATTTGAATATGATGCTTTTGAAAAAACAAGTTGATGAAGCAAATGCGACTTACAAAAAATACGTTGCAGATTATGAACAGGAACGCCAAAATGTTTATCTTGATGTGAAAAGCGCTTATATTAATCTGATGAATTCATATGACAGCCTTCCGGTTTCAAAACTTGCATTGCAGCAGGCAAAAGAACAACAATATCAAGCATTCAGACGTTACCAGGTTGGTTTGGGTGATGCTGTAGAATTCAAAGATTCCGAAAACACTTACCTTAATGCTCAGCTTGATTATTATCAAACTCTTTTGCAATACAATATTAATGCTGCAGAAGTTGAACGTGTAATCGGTGCTCCAATTAAGGAATCAGACAAAGAGTTATAGGGGGCGAATTCTTGCATAAAGTTTATATGAAGTGGTGTGAAATTCCTGATAAAATAAGATTCCTTTTTATCGGAGGTATAAATGCCGCAATTTCTTATGTGATATTTGCGCTTGCTTTGTGGTGTTTAGGTGAATCGTATTATCAGGTTTGTGTGATTTTGCAATGGACAATATCTTCTGTATTTTCATATCTTAACCAGAAGTTTTTTGTATTCTGTACAAAAGGAAATTACCTGAACGAATATTTAAAATGCTGTTCTACCTGGGCAGTTAGTTATCTTTTAAATGTAATTATTTTAGAACTTCTGGTAAGATTTGCCATTAAAAATGTGTATTTATCGCAATTTATTTCAATATTTTTAGTGTCAGTTGTAACTTATGTTCTATTTAAATATTTTGCCTTTCGAATTAAAAAGTAGCAGTATGAATTTGTATAAAGAAATAACTTTGTTATAATGCTTTTTATCCTTTTAATTTTTTAATTTTTCTTTCAACTTCTTTTTTTATACAGGCAGGAAGTCTATTAATTCTGTAATTTATATAAAAACAACCGAAAAATATCCATCCGAAAATATTATGTGTAATTTTTATATCAAATTCATTTTTTACATACGCTTCGATATTTTTTAGAATTTGCAGTGATAACATAAGCTGAACAAATAACCAGCTAATTTCCGCAAGATTTATTATATATTTTGTCT
>OFFB01001721.1_pt1 | contig 12104 bp, 3 predicted proteins | sample 1521281 | NCBI WGS metagenome assembly OFFB01 (sample SAMEA3504109, study PRJEB24116) | mouse gut metagenome | biome: mouse gut; feature: mouse-associated habitat; material: faeces | place: Denmark | collected 2011
CGCCGCCATTGGCGAGGTAGTCGATGGTGACAAGGGTATAGGTGCGGTCGGGGTCGATCTCCGCCGGGTTGAATCCTGCGCTGATGCCGTCGCCGTTTCTTTGAGCGAATACATCAAATGCCGCTTTCAGGTCGCTTCCTTTGATTTCCATCACCACAAGCTTGTTGTCAAACGGCAGCATGGTGAGTATATGCTCCTTGGTGATGTGTCCGGCAGGGAGTCCGCGGCGTATTCCGCCCTTGTTGACAAGAGCCACGTCGACATTGCGATCGGTCAGTTCCTTCCCCTTTTCAAGCATCACATCGGCAACCCAATTGACTATAAGATGGCTGCCGTGAGGCATTTCCTGAGCCATTTTGCCTATCTTTTCCATCTTGAGGGCATCGACACCTTTGCGGTATTTGGCGAGAAGCGCGGCAGCTTCCGAGTCGATGCGGTTGTCAAGGCGGCTGTCGACAGGTATAAGCCTGTAAGATGGGCGCATCGAGTCAAGATCAAGAGTGATTTCTCCCAGATATAGACCTTTGCTGCCGGTCTGCACGACAAGCACCGGGTCGCCGGCGGCATTCTTCACGTAATATTCCGGAGTCTTGGCGGCTGCCGGGTCGATGGTGGTGTGGGAGTGTCCGCCTATTATGATGTCGATATCTTCCGATGCCTGAGCGAGGTCGCGGTCGCTCGGTGTGGGAGGATTGGCTGAGTCATAGCCCACATGGGTCAATGCTATCACTTCGTCGACACGCTCCACGTGTTTCAGATACCAGGCTATTGAATTGGCGGCTTTTATGCCGTCGAGGTATTTCAGCCCACCCGTGTTGAAGTCGGCGATCATCCCTTTCGGATCGAGGTTTATGGCGAGGAAGCCTATGCGTTTGCCCGCGAACTCCTTTATGGTGTAAGGCTTGAATATGGTGTCGAGCGGGGTGTCGCGCAGGTCGTAGTTGCTCGTTATCTTATCGGCGTTCAGCAGGCTCCACTCATGGGCGAGAGGCTCGATACCGTTGTCAAACTCGTGGTTGCCGAGAATCTGTATGTCATATCCGAGATTGTTCATCATCTCTCGCTCAGCCTCGCCTTTGTAGATGGAGAAATAGAGTGTGCCTTGAACCATGTCTCCGCAGTCGATGAGCAGCACGTTGGGTTGCTCGGCTCTCACGCTGTCAACAAGGACTTTTCGGCGCAGTATTCCGCCGAGGTCATTGTCGTTGGGGTCAAGCTGGCTGTGGGTGTCATTGGTGTGAAGTATCACGAGGTTGTCGGCAGGCGCCAATAAGGCTCCGGCGGCGAATAATGATGCTATAAATGCTCTGTTTAGTTTCATCGTGTTGAACAATTTTGGTACTTACGAAATTAATAAAATTTCGGGAGATGCACAACTTGGCTCCGAAATGATTAATTTTGTCGTCATGAAAAGAATATTGTCATTGATAGCATTGCTGGCGTGCTTTTGTGGGAGTGCATCGGCTCAACCATTGAGTTTTAAAGGGTCGGAAGGCGCTTCGGTAGGTATATACATCGCTGAAATAGGCAGCCGGAAAATCGTTGCCGACTATAATTCGGCACGAACTTTTATCCCCGCGTCTGTGACCAAGTGTGTGACTGCCGCATCGGCGATGCTCACACTCTCGCCGGAATTCCGTTTCAGGACCGAGGTCAGAGCCTATGGCACGGTGCGGTCGGGCGTGCTGCATGGCAATGTGGTGATTATCGGTGGCGGCGATCCCACGATTGGGTCGCGTCATTTCGCCAATCGTCCCTCCTTTGCCGGAGAGTTTGTGAAGTGGCTGAAGAGCGCCGGCATAGACTCGATCGCCGGCTCGGTGCTTGTGTCGGAAGGCGCATACCCCGAGATAGGCGTCTCGCCCTATTGGCTCCTTGAGGATACACCTTGGGAATATGGCGCGGGATATTACGGACTGAACTATCGTGACAACAGTTTTGCGATGACGGTGTCGACAAGCGGCATTGTGAGCATGACACCACGCATAGAATCGCTTTCGGTGGAGCTTGACTTGTCGAAGTCGCCCGCCGGTGAGGTGACGGCGATGCGTGGCGAGGGCTCTGACTTCCTTTATCTATATGGCGCGATGTCAGGTGCCACCTATGGGTCGCGCTATTCCATTCCTCGTCCATCCGAGGTGTTGCTTGATGATGTTTTTGCGGCAATGAGCCGTGGTGGCATCGGATGCTCGGAAGATGATGTCACCGCCGACCGTGACGCCGGCATCACCCCCATGGTGTATAGCTCGCCGACGGCTCCCGATATCTTGCGTTCGATGATGGAAAAGAGCAACAATCTTTTTGCTGAGTCGATGCTTAGGGCGCAGGCGATAGGCAAGGGGGTGAAGCTCACCGATAACGAGAGCCTAAAGCTGCAGAAAAAGTTGCTTGAAGGTCGAGGGCATGACTTTGCGACGATACGCATTCTGGATGGTTGCGGGCTTGCTCCGGGCAATAAGATCACCCCGAGATTCCTTGGCGGAATCCTTGAGGACATGGCTTCAGGCTCGCATAGCAAGGGCTATGTGGGCTTATATCCTCTTGCCGGTAAAGAGGGCACTGTCAGGGGGCTGCTTGCCAATACGCGGCTTGCCGGAAAACTTGCCTTGAAGTCGGGCAGTATGTCGGGGGTGCTCTGTTACGCGGGATATAAAATCGATGCCAACCACAAGCCTACTCACGTGGTGGTGATAATGGTCAACGGATTTGTAGGGAAAGGCGCTCCGGTGCGTAAAGCTATCGCCGACTATCTCCTTAAGAAATTCTGAAACCGGTTATTGGTCCCATTAGTCCAATTGGTCCAATTAGTCTAATTAGTCTAATGTGGCTGATTGGATTAGTACCAGGTCACGCCATTGGAGTAGGACGAGCGCTTGTCATACTTCAAGTCCTGAAGCAGCGATGACTTGACCGCAATGTGGAAATTGTAGCTCTTGTAGGGACCTACCGGAACGAAGCTTGCGGTCATGGTGAAGCAGTGCAGGTCGCGCGATATGTTGCAGTTCATGTAGGCTATCTTCTTTGTGTCGAAGTTATAGCTGGCGCTGAATCCGAAATTCCAGTTTTTGGTAGGTTGTATGTTTCCGGAGAAACTCAGGTTCTGGGTGATTTTCGGGTCATATTCCATCTTCCGCTTGTTGAATTTGCCGTATGAGTAGTTGACCGAATAGTTGAACGTGAGGCTCCAGGGCACTTCCCACTTCATGTAGCCGCCGTCAATCAGCTCCACATTGTCTTTGTCCTTGTCGCGTTGCGCCTCACGCTGCCGACGCCGTTCAGCGGCTTTTCCGTCAAAGTCGTCAACATCTTCATCGTCATCCTCGTCGTCGCCCTTCTTGGCTCCGCTCTTGTCTTTTTTCTTGAAAGTGTTGTTGTTGAACGTGTAGGAGAATGATGTTCCTGTGCTTGAAAGTCGTCCTATACCTTTTCCGGCTTTCCAGCGCGGCACATTCACGCGCACCGGATTGCCCGCTTCGTTGAGCTGGTAGGTGTACACGTCCCAGGTTGCCGACAGGTTGAGGTTGAAGTTCTTGACAAGACGCAGCAACAGCGACGTGTTGATGTTACTCCAGTTCATTGAGTCGGCGGCGAAGTTATAGCTTTGTGATATCGAGAGGTTTTCAATCAGCGACACCTTCTTTTCGCCGACACTGTCATTGGTGTTGACCTTCATCTCAAGATTGTTGGAGAGCGAGTAGCTTAACGTACCCGACTTGCCTTGTCCCGGCACTCCGTAGAGGGAGTTGGGGAATAGTGAGTATTTCTTCTTGATAGTCTCGCCGGCTGAGTTCTGGTAAGAATAGTTGCCGTAATATCCGAAGAATGATGAAGAGAAGTCGGGCGAGCCGGAGAATGACACTGACGGTGTCATGACCCAACGCACCATCTTGACCTTTTTGCCAAGGAATGGCAGCGGCTGGAAGAATCCGTAGATTTTGGTGTCCATCGATACCGACGCGCTGAAGTCCCACACGTTGTAGAAACTGTAGGTGGTGTCACACACCTCGGCTGAAGCCGCAGGATCCCATTGGCGACGCACCTTTGAGGTGTACATTCGGTCGGTGAGCGACAACGACGGTGTTAGGTTGAAATATTTCATCACATTGAATGTGGCTGAAATCGGCACTGAGTGCCTCATGCCGTTGCGCCAGTCCTTGATAAGGCTTTTCTCGAAGAACACGTCCTGCTTTGCAGTGAGCGAGTTCTGGAACTGTCCTGAGTAGGAGAGCTTTATTTTTTCATACCATTTTTCTTTGCCCACGGCGCGTTTGCGCTTGAAGGGATAGGTCTGCGACATGGTTACCGTAAGGTTGGGGAACGATACCGACAGTGTTGAGTCTTGTGTGCGCTGGGCAAGGTTGAGTGTGGTGGAGAATGACCACTTGGAGTTGGGGATGCGGTAGGTCATGTTGACGGTAGAACTCTTGGTGTTCTCCGTGAACGATGGGCTGTAGTAGCTGTTCAGATCATTTCGGGAGTAGCCGGTTGACGTGAAGTTGACACTTGCCGAAAGATTCATGTTGGGGTTTGCCTTGGAGTCCTGCGAGTGGCTCCACAGAATCTGGAAGTTGGTCATCTTGGAGTAGTCGGCGCTCCCTTTTTCCCCGAGGATTGTGGTAAGGTAGCTTATGTTGAAGCTGCCCGAGTATTTGTATCGTTTAGCATAGCTCGACCGTCCTGTCAGTCCCCACGATCCTTTTGTGTATATCTCTCCGGTAAGGGCGAGGTCGATGTTGTCGTTTATGGCAAAATAATATCCGCCGTTGCTCAGATAAAAGCCTCGGTTGAAGTCATCGCCGAAGGTGGGGAAGATGATACCTGATGAATATTTCTCGGAGAAAGGGAAATAGCCGAACGGAACCGCCAGTGGCAACGGAAGTCCTGCGAGAACCATGTATGCCGGTCCGGTTACGATGTTGCTTTTAGGCTTAACCTTTGCTTTCGTGAGCTGAAAGTAGAAGTGGGGGTGGTCATGGTCGGAACAGGTTGAATAGCGTCCGTTGGCAAGGAAGTATTCTCCGTTTTCCATCTTTTTTGTCTGTCCTCCTGTGAGATATCCTTCGCCCTGTTCGGTCACGACATTGGTGATGAATCCGCGTTGGCTCTTGAAGTTGTATCTCATGGTCTCTGATTCATACTCCCCGCTCTTGTCGGTGAAAATAGGGGTGCCTGAGAGCACGCCTGCCGAGTCGGGCATTCCGAATGCGTTGACATTGTTGGTCGACATCTCCATGTTGATTTTGGCGGCGTTAAGCTTCATGGTGCCGTAGGTCACCTCGCTGTTGCCATACATGAACGCGTCGTTTCTGCCCATGAGCACCATTGAGTCGGAAGCCTTGAAATTGACAATGTTGTCGAGGTCTACTTTCTGGCGGCGTATCAACGCTCCGTCGGGAGTGGGGGGCTTTGCCGCCATGCTGTCGTTGAGCGCTGCCGTTGAATCGGCTGCGATCGAATCGATCGATGGAAACAGGGCTGCGATTGAATCGGAATCCACCGCGCTTATAAGTGAACGTGACTGATGGTCAGACAACCGCCACTCCGTGTTGCCATCTCTTTTGACCTGAGGTGCGGCAACAGTGACGAAAGCCCATAATAGCACGGTAAGTATTATATATAGATGAGAATGTCTCAACTCCTAAGCAAAATGAAAATTCTGTGCAAAGATACGACTTGGAGCGGTTAAAAAAAAATATTATTGACAAGTTTAGGTATTGTTAAAACCAAAAGATGTAACTTTATGTTGTATTTTGTGAAAGTACTATTTATTTTTGACGTGGGACATCTTATTAAAAATACAATTATACGAAGAACTTTAAAAGTGCTCCTGTGCATTTTTATAGTCATTCTTTTGATTCCGGTGCTGCTCTATGTGCCGCCGGTTCAGCGGTTTGTGGTTGATTTCGCGTTGAAGGAAGTCAATAAGTCGACCGACATGAAAATCGGTGTCGAGAATTTCAGGCTTTCATTCCCGCTTGATTTGTCGCTCAGTGGGCTTACGATTGTTGAAGCGTCGGGCGACACAATGGTTTCTGCCGCCGGCGCAAATGTTAATGTTAAATTATTGCCGCTGTTGAAACTCGACGTGCAGGCTGATGCCTCACTGCATGATGTGGCTTATCGCCTTGGGGGTCCTGATTCGCTCATGTTCCTCACGGCGAGGGTAAAGGAATTTGCTCTGGAGCCGTCGAGCTACAATCTTGCCACATCCAATGTGGATATCTCGCGTGCCGTGCTTGACGGTGGCGACATAATGCTGCGCTTCAACGGCACCGACACCACTGCCACTCCGGTTGATACTGCCGCGGCGATGGCAATGGTGATTAAAGCGCGCGATCTGGAGCTTAAAAATATTAAATACGTGATGACGATGCTCCCCACCATCGATTCGCTCGGAGTGGATATTCCTGCGGCATCGTTGAAAAACGGCATTGTCGACATGGGCGCCAAGAGGATTCATGCGGAATTCCTCGGCATTGACAGTGTTGCGGCGGCATATCTGACTCCGTCGGCTGAATATCTTGCCGCTCATCCGGTTGAGGAGCTTCCCGACGATACAACGGCTGCAGCTGACGATGAGATGTGGGTAATAACCGGCGACAGCCTGCGTCTCACAGGTAAGAACGCCGTTTATGCCATGCGTGACGCCCGACCCTTGCCGGGACTCGACATGAACTACATCGAGGCGTCGGATATTGAAATCAAGGTTGATTCCTTCTATAACCGGGGCGCTGAGATCACCGTGCCGTTGCGCCGCTTCAAGGCAACTGAGCGTTGCGGCGTGAAACTTGATGCTTCGGGTCGCTTCTCAATGGACTCGACGATGATGAGAGCCGAGAATTTCGACATATCCACCCTCTTCTCTTCAATAAAGTTTTCAGCGGAGATGGGTATGGGCGATATGGCGGCTGACCCTCGTCTGCCTGTAGGAATCGATGCGGTGGCTACCGTTGGTGTGCCTGATCTTGAGATGATAATGCCCGCGATGAAGCCCATGCTTAAGTCGATACCCCGTTATAATGATATAAAGCTTGACGCTGATGTCAAAGGCACGATGGGCGATATCGATGTCAAGAATATATCGATGTCTCTGCCCGGTTATGTTTCGTTGAAGGCGCATGGAAATGTCGCCAATGCGATGGACCCTGACAGGCTGAACGGCGATGTCGTCCTTGACGGACGCATAAACAATGTGAACTTCCTGAAGCCTTCACTGCTTGAGGCTAAGATGGCTAAGCAGGTCAATATTCCTCCCACGGCTCTTGCCGGAAATGTGAGGATGCGCAACGGCGTGATCGCCGGAAATCTTAAAGCGGTGACCGGCGGCGGTGACATACTTCTTGATGCGATGTTCAACGGCAAAGCCCAACTCTACAATGCCGATGTCGCCATGCGTGAATTCCCGGTTAATTCAATCATGCCCGAGATGGGATTTGGCAAAATCACGGCTCAGGCGGCTGTCCGGGGTAAAGGATATGATCCATTTTCAAAACGCACATCAATCAAGGCTGACATAAATCTGTCGTCGCTCGAATACCAGGGCGATCTGTATACCGACATAAAGGCTACGGCGTCAATTGACAGCGGATACGTGAAAGCTGATATATCATCACTCAATCCTAACGCGAATCTGGACCTGGCGATCGATGGCACGATAGCTCCCGATGACTATGATGTGAAATTCAATGGCGATGTGAGAAACATTGATTTGATGGGGCTGAAACTCTCTGAGACTGTGTCAAAGGGATCGTTTGTCATTGATGGCAGGGGACATTTCATGCCGGCTAAGAATTTCTATGATGCCGATGTGACGGTGAACAATATAAAGTGGGATATGCCCGATATGGCTATTGTCACGCCGAGGGTGGATGTGACGCTTGACGCCACCGACTCCGTGACTGCCGCCACTCTTGTCAATGAATCGCTGAAGGTGGATTTCGTGGGGCATGACGGCATTGACTCTATCGCCGGAAAGTTTGGCAATGCGATGACGTTGCTTAGCCGTGAGATAGGGGCGCGACGCATTGATGTCGATTCTCTGCAACGCGCGCTTCCTCAGTTCGCGCTTGCCGTAAACGCCGGACGCAACAGTGTGATATCCGATTTCCTTTCCCCCTCCAAGGCGTCGATCGACACCATCAGCTTCATGGCTCGTAACGATTCGTTGATATCGCTTAACGGATATGTGAATAAAATAGCCTTCGGTGAAACGAAGATTGACACGGTCACTGTCAGTGCGTTGCAGCATAGAAAATTCCTGGTCTATAAACTCGCCATGAACAATCGTCCGGGCGTGTTTGATGAGTTTGCCCATGTGAATGTCAATGGCTTCCTTGCCAATGAGAACCTGTCGCTTTTCGTCACTCAGTCCAATATAAAAAATGAGACCGGATATAAGCTCGGATTCAATGTATCGGCTGTTGATTCGGTGCTGTCGCTCCGTATGGTGCCGTTGAAGCCGGTGATAGGCTACAGGGACTGGACGCTGAATGCCGACAATTTTATCAAGTTCAATATGCAGAGCAAGCATCTTGACGCCGATCTGTCGCTTGGCAACGACAACAGTATGCTGAAAATCTACACCAAGCATGATGACCATGATTCGGAAGCCGGACATCAGGAGGATATAATCGTGCAGGCGTCAGGCATACGTCTTTCCGACTGGCTGTCGCTCTCGCCGTTTGCTCCGCCCATCAACGGTATAGCCGGAGCTGATATAAGCGTGGGATGGAATCCTGAGGCGAAATCAATATCAGGCGATGGCAAGGTGACTCTTGACGACCTTACCTACGGTAGGGACCGTGTGGGATCATTCTTGTTTGATGTGGGGTTGAGCACCACTCCCGGCGGTGTCGTTAAAGCAAGCACATCGCTGCTTGTTGACAGCGTGAAGGTGATTACCGCCACCGGAGTCCTTAATGACAGCACTGCGGCTAATCCGTTTATGCTTGACTTCTCGATGATTCACTTCCCGCTTAATATCGTGAATCCGTTCCTGCCGGAGGGTGTGGCTAAACTCAGCGGTATGCTTAACGGCGAAATGGATGTCACCGGAACATTGGCTAAGCCTGTGTTCAACGGGTTCATTGATTTTGACTCAACATCGGTGTTTGTCAACATGATAGGCACGGCGATCAAATTCTCGGAGGAGAAGATACCGGTCGACAGCAATATCGTGAAATTTGACAACTATACGATCACGGGTAAGAATGAGAATCCGCTGGTGCTCAACGGCACGGTGGATGTGAATGACATGGTGTCGCCACGAATCAATCTTTCGGCAAACGCGGAGAATATGCAGATTATCGACTCCAAGCGCGCCAAGGGCAGCGATGTGTATGGCAAGGCGTTTATCGACCTTGATGCCACGGTGAAGGGCAATATGGACTTCCTCGCGGTCAATGCCACGTTGAATCTGCTGGAGGGCAGCGATGTCACATACGTGATGAACACGGTGGCTAATTCGCTCACTCCCGGAGCTTCCAATGACGACATGGTGAAGTTTGTGCAGTTTGCCGATACGGCATCTATAAATGAGATCGACACTATCTCCAACACCGGAATGGCGATGATGTTGAACGCCCGTCTTATAGTTTCGGAGGGCACAACACTTAATGTTGACATATCTTCGGGAGGAAAGGACAAGGCACAGATCAAGGGCTCGGGCTCGTTGACATTTGCCATGTCACCTTTCAGCGACATGACCCTGACAGGTCGCTATAACATCAGCAGCGGTTTCGTGCGCTACACACCTCCATTGATGAGCCAGAAGCTGTTTGAATTTATCGACAACAGTTATGTGGCGTTTACCGGCGACATGATGAATCCCACGTTGAACATTCATGCGCGCGAGACGATGAAGGCTAATGTCACCGAAGAGGGGCAGGATTCGCGCTTGGTCAACTTCCTTATCACGCTGAACGTGACAAACACGCTGAATAACATGAATGTGTCATTTGACCTTGCCACAAATGATGATATCTCAATACAGAATGAGCTTGAGACAATGAGTCCGGAGCAGCGTGCCAACCAGGCTATGAACCTGTTGCTGTACAATGTTTATACCGGACCCGGCACCAAGGCATCGGCAAACCTCTCGGGCAATCCGTTGTTCTCGTTCCTGTCTTCGCAGCTCAATTCGTGGGCGGCTAACAATATCAAGGGTGTTGACATAAGCTTCGGCATTGACCAGTATGACCGCGTAGCCGACGGCAACACCTCAACCACCACAAGCTACAGCTACAAGGTGAGCAAGACGCTGTTCAACGACCGCGTGAAGATTGTGGTGGGCGGAAATTACTCGACCGATTCCGATATGGATGAGAACTTCTCGGAAAATCTTATCAACGACATTTCGTTTGAGTATATGCTTAACAGGTCAGGATCTATGTATGTGAGACTCTTCAGGCACATAGGTTATGAGAGCATATTGGAAGGCGAGGTGATACAGACCGGTGTGGGTTTCGTCTACAAGCGCAAGATGACCCACTTCAAGGACCTTTTCAGGCTCCCCGGGCGTAAAAAGAAAACACAGCCGGTGAAACAATCGGTGGTTGTGAACGAAAACACTCAAAAAACTGATGACAATGAATCTTCGAAATAAACTTTTTTCAATAGGGATAAAGGCGTGTGCGGCGGCGCTGTTCATCGGTGTCGTGTCATGTTCCACCACGAGCCGTCTGGGAAAGGATGATGTGCTTTACACCGGCATAAAGAAGATTGAGTATGTGCCTAAGGACGCTCAGAAAAAGATTCCTGCGGAAGTGAAGGACAAGGTCAAGACTGCCGTCGACGTGCCGCCTAACAACTACATAAGCCTCATAGGAATGAGATCGCCGCTCCCTATAGGGCTATGGGTGTACAACCACTGGAATGCCCCACAGAAGGGGTGGAAACGCAAGCTGTATGACAAGCTTGTCGAGGAACCGGTGCTGGTGAGCGACGTGCGCCCTGAATTGCGTGTGAAGATGATTGAGAATGAGCTTGCCGACAATGGATATTTCAACAATAGCGCATCCTATGACCTTGTTCATGGCAAGAAGAATTCAAAGAAGGCGAAGATTTCTTATACCATCAGCGCCGGAGAGCCTTATCTGCTTGATTCGATACAGCTTCTGCCCGACACGTCATATCTTTATCATAAAATAGATTCGATAGCGCGACGCATTCCCTATTTCACCCCGGGCGAGCGATATTCGGTGGATTCACTCAGCGCGGCGCGTGTGAAGATAGCAAATGAATTGCGTAACCGAGGCTTCTATTTCTTCCAGCCTGAATATATCGAATATCTTGCCGACAGCACAATCACAAAAGAGAGGATAGCGTTGAGGCTGACGGTGGCGCGCAACACGCCACCATTCGCGCTGGAGCGATTCACCACGGGCGATGTAACGGTGGTCGTGAACCGTAATACCGGAGGGGGTACTCCCGATACAATCAGGGAGCCTAATCTCACGTTGGTGAGGATGAGGCCTATCAAGCTGCGCACGGCGATGATACCCGAGTGTGTGACTTTCCGTCCGGGCAGGACTTTCTCGGTGCGTGAGATGAACCGCACACAGACCTATCTGTCGCGTCTCGGCATCTTCAATTCCATCCAGATCGGCGCTTATCCCGATACCACGGCAATGGATAAACGACGGTTGAACGTGCTCGTGGAGTGTACGCTCGACGCTCCCTACGAGGCGAGTATCGAGGCTAATGTGTCGTCGAAGTCCAACAGTTATCTTGGTCCGGGATTGACTGTGTCGCTGACTAACCGCAATATGTTTGGCGGCGGCGAGCAGTTCCGCATCGGCTTGACCGGATCCTATGAGTGGCAGACGGGGCATGACCGCAGCTCAGTGTTCAACAGTTATGAGATAGGGCTTAATACTTCGCTTGCCTTCCCGAGATTGCTTGCTCCTAAATTTGTAAGGGCATCGCGACGCAATCTTAACTGGACAAGGTTCAATCTCGGACTGGATCTGTTGAATCGTCCCCACTATTTCAATATGTCGCAGATAAGCGCGTCGATCAACTATGACTGGCAGCTGCGTAAATATTTCTCCTACACGTTCACGCCATTGAAGCTCACTTATATCAAAGTGGTGCGCACCACCGAG
>OFFB01001723.1_pt1 | contig 12095 bp, 7 predicted proteins | sample 1521281 | NCBI WGS metagenome assembly OFFB01 (sample SAMEA3504109, study PRJEB24116) | mouse gut metagenome | biome: mouse gut; feature: mouse-associated habitat; material: faeces | place: Denmark | collected 2011
CGCCGATTTTGCAGATGGTGGACGAGGGGAAAATCGCCCTCACGCCTGCGGTGGAACTGTCCTTCTTGAAGAAAGACGAGCAGGAAAACCTCTTTGCCACGATGGAGAGCGAAGAAGCAACGCCCTCACTCTCACAGGCACAGCGGATGAAACAGTTAAGCCAGAGCGGGCGGCTTGACATGGATACGATATTTGCGATTATGACGGAGGAAAAGGGCAACCAGAAAGAAACCTTGAAAATCAACACAAGCAAGCTGAAAAAATACTTTCCGAAGAACACAACGCCGAAGCAGATGGAGGAAACCATCATCAAACTTTTGGAGCGTGAGTTGCAGAGGAAACGCAACCGTGACAGCCGCTAATCTTCTTTTTTCGGGAAGTAAATACAGAGAGTTGAGGTATGGAGAATGAGAGAAATCCAGTATGAAATCGTAAAGGAAATCGCAGTATTGTCTACGGGCGACAGTGGCTACACAAAGGAAATCAATCTCATTTCATGGAATGGGAAAGAGCCGAAGTATGACATCCGCAGCTTTTCCCCGAACCGTGAAAAGTGCGGCAAGGGAATCACGCTGAACGCTGATGAAGCGGCGGCACTCCTTAAAGCATTACAGAAAGAATTAAACAGCGAGGATTAATGGTATCTGATTGGCAGGGCGGGGACATTTCCAAACTCTTCCCTGCCCTGTCTGGAAAGGAAGATTTAAGTATGGGCGAGGATAAGAAAGCAGATAAAAAGAGAAAGCGTATCGTGCCAAAAGCACCAGTGCAGATGATAATCAGCCGTGAATATGTCGGCACACAGACCGTTACAGAAGCGTTTGTCCCGATTATCTCCGAGGATATTCGGAAGAAGATTGCCGAGGGCGACACCTTCGACAATGAGGGGCTGTCCGCTTAGAATGTACGCAATGGGACATGAAAACAGATAGGACAGATACGGAGGTTTTACAGTATGGCAGGAATCAAAGAAGAAAAGAAAATCTATTTAGTCGGCATTTATTGCCGCTTATCTAAAGACGATGGTACGGATAACGAGAGTGCGAGCATTGCGACACAGAAATCCATCCTCACGGATTATGTGAAAAAGCAGGGATGGCACATAGCAAAAACGTATGTGGACGATGGTTATTCTGGTACAAATTTCCAAAGACCAAGTTTCCAGAATATGATAAAAGACATTGAAAGCGGTCTGATAAACTGCGTGATTACGAAAGATTTATCCCGTCTGGGGAGAAACTATCTTGATTGTGGGTTATATCTGGAAGTTTTCTTCCCAGAGCATAACGTGAGGTATATAGCGGTCAATGACGGCGTAGATACCTTGAATAAATCTGCTATGGACATCACGCCTTTCCGCAACATTTTAAACGAAATGTATGCCGCTGACATATCTGTTAAGATAAAATCGGCATATCGGGCGAGGTTTCAACAGGGGAAATTCATGGGAACTACCGCCCCTTATGGCTATATCAAAGACCCTGCCGACCACAACCATCTGCTGATAGATGATAAAGTGGCACATGTTGTAAAAGAGATATTCGACCTTGCATTAAAAGGGAATGGAGTTGCCAAAATTTGCAGACATCTTAATAAACAGCATATCCTACGCCCTGCCGCTTATGCGGCGGAGCGTGGCGAAACAGGCTTTGAACGTCATTTTGAGGGGAACGAGGACAAACGCTATATTTGGAGTGGGAACAGCGTGAGGAGCATTTTAAGAAGCCCGATATATGCGGGAAATCTTGTAGGCTACAAACGGATTGCCGCCAATATGAAAAGCAAGAAACGCCCCTCTAAGCTGCCCGAAGAATGGGAAGTGATACCCAATACCCATGAGGGAATAGTCACGCAGGAGGAATTTGATATTGTCCAACAGCTTATTACAAGTCGTAGGCTTCCACAGAACAAGGGAGGATTTGTAAATATTTTTGCAGGCGTTATCAAGTGTGTGGACTGCGGATGTGCTCTGCGGGCAATGAACGTACACAGGAGGAAACGCCCAGAGATTATCGACTGTGTACAGTATTCATGTAATAATTATGCAAGAAACGGAAGAAGCGAGTGTAGTGCCCACAATATAGAAGCAAGGGATTTATTCAATGCCGTTCTTGCCGACATCAACTGTTTTGCGGATATGGCAGTGAATGATGAAAAGGCGGTCAGGGCCATAGAAAAGCGGCTCACGGAAACAGACCAGAGCAGGGCGAAAGCATTAGAGAAAGAACGTAAGAAGCTGAACAAACGCCTTGCGGAACTGGACAGGCTGTTTTCCTCTCTCTACGAGGATAAGGTCATGGAGCGTATTACCGAGCGGAATTTTGAGATGATGTCGGGGAAATACCAGAAAGAGCAGCTTGAAATTGAAGCAAGGCTGAAAGAGGTGACGGAAACTCTTAATGAAAGCTACGAGAAATCACGGGGAATCCGTGACTTCCTCGCCCTTATCCGAAATTATCAAGGCTTAAAAGAACTGGATGCAACAGTTATAAACGCACTCATAGACAAGATACTTGTTTCGGAGCGTGAGAAGATGGCAGACGGAACAGTGAAGCAGGAAATCAAGATTTACTATAAATTCATCGGCTTTGTCGATGAATTACATATCATACCTACAAAACGGTGGGCAGCAATGCCCGCTAAAAATTGTACGGTGTGCGGCGTTGAATATGTCCCGGGCTCTGGTGCATCAAGGTATTGTCCTGCTTGTGCCAAGAAGATACGGAGGGAGAAATCAAACGAGAGCAAACGCAGGAGCAGAGAACAGAAAAGGATAGCATGTATGAACTGTCCGCAAAAAATGACCGACTGACGCTGGGCGCGAGGGGGAATTGATTTTCCGCTTTGTGTACGACGTGGCAAAATGTAACAAGCCTATGCGCCGCTTGTGGATTTCCTCAATGGAGGACAGCGCGATCAAGGCGGGCTTTGCAGACTTAGGGGACGGGCGGGACTATGACGCGCTCTATGCTTCCGCATTGTGCAGGGCAAAGGCTGACTGGATTATCGGTATCAATGCGACGCGCCTTTTCTCCTGCCTGTATCACAAGACCTTGAACGTGGGGCGGGTGCAGACCCCCACACTGAAAATGCTGGTTGACCGGGGCGAAGCGATCTCCCATTTCAAGAAAGAAAAATATTACCATGTACGCCTTGACTTATCCGGCGCGGAAGCCGCCAGCGAAAGGATTTCGGATAAACCGGGAGCCGATACACTGAAAGCGGCTTGTGAAGCGGAAACGGCGGTATGTGTTTCCCTCACTAAAGAGAAAAAGACCGCCGCCCCGCCGAAGCTCTTTGACCTCACTTCCTTACAGCGGGAAGCCAATAAAATCTACGGCTACACGGCAAAGCAGACCCTTGACCTTGCGCAGACCTTATATGAAAAACGGCTGCTTACCTATCCCCGGACAGACAGCGCATTTCTGACGGACGACATGGGGGAAACGGCGGCAAAGACTGTTACCATGCTTTCCGGCAAACTGCCTTTTATGGAGGGCGCGGAGTTTACCCCCGACGTTTCCCAGACGCTTGACAGTAGCAAGGTAAGCGACCACCACGCCATTATCCCCACTATGGAGCTTGCAAAAACAGATTTATCAACGCTGCCGGAAAGTGAAAGGAATATCCTCACCCTTGCCGGGGCAAGGCTTTTATTCGCTGCCGCTGAGCCGCATATCTTTGAAGCGGTCACGGCGGTTTTCTCATGCGCCGGTACGGAGTTTACGGCGCGGGGAAAGACAGTGCTTGCGGGCGGCTGGAAAGACCTTGAACGCCGCTACCGGGCGACCTTAAAGGGCAAGCCCGATCCGGAGGATATGGAGGAAGAAAACACCCTGCCGGAGCTTTCCGAGGGACAGACCTTTGAAAGCCCCACGGCAAAGGTGACAGAGCATTTCACAACGCCGCCGAAGCCCCACAACGAAGCAACTTTGCTTTCGGCAATGGAACGCGCCGGGAACGGGGACACCGACCCGGACGCGGAACGCCGGGGGCTTGGCACTCCCGCCACCCGCGCCGCTGTCATTGAAAAGCTGGTGAAGTCCGGCTTTGCAGAAAGAAAGGGAAAGCAGCTTATCCCCACGCAGAACGGAGCCGCCCTTGTGTCTGTCCTGCCGGATATGCTGACTTCCCCGCAGCTTACCGCCGAATGGGAAAACAATCTGACGCAGATCGCAAAGGGAGCCGCCGACGCTGGGGACTTCATGCAGCGCATTGAAGCTATGATGCGGGAGCTGGTAAAGGAGAACACCGCCGCCGACAAAAGCAAGGCAGTTTTCACGGGTGGGGAAGAAAAGCCCTCTGTCGGGAAATGCCCCCGTTGTGGTAGCCCCGTCCATGAGGGAAAGAAAAATTTCTACTGTTCTAACCGGGATTGCGCCTTTACCATGTGGAAAAACGACCGTTTCTTTGAGGAAAGGAAAGTTGCCTTTACCCCGAAGATTGCCGCCGCCCTCTTAAAATCCGGCAAGGCAAATGTCAAGGGCTTGTATTCCCCGAAAACAGGCAAAACCTATGACGGAACCGTTGTTTTAGCTGATACGGGCGGGAAGTATGTCAACTACAAGATTGAGCTACCGAAGAAAAAATAAGTTCCGTAGCAAGCATAGGAAAAGAGTACCCTTTTCCGTAAATCCCCTTTCGCCGCTGCCGCGCCGGACGGGGATTTTGCTTGTTGGGAAGTGTCCCAAACCCTCTTGAAAAAATAAAAAACTTTGGCAGAAAGCGCGGGCGCGGTGTAGGACGGACAAGGGAGCCGGAACACCGCGCCCTTTTTCTGCCCCAACGGAAAGGAGGAATGAAGCTATGGCAGGTTTAGGGGAAGCCGTAAAGGACTATCAAGACGAACTGCAAGCGGGGATTGCATGGGTAGCGTTTTGGCGGGAGGGGCGTTCATGGCACAGCGATTATATCTACCTTGAAACGGACGACACCCTCACCCCGGAGGACAGGGGACGCTTGCGGGAGATACAGGAAAAAGACCCTGCCGCCGTTGTCCTAAACGGCTACTATTGCGGTTATTTGGGCGAGGACATGAACCTTGCGGAGCTGACCGCCGGGGTACGCCGCCACTATGAGAACGGCTATAACAACGTGGCTGACTTTATCGAAGCCCACGACGACACCTTACCCCCGGAGCTGTTGGAGGAAGCAAGAGCCGCCGCCCACGTCGCAGGGCTTCCCTTTTCGGAAAAGCCCTACCGGGACGGGGAGGACTTTAACCCCTATGTATTTGACGGGAGCATGAGCATAAACGATTTCGAGCTTATGCACCGCATGATGAACGAAGAAAGGAGCAAGCAAATGAGCGAAACATTTTCAATCCTAATCGACAGCCGCACCCGCTTTGAAACCGGGAAACCGGGCGGCGAGTGGCTTTCCATGCCGACCACTACGGAGCAGCTTCACGCCGCTATGAGAAGCGTCGGCATTACCGCAGACAACCCGCAGGATTTTTTCATCAATGGATTTTCCAACACCGAGCAATACCCCTTTGACGTGCCGCTTTCCGTGATACAGGGCAGCACCATTGACGAGCTGAATTATTTAGGCAAGCTCTTAAAAATGCAAAGCGACGAGGACAGGGATAAATTCACGGCGGCGGTAATGCTGGGGGAACACGCCGGGAGCGTGAAAGACCTTATTAACCTTGCGCAAAACCTTGACTGCTACTGGATATACCCCACTGTCCGCAGTGAAGCCGACTACGGCTATTACCTCATTGACGAGCTGGACGAATTGGAGCTGCCCGAAGAAGCAAAGAAGTATTTCAAGTATGAGGAATACGGGCGGGACGCGGTACAGAAAGACCGGGGACAGTTTACCGATCAAGGCTATATCTACAACAACGGCAACACCTTTTCACAGTGGTACAAAGGGCGGGACAATGACATACCGAAAGAATACAAGGTTATGAGCTTCCCGGAGCCGGAACGCCCTACCCCGGATAAACTGGAAAAGGACGAAGCCGCGCCGGAACAGGAAGCCGCCCCGCAGGAGCCGCAGCCGGAAGCCCAGCCGCGCCCGGTGAACCCGATTATTCTTACCGCCGACAAACCCGCTGAAAAGCTGAAAGAAATCACAGACCGCTTGGAGCAGGGAATTACAGAATTATTTGACAGTGAACGCTACAAGGAATATCTGCAAGTCATGTCAAAATTCCACAATTACAGCTTCAACAATACGCTGCTGATCGCCATGCAGAAGCCCGACGCTTCCCTTATCGCCGGATTTAGCGCATGGAAAAATAACTTTGGACGGAACGTAATGCGCGGGGAAAAGGGCATACGCATACTTGCCCCGTCGCCGTACAAAATCCGGCAGGAGGTAGAGAAGAAAGACCCGCAGACGGGAAAGACAGTAATAGGCAAGGACGGGAAGCCCGTCACAGAAACAAAGGAAATCCAAATCCCCGCTTATAAAGTTGTCGCCGTTTTTGACGTGTCGCAGACCGAGGGGCGGGAGCTTCCCAGCATTTCCGCAAACGAGCTGACCGGGGACGTGGAACAATACGAGGATTTTTTCGTCGCGCTGGAAAAGACTTCACCCGTGCCTATGGGCTTTGAAAAGATCGAGGGGACAGCCCACGGCTACTATCATTTAGAGGAAAAGCGCATTGCTATTGACGAGGGCATGAGCCAGCTTCAGAACCTAAAGACCGCGATCCATGAGATCGCCCACACGAAGCTGCACGACATTGACCTTAACGCCCCGGAACAGCCAGACAGACCCGACCGCAGGACAAGGGAAGTACAGGCGGAAAGTATCGCCTATACCGTGTGCCAGCACTACGGGCTTGACACTTCCGACTATTCCTTTGGGTACGTCGCCGGGTGGAGCAGCGGGCGGGAGCTTGCGGAGCTGAAAAGTTCCCTTGAAACAATCCGCGCCACCGCCGCCGAGATCATCAACACCATTGACGGGCATTTTGCGGAGCTGCAAAAGGAACGGGAAGCCGCGAAAGCACAGGAAGCAGAAAAAGAGCCGACACCCGACCTTGCCGCAGAGCCGACCGTCACAATCCTTTGGAGCGAAAGCCCCCAGCTACGGGAGGGCGACACATTCCCCCTGTCCCGTGCCAATGCCCTTATCGAAGCCATTGACGAAGCGAACCTTGCAAGCCCCGGATATGATAAAACGGAGTTCCGCATTGATTATGTGATGAACGGCACACCCGACCACTACGAGGGGCGGCAGGATTTAGGCGACGGGGAGGGCGCATTGATAGAGCATATCGAAAAGTACCATACCTATTATGCCAATGATCCGAATTGGGAAAACTACCTTTTACAGCATGAGGGCAAGGAAGCACTGGAAGCCGACAAGGAACACCGTGCAATGCTGCTGAATGAGTTTATCCCCTATCTGAAACTGCATTGTAACTTATCCGAAATGGAGCGTATCGCCGGGGAAGCCCTGCAAGCCGGGGATAATCTGACACCTACGGAAACCGCCTACCATACCGCCATGCAAGCCTACGTTGCCGAGTGCCGGGGGCTTATCAATCAAGGCGAATACCATTTGCCGCCCGTCCCACAGCTCAAAGATTTTGACATGGAGCTTGCCGCCTACAAGGAACACGTCAAGGCAGAAATCGCACAGGAAGCGGCAGACGCGGGAATGACCGTGGAGGAATACGCCGCCAACGGGTACGAGCCTTACACCGCGCCGGAGCCGGAAGCAGCGCAGACCGCCGAACCGCAGGAGCCGGGAGAACCCGAAGCACAGGAAAAGCCGCAGGAGCCGGAAAACCCCGTTTCTGAAAAAGCAGACACGCCGGAACAGGCAGGACAGACCACCGACAAACCACTTACGGATTTGCAGAAAAAAGCGGTTGAGATTGCCAAACAGTACGAAGCTCTCCCCTTGCAGGATAAGATCGGGATTATCGCACAGGCTTTCGGCGGCACGGAGGGCAAAATAGAAACTTCCCCCTGTACCGGGAAATGGCGCGGTACAAGCGACATATCTATCAAGTTTGACAATGGCGCGTCCCTGTTTATCGGCAACCACAGAACACCGCAAGCCAAAACCGCAAAGGTGCAGACTGAATATGTTAATGCCGCATTGGTACGGTATAACCCGGAGATCATAGCCGCAACAAAGGAAGCCGCCATTGCAGCACTTAGGGCGCGGGAAACAAAGGACAATGAGATTGCAGCACAGAAAGGCTTGAAGCCTTACACCCTGCTTAATGTGGAATTTAACGACGGTACGGACGAGAAAAGCGGAGGTCATATAGGCTGGTATTATGTGACGCTTGCCGTTGACGGTAAAATCCACGCCCATATAGAAACGGGGCTGAACTATGACATACTGGACGGAAAAGTGAGCGAGAACCCCACAAGGGAAAATTATTTTGCAGCGGGAGCCTTGAAAGAAAGTGACGTTGACTATGTTTTTAACAACGTAGGCTTTTCTTCAACCTCTGACCTGTATTCGCTGCCCGTCCGTGATGATGTGCTGGAACGTGCAGAAAAGACGCTTGCACAGCGGAACGGAGCGCAGCCGGAGAAAGCCACCGACCCGCAGAGCCACACAGCGAAACAGCCGGAGCCAACGGAAACAACAGTTACATACTATCCGATCAATGAGAACGCCGCCCGCCGCGCAAAGGAAGCAATCAGTTTTTCCGATTACAAGCCCGGAAGCGCAACGGCAGAATACCGCCACTATGTAGACGAAGCCGCCGAGATTGCCGCAAGGCAGAAAAAGCGTGTTGACCCCTCTTTCCATGAAAAGATTGACGGGCTGCTTGACGCTTACGCCCGGAAGCTGGCGGCGAACATGAATAAAGGCTATGAGATCACCGCCCGCGTCCCGTCCATTATGATTGCCGGGGGAAGCAATTTCCCTGTCCGTAAAAAGGAGAAGCAGAACGCCGCCGCAGATAAGAACATGGAGGAATACCGGGAGATACAGGGCTTGCTTGACAAAATCCGCAGTACGGGCATGGGCGGTATCAGTGCCGACGACCCCAACGCCGTTTCTAAGTTGGAAAGCAAACTTGCAAAGCTGGAACAGGCACAGGAAACCATGAAAGCGGTCAACGCCTATTACCGAAAGAATAAGACCCTTGACGGCTGCCCCCACTTATCCCCGGAACAGATCGAAAAGCTGAAAGCGTCCATGTCCGGCAGCTACCGGGCGAACCCGAAACCCTTTGAGAGCTACCAGCTATCCAACAACAACGCGGAAATCCGCAGATTAAAAAACCGAATTACTGCCCTTACCCGGAGGAAAGAGCTTGGATATGTGGGCTGGGAGTTTGACGGGGGACGTGTGGAAGCCAACACAGCGGATAACCGCTTGCAGATTTTCTTTGACGAAAAGCCGGATAAGGAAATCCGGGAGGAACTGAAAGGGAACGGCTTCCGTTATGCGCCCAGCACGGAAGCATGGCAGCGGCAGTTAAACGACAATGCGATCTATGCCGCCGATTGTATCAAGTGCATACAGCCCCTTACCGGGGAACGCCCCACCGAGTTACAGAAACGGGCAAGGCAGGAAGCCGCCGCAGAAAAAGCAGCCGCCCCGGAGCAGCCGCAGGACACCGAGCCGGGAACCGCAGACGCGCCGGAGAAACCCACTACGCCGGAAACCTTTTACAAGGTGCGGCAGAACCCATACAGCGACAGCCCGGAAAACAGCTATCTCTTGCAGGAGTATGTGGCACAGGATAACGGCATGGCGAAGCTGGGGGATATTCTCTACACAGGAACCCCGGAGAAGTGCCGGGAGCTTTTGGGGAAGCTGGAAACCGGGGAGCTGACACAGGGCGACGTGAAAGACCTCTACGCAAAGGCACAGGAAGCGCAGACCGCAGCCGAGCCGGGACAGGAAGTGCCGGAGCCGACCGCCGACAAAAAAGAGCCGGACAAAGACACCTTTTCTATTTACCAGCTAAAGCGCGGCGACGAAACAAGGGACTACCGCTTTGAACCTTACGACCGCTTACAGGCGGCGGGGCTTTCCGTGGAAGCGGCAAATTATGACCTTATCTATACCGCGCCACTTGCGCCGGATATGACGCTTGAAGATATTTCCGTCCGTTTCAATATCGACCACCCGAAAGATTTTAAGGGACACAGCCTTTCAACCTCTGACGTGGTAGTGCTTCATCAGAACGGACAGGACACCGCCCACTATGCAGACAGTTACGGTTATCGGGAAGTGCCGGAGTTTTTACACGAGCAGACCCCGCAGCTTACCCCCGACACCCGCATGACCGGGGAGCAGATCAGAACGCCACGGGGGAGCTTTTCTGTAACCGATATGACCGCCGAGCAGATGAAAGAAGCCGGGTATGGATTTCACCACACGTCGGAGGACGGGAAGTATCTCATTATGGGGAACGGGACACAGGCGTTTGCAGTCGCCGCAGAGCAGCCGGAAAAGGCAAACCCCTTAAAGCACGTCGAGGACGCTATCGAGCAGAACGACAATAATTTTGACGGTATCATCAACAACACGCCCACCCCTACCGCTGACGAGCTGGAAGAAAAGGCGAGAAGCGGCGAACAGATCTCCCTTGCCGAGTATGCCGCCGCGCTGAAAGCGGAAAAGGGACAGGGCAAAAAAGCGGAGCCGGGAAAAAAGCCGGAAAAGAAGCCCTCTATCCGGGCGCAGCTTAAAGCCGACAAGGAACGGGCGGCGCAGAAGAAACAGGCAAGAAGTAAGTCGCAGGACTTGGAAAGGAGCTGACCCTATGGGGAAACGGAATAAATTTGAAAATGTGGACGTGCTGGCTTCCCTTGAAGCCATTCTGAAACAGAACACAGGATTTTATCAGAGTGATTTTGACATTGATAAACAGATCATTGCGGAAAAGGCGGCAAGCCCCAGCAAGGAGGATAAAACCCTCTTGTGGCTTTCCCGCCCGTCCGGGACGTACTGTTTCCGGGAGCGTGACGTTTTCATCAGCGACACCGCCCCGCATAATACATGGCGTTACTACAAGGAGCAGAGCCGTGACCCTATCCTTGCGTATGCCGTGGAACTGACCGGGACAGAGGGCGGGAAGATCAAGGGCAACCTGTATGAGCTGGACTATGAAAAGCACTATGAGCGCGTCAAGGACAATACCCTTGCCGCCGGGACGGTGACGCTTGTGTATGAGCATGGTACGCGGGAGCAGCCCGCAGACCGACGCTTTGACGGTTATCCCGACCCCCAACTTGGGAAGTTTGAACGCTTCGAGGTACAGCCCAAAGACCCGGAAGCCCTGCAATTTTTGTTACGGGAGGAAAAGGAAAGCCGGGATAAGCTGAAACCGGGGGATTTTAAGGAGCATATCGCCGCATTGCATGAGGGCATGATCGACCGGGAAGCGCGGCGCATTGTGGCAGACATGAAAAAGCTGTCTGCCCCCAACAGCCCGGACAAATCTCATTTCATGGTGGAGCTGTCCCCGTCCTTTATGCGGCTTGCTTCCACAAAGGACACGGAAAGCCTTTTCTCCATGCTGCCCTATAAGACCCTTGCTTTCTCACAAATCAAGAACAGCTACGGCACATATGCGCTGATCGGCAAGGACGAGAACCGGGACAGGCAGATAAGGAAACCCCGCCCCTCTGTCCGGGCGCAGCTTGCACAGGACAAAAAGAGAACCGCCCCGAAGAAAACGGCGGCGAAAACAAAAAATCACGGATTGGAGGTATGAGCATGAACACATATAATCATTTTACGGTTGAGGAAACCAACCTTTTGAGTATCTACATGACAGGCAGCAAGGAGGGGCTTGTTGTGGCTATGAACGCCGCGCTGCCCTTTATGGAGGGGGAAATGCGGGACTTTGCCGCCCGCACCCTTGCCAAAGTAGGGCGCATGACCGAAGCGGAATTTGCGGGGCTTGCCCTTTACCCCGCCGACGAGGTATGAACGGGATCAAGCGGCTCACGCCGCCCCAAAGCCGGAAAGTCAACGCCCTTGTGCGCCGGACGTGCTGTAACTGCGAAAATGGGAATTGTATCTTGCTGGACGACGGGGACGAGTGCGTATGCCCGCAGCTTATTTCCTATTCCCTGCTCTGTAAATGGTTCCGTATCGCTGTACTGCCCGCAGATAAGGAGCTGTACGCCGAGCTTTACCAAACG
>OFFB01001728.1_pt1 | contig 12070 bp, 10 predicted proteins | sample 1521281 | NCBI WGS metagenome assembly OFFB01 (sample SAMEA3504109, study PRJEB24116) | mouse gut metagenome | biome: mouse gut; feature: mouse-associated habitat; material: faeces | place: Denmark | collected 2011
GTAGATCTCCCGCGACCTGTTGCGCAGCATCTCATAACTGCATCCCATGCCTGCCTTGTTCCCCTGATTCACGCCTGTGCGATGACCTCCGCCTCCAAGAAGCAGTAAATCTCCGTATGTTCGAAAAGAAAGCCCTCCTTGATCAATTCCCAGATACATACCCTCAGGTCTCACTGCCCCTTCCAACGCCACCACATAGCTCCGCTCTTGGTGCATCCTGGCAAAATAGTATCCGGGCACATTGATGAAAGGATAATGGGCAGCAAACACGATATGCTCTGCTGTCACTGTGCCGCTGGCAGTTTCTACCCGCCTGCCATCCACCTTCAACACCTTTGTCTGCTCGTACACTTCCACTTCCTCTGCCATTCCCGCAAGAAATTTCAGCGGATGGAACCTTGCCTGATGGTCAAACCTTGTCACACCCGCCACTGGAAAGGGAAGTTCGCATTCTGTCCCAAAGGATGCATTTATGCCCAGTGATTCCGCTGCGTCCGCCTCCCGTTTCAAAGATTCTGTTTCAATCTGAGAATAAAGGTATGCCGGACACCTACAGAAATCACAATCAATCCCTTTATCCCGAACCAGCCTTTCATATTCCTCGATGGCAGCTTCGTTTGCACTGGCGTAATGCTCCGCCATCTGATGACCAAATGTCCGGATAAGCCAGCTATAAACCTGATTATGCTGGGACGTGATTTTCGCTGTGGTATTCTTTGTCTGCCCGCTGCCAATCCTGTCTGCCTCCAACACCACTGTCCTGATGCCTTTCTGGCTTAAATAATATGCTGTCAAAATCCCTGCAATCCCTGCCCCGATGACAACAGCCGGCACCTCCATGTCCCCCGGAAGTGGCTTGCGTCTGCTTATCTCGATACTTTCCGACCAGATAGATTCCATTGTTTACCTCCGTTACATCCCATCCCTGCATGACACCACATTTGATGAAATAGCGTTGATTTTGAATAGCATATACCAAAATACAGTGATTATACGCACTGTTCAAAATGATAAACTTTACACAAAGTGAAATAGATTCGGAATACCGCTGCCAAATGTTCTGACTGCCATTCTGTACATTGCCTTTGCATGGATACGATCATGCCAAATAAACCGCCGCAGTACTTTCCGCAACGACCATTCTTCGTCATAGCTGCCCAGATAGACCGTATCCCTGTTATCTACATAATTACGCACTTGGGTATGATATGGCTCTCCATAACACTCCCAAGTGCGTAAACTCCTAAGAAAACAGCACAAATATTATCTCTGTCCTGTCTTCTGCAACTGTATACAATTTCGCTTTTACTTATGGTATGGTGCTCCACATCATACTCAAGTGCGAAAAATAGCCTTATATTTCTGTCAAACAAGACAGAATACATATTTTGACCATGGTCTGCTTTTCTTCTAAAATTTGCTTCAAAGTCTTTTTCGCCGCTGCAACCGACATGCCATTCCTGATTTTAGTTTTTTTCACGCTCCCCAGTCATTGGCTCATTGCCCGCGGGAATAAATTCTATCATAACACCAGTTCATCACCATCTTGTTTCATATAATCTTCCAGTCCATTCTTATATCCCAGATAAACTGCCTGCCAACGTAAGTTTCCATCCGAAACTAACACTTTAACCAGCCCCTTGAATTGAAATGAAAAAACTTTATCCAATTCCCATAGAACACGGAACTGCTATCCCTGTGTTGGGCTGATGCAATGGTCATCCTTTTATTGACAACAACCCAGCACAGAATGAAAACTTTTCATATTTCACCTGTGGGATAAATTTTATCAATTCATCCACTACAAAATAGAATTCATCATCATCCCATTCCTCGCCGATCAATGTTTTTTGCCGCTCCAACTCTGTGCGTGTTTCAAACATTATGTCTCCAATATACAGGCATCCCCCATCGTTTAATAATGGCAGAATCTTTTTAATAAGGTGAATCTTTTGCTCATCTGACAGATGATGCAAAGAATAAGTGGCTATAACTGCATCATATTTATTATGTATGAATTCATCTACAAGCCCTTTTGAAAAATCTCCTTGAAATAACTCTGCCTTCGGCATCTTTTTCTTTGCCAACTCAATCATTTTTCTGGAGAAATCCTGTCCCCAAATGTAACACCCTTGTTCATACAGTTTAGCAGTCAAGGTAGCAGTACCAAATCCAATATCCATAACAGTATTACTTTTGCTTGTCAGCACCCTGTTGTAAATAGCATTTAATATCTGCTTATATCCTGCAAACGGATAGGTTCCATCCTCGTCCGACATGCCCACACTTTTATCATATCCATCCGCCCATAAATCAAACCCTTTGCTATTAAGCATCTTATTCCCTCCTAATTGCTGCCATACTACAAAACCGTATATTCTTTCTATAATATCACGCTTACGATGTAACCGCCCATAATCCCAGATAAGTCTATCAAATACAGTACAAAATCAGTCTCTAATCCATTTTCAGGCAATATTCGACTTTTCACCTTTACTTGTGATATGGTTCTCCTTTCATACCTAAGTGCAAAAATACGTCAATGAGACAGAACAATAATATGTCTTTCCGCCCATATTTCCCGAAATCTCTCTTTCAGAATTCCAGCTCGACACATACTCCATAATGATCGCTTGCTGCAAGACCTGTTTCCTTGGAAATATCTCTGCCAAATATACAATATTTCTTTAACGTAGGAAACTCCTCAGGATATGGATTTTTCAACATAATAAAATCAAATCTTCGACTCACTTCGATGGTATTTCTTTTCTGTAACACTCCCCACCGTGGATTCTCCCTGAAATTTAAAGTTGGATAAATTGCTGTATCTGCTATCTCAGCAAATGCTTCAGCCAAATCATAAAAATATGCTTCGCATCCCTGAAGTGACTGTTCATTTTTTAAGAAGCGATAGATTGATGAATTCTCTGAATTATTAAAATCTCCTAAAATAAACATATAATCAGTTTGTATCTGCCTTGTCTTTTCAATGATTTCTACAATTGCGTTCTCTTGCTTTATAATGCTGTCCCACGGCAAATGAACATTAATCAGGATTAAGCTTTTCTGGTTTTGGGTCACTCTGACAGCCAACGCATATGGCAGTTCAAGACTTCCTTCAATTGGCAGTCTGCTCAGAACCAAAAGCCCTGCCTGTGGATAAAAGCAAGAATACAGATATTTACATTGTATCGCAAGCTCTTCCTGTGTTTTAATATCAGACACTTCCTGTAAACATACAATATCTACATTCTGGTTCACAATTTCGTTGACTATCTGTGCCAATCGGAGGGGCATCCCCGCCGGACTATTCCAAATATTATAGGTCGCTAACCTCATTATTCCTCCCCCCTTGTATTTCTATAATACATAGTCTTCAGACCAATTACAATACACACAAAACCGATCTGATACTAATTTCTTAAAACAACTTTTGCCAGCCCCTTATTTCCCGCCTAAATCTTAGCTTTCCTGCACTTTCTGGCCTTCCTGAAAACTTCGCCTTTACTTATGGTACGGCTGTCCATAACATACCTAAATGCGAAAAATCTCGTAATATTATTAAGGACAGAAAATCTTTAAAATTTTCTGCCCTGTGATGCTCTGCTTTTAAATGATATGATATTCCACATAAAGTTCCTGACGATACTCTTTATCCTGTGATACTTTGATAACGTCTGATAAACGACCATCTTCACTTAAAAGTATTATTAATTTTGCCAACATTTCCTCACCTTTTTTCACATTCTCCTGGTCTCTCATTAACAACGTCATATACTCATGCCTCCATTCTCTATTCTTCTTGGCCTCTTTTACAGCTTCCTCCAGCCTCTCCACATAGGCATCCTTCGGCTTCTTCCCTGCCACATAATCAAGGAACGCCTTTAATTCATTACTCACATCATCCAGAGTTCCTTTTGCATTGAGAAATATCTTAACAGCCTCATCACCCATAGAAATGCTGCCGTCTTCTTTACAGATATTTTCAAAGGTATAAATATGCCGTCCTTTCCCATATAAATCAAATGGACAGATAAATATAACATAGCTTCGCTTTAACTCATCATAAAGCTGCCCTTTGTCGATAAGCTGCAGGTCTATCATACTCTGATAATACCGGCTTCTCTTAGGAAGTTCCTTTGTATGGCTTACCTGCATTTCTATGTCGTAAACAACTTCTTTCTCATCTTTTACATACACATCCAGCCTCACACTGCGGGCATCCATATCCATGTTAATACTTTTCTGTAATTCTGGATATTCAATGCGTTCAATGTTCAAATCCGGGAGAATCCTCTGCAATAACTCTTTGCACAATTCCGGATTCTGCATGACCTTGCCAAACAGGAAATCATTGGATATGCTTAATTCTTCCCATTTTATCTGCTTTTCCTCTATGTTGCCCATAGTTTTACCTGCTTTCTTCCCGTAAATGACTGCCGGAAAACTCTATATATACCATAGCCTTGCTATCTCCTACTCCTATTATACACAGTCTTCCGGCCAATTACAATACGAACAGAACCTGTCTATTTTGACGAATAAGACCTTATAGCATCCAGAATGTGCTCAGGACTGCACCACTTTTTATTCGTATTCCGGCAGTTTTGTAAAATTAACTCGTTCCCCATCAGCCACGCCTACATACATATCATTTGTCCTTCGTCCAATTTTCAGATAATGCTCAATGACAAATTTAGCGGTATATGGCATCTCCAATACCGATAGCTCCGAAAGTGTAAACCACCTGCTTATCCCTTCCGTTGATACAATGTGATCACTCGTCTCATTGTCCAGTTCCGCAAAAAAATAGTAATTCTGCCGGATTTCTCCTTTCATCCTCCGCAAAGTAACATACCTCAGCAACAGATTCCTGATACCACCTTCACTTATTCCTAATTCTTCTTTCAGTTCTCTCAATACACATGCTCTTGGATCGTTTAGTTCATTCTCTTCAAAATGACCTCCCGCAGCTCCAACCCATGTATCGCTCACAACGCGGCCGCGCTGCCGGAAAAGCAATAGCATTTTATCTCCTTTTGTTATATATAGAGAAGTCATGTTCCTTAGTTTCTCATCCATTTACAAGCCACTCTCCCTTATCATTTTTTATCCTACTAATCCATTTTTCCTGTAGATCCATAGATTTTATACTCTTTCCATGAATCTTTTGCACTTCCTCAAAACTTCGCACTTACTTATGATATGGTTCTCCATTCATAATCCGAAAACACCTATATATCTGCTCTATCAAAATAACCCGCATCAACTGATGCGGGAATGTCATATCCGAGAAACTGAGTTTTTCATCTGCGCGCTGTACAATACTGTCATGCAGTCCAAGGGAACCGCCAATCACAAACACAAGACTGCTGTTTCCATTGAGCCCAAGCTGTTCTATATGTTCTGCGAAATTGACAGAATCTCGTTTCTTCCCATCAATTGTTAGAGCGATGCAGTAGGAAGTCTCCTTTATATTTTTCAGAATGCGTGATGCTTCCTTCTGTTTAATCTGTTCCTCCATTACCGCCGATGCCTTGTCCGGTGTTTTCTCGTCTGCCACCTCCACAATATCCAACTTGCAATATTTTGATAGTCTTTTCTGATACTCGGCAACCGCATCCCGAAAAAATTTTTCTTTTATCTTTCCGACTGTCACAAACGTTATATTCATATGCTGTATAAATCATTCCCCTTCTTCAAAGATTTCCGTATACAATTCTTCACACAGTGCTTCGAGATAGGAAGCATTCATACTGCCAAACTCCTGCGTCACAGCTGACTTGATTGCTCCAAAATATTTAAAATACTTCATCTCGTCGGGCGTGTCCTCCTCAAACCATACACGCTCTTTGACAGAATCCGCAGTAATATGTTCTTTCGACCATGCCCTGATTTTTTCTGTCAGATCTTGCTCCGCAGCTGCCTCCTGCGTGTATTTTTGGGATGATTTTAATGAAAGAATGCCCATCACGATAAATATGACAAACATCATCCCCATTACGCCATAGGTAATATATTTTCCAGACCCCGCAAGTCGGAAAGGAAGTACCCCTGCCTCCATCAGGATAAATGCAAGGATTCCAAGAATTCCCACCAATAAAAGCGTGTATGCCGAGCTTTTATAATCCTCTGCCTTTGCCATTTTATCCTGATAAACCTTTACCTCATCATTTCTGTCTGACATGCACAAACCTCCTGTTCCTATCGCAAAGAACTGCCAAGAAATAACCTGTGTATTCTGATTACACAAATTAGGAACTGTTAATAAATAACTTGTTCATTTGATGCCGTATAAATGTTCAGCTGAAAAGAAGATAATCGCAGGCATATCGAGCTATGTCAAGATTATCTGATGCCGCAGATGGACATTTAGACAAGTCAAATTGATGTGTTATTTGTTAACAGTTCCTTACCTTAACAGTTTCGTAACTTACTTACCAGATAAATAATTATGAATTCCCTTGGCTGCCGCTTTCCCTGCACCCATCGCAAGGATTACAGTCGCTGCACCAGTCACTGCATCACCACCCGCAAACACACCTTCCTTTGATGTTCTGCCGAATTCCTCATCCGCAACGATGCACTTCCATTTATTTGTCTCCAATCCCTCTGTTGTGGAAGAAATCAGTGGATTCGGAGAAGTACCAAGTGACATGATTACCGTATCAAGCTCCATCTCAAACTCGCTGTCCGGAATCTCGACAGGTCTGCGTCTTCCAGATGCATCCGGCTCACCAAGCTCCATCTTAATACATTTCATGCCCCGTACCCAGTTATTTTCATCTTCCAAAATCTCTGTCGGATTCGTGAGCAGGTCAAAGATAATGCCCTCCTCCTTTGCATGGTGCACTTCCTCCACTCTCGCCGGAAGCTCCTCCTCGCTGCGTCTGTACACGATATGAACTTCCGCTCCAAGACGAAGTGCTGTTCTTGCAGCATCCATGGCAACATTGCCGCCGCCTACAACAGCAACTTTCTTGCCGCGCATAATCGGTGTATTCGAATCCTCATGAAACGCTTTCATCAGATTGCTTCTGGTCAAATACTCATTTGCAGAGAAAACACCATTCGCATTTTCACCCGGAATCCCCATAAACTTCGGAAGTCCTGCACCTGATCCGATAAATACTGCCTCATATCCCTCATCTTCTATCAATTCATCAATTGTGATAGATTTGCCAATAATAACATTTTTCTCAATCTTCACACCTAAAGATTCCACGTTTGCAATCTCTTTTGCCACAACATCTTCCTTCGGAAGCCTGAACTCCGGAATTCCATAAACCAGCACACCGCCTGCTTCATGAAGCGCCTCAAAGATTGTGACATCATACCCAAGCCTTGCAAGATCACCCGCACAGGTAAGTCCTGCAGGTCCCGAACCGATCACTGCCACTTTTTTGCCATTCTTTTCCTTTGCGGGTTCTGGCTTGATGCCGTTCTCCCTTGCCCAGTCTGCCACAAAACGCTCCAACTTACCAATGGAAACCGGATCACCTTTAATGCCACGGATACATTTTCCCTCACACTGGCTTTCCTGTGGGCATACGCGTCCACAGACAGCGGGTAATGCTGATGACTGACTGATAATCTGGTACGCCTCTGCAATATTTCCAAGTTTTACCTGTTCAATAAATGCCGGAATGTCGATTGCTACAGGGCATCCCTGAATACACTGCGCGTTCTTGCAGTTAATGCAGCGCCCTGCCTCATTCATTGCTTCTTCTTTATTATATCCAAGGCAGACTTCGTCAAAATTTTTCGCTCTTGCCGCTGCCTCCTGTTCACGTACTGGTACTTTTGTCAACACGTCCATTAATTTTCACCTCCACAATAGTAACAGTTCAGCCTTCGGCTTCCTGTTACAGGCATCAAGCCATGCAAAACCACTTCGTGGTGCCAATCCATGTACTAAGGCTTGATACATTTCAACCGCATCGTTGTTTCACGGACTTTGCAGCTGGTGCATAGTCCTAGCATGAAGTATTACTCGCAATGACCGCATCCGCCATGATGCGTATCGCCTTCCTGCAATTTCAGCATCGCCCGTCCCTCTGCCGTCTTATAAATCTGCTGGCGTTTCATCGCCTCGTCAAAGTTCACAAGATGTCCGTCAAACTCCGGACCATCCACACATGCAAATTTCACTTTGTCACCCACCGTGATACGGCAGGCACCACACATGCCTGTGCCATCCACCATAATCGGATTCAGGCTGACGATTGTAGGAATTCCAAGCTCCTTTGTAAGCTTGCACACAAATTTCATCATAATCATAGGACCAATGGCAATACACAAGTCATAGTTCTTACCTTCGTCCACAAGTTCCTGAATTGTCTGTGTCACCATACCCTTACGTCCATAGGATCCGTCATCCGTGGTGACATACAAATTACCTGCGACAGCCTCCATCTCTTTTTCAAGGATCAACAGGTCATGATTCTTTGCCCCGACAATGACATCCGCAGCAATGCCGTTGCTATGTAACCATTTTACCTGTGGATATACAGGTGCGGTACCAACACCGCCTGCCACAAATAAAATCTTTTTACCGGCAAGTTCTTCTCTATCCTCATGCACCATTTCTGACGCGCACCCTAGCGGTCCGACAAAATCATGAAAAGAATCCCCCGCTTTTAGCGCAGCCATTCTTGTCGTCTCAGCACCCACGGTCTGAAAGACAATGGTTATTGTTCCTTTTTCTCTATCATAATCACAGACAGTAAGAGGTATCCTCTCGCCATCTTTATCCATCCTTACAATCACAAACTGACCCGGCTGACAGTTTTTTGCCACACGCGGCGCTTCCACTACCATAAGATAAATATTGGTAGTAAGCTCTTTCGCATCTAATATTTTATACATCCGCTACTTCACCAAACCTTTCTTTTCTTTCTTATCATTTTCCACACCTTTTTCATTGTATCTGATACACTGCATAAATTCAACATTTTTTTGCAATAATATACAAACACTTGTAACAGTCTAGCCTTCGGCTTCCTGTTACAGGCATCAAGTCATGCAAAACTGCTTTGTGGTGGCTTGATGCGTCCGCCGCTACTCTGAAAAGGGCTGTAAATTGTACACACCTTCATCCACCTTATAAGCTTGAAACAAATCCGCTGTATTTACATCTATCGCGTAAATATTATTCGTATCATGTGTCTTACCCAAGGTATCCATGTACTCCTCATATACAATATAATATACCGTCTCTCCAGACTGATATATGGTATTTACTTTATATTGGTTAATCCCAAGTTTATTAGGCACGTTTCCTTCCACATTAAGCAGCTTGCCTTCCGCCCACAAACTATTTTTTAACACCTGCAATGCTAATTCCGGACTAAAGTTTGCCTGTACCTCCAGATGGTAGGAACGATTTATTACCTCACTTCCAAGCCCTGACTCATCAATAGATATAAAAGAAAAATTGCTTACACCATAAGGCATCTCAATCGGGTCAAGATACCGCAGGCTGCTTTTGTCGGGTACAGAACCATCTGTCGTATAATAGACTTTTGTATTGTTATCATGAAAGGCTTCTATCAAAACCGGCTTTTTGTATTTCCCACTCTCCGGGTCAATTACAGGACTGTCAGGCTGAGACAGATTAATGTAATAATGCTGGGTTTCCATATCACTTTCTACACCATACATATTCACAAACATTGCCTTGATGGTATATTCTCCTGATTCAAGCAAAATCGGAGTCTCATAAACAGGGGAATTGTCGGCATAGAACCGTCTATCGTATAGTACACAAATCCCTGCGTATTTCCCTTAAGCGAAATCGAAATCAATTCATCATAGACACCGCCTGCTTTGTTAAACACTGGCTTAAGGGCGGCATATTTATTATATTTTGACACAATTCGTGGAACATCGCATTTTTTTAAAATATCAGCCATTCCGGCATAATCCGCCTTGGATTCCCAGATTCCCAGCAACATATCATAGACTTCATCCCGCTTAGGATACACAGCATCTGTTCTTAAAATTTCTTTCAGCAGAGACACTGCACTCTCCTGCTGGCTGTTTTTATCATAATATTTTGCCAGTAAAAACCTGACATCCAGATTTTCAGAATCAATCGCAAGCGCCCGCTCAAGATACCCGATTGCCTCCGGATAATTATTGTGTGCTGCAAAGCCAACCGCCTTACCATATTGGTAATCAAATGAATGATACCTGTAATAATTCACTGACAAGACAGTTATCGACACGATACATGCCACAGCTAAAACAATTGCGGTCAGTAATACAATTTTTTTATTGACTGTCACCTTTGGCAGTCCCTTCGGCAAATAGTCACGCAGCTCATCCTTGATATCATCCTCAAACTTATATTCCGGCTCACTGACAGTGTCCTTGCCTGCGGCATCCGTTTCAGCCAGATTTTCAACAGCTATATCCTCGATCATGACGTTGATGGACTCTTTTAACTTATCTTCAAGTTCTATATCAAAATCAGGTACAATTTTTATCTCTTCACCGCAATTTTCACAAAGCAGTTTTCCCTCTCCCAATTCATTACCACAATTTGGACATTTCATGCTTTACAGACTCCTTAAAACAGCCCCGTTATCACTCCGCTATCTGTCACATCAATATTGTAAGCTGCCGGATTTTTGGGAAGTCCCGGCATCGTCATAATTGCTCCTGTAAGCACGACCACAAAACCCGCGCCTGCCGAAACATAAACCTCCCTGATATTCATGGTGAATCCTTCCGGCCGTCCGAGAAGTGCCGGATCGTCAGAAAGCGAATACTGATTTTTGGCCATGCAGACTGGCAGGCTTCCAAACCCGAGATGCTCCAATTTTTCGATCTGCTTCATGGCAGCAGGCGCAAACACAACATCCGCAGCGCCATATATTTCTTTAGCAACACACTTGATTTTCTCTGCAATCGGAAGCGCATTGTCATAAATCGGTGCAAAATGACTCTCTTTTGTCTCCAAAGTATTCAGTACGGCATTGGCTAACTCAATACCGCCTTCCCCGCCTTTTTCCCATACCTGTGAAAGCGCAAAATCACAGTTCCTGTCCTCACAGAATTTTTTTACAAACGCAATTTCGTCCTGTGAATCTGACACAAATGCATTTAATGTCACAACGACAGGCACTCCGTATTTATGTAAATTTTCAATATGTTTTTCCAGATTTACAATTCCTTTTTCAAGCGCTTCAAGATTCTCTGTATTTAATTCGTTTTTTGCCACTCCGCCATTGTATTTCAATGCGCGAATGGTTGCCACCAATACCACGGCATCCGGTTTCAATCCTGCCTGACGGCATTTGATGTCAAAGAACTTCTCTGCGCCAAGATCCGCACCAAATCCGGCTTCTGTCACAACATAATCTGCCATCTTAAGCGCAGCCTTCGTCGCACGGACACTGTTGCAGCCATGCGCAATATTGGCAAACGGACCGCCATGGACAATCGCAGGCGTATGTTCCAGCGTCTGGATGAGATTGGGCTTTATGGCATCCTTTAACAAAGCAGCCATGGCTCCTGTCGCATGAATCTGTCCGGCAGTAACCGGATCTCCGTCATAATTATATGCCACAACCATCCTGTCAAGACGTTTTTTCAAATCCTCCATGTCCTCGGCAAGACACAATACAGCCATTATCTCTGATGCCACAGTAATGACAAAATGATCTTCCCTGACAAAGCCATCCATTTTACTGCCCATTCCCACAACGACATTTCGCAGCACTCTGTCATTCATGTCAAGACATCTTTTCCACACAATCTGCCGTGAGTCAATGCCAAGTTCATTTCCCTGCTGAATATGATTGTCCAGAAGTGCCGCACATAGATTGTTCGCTGATGTTATCGCGTGAAAGTCACCCGTAAAATGAAGGTTTAAGTCCTCCATGGGAACTACCTGTGCCATACCGCCGCCCGCAGCACCTCCTTTAATACCAAAACAGGGGCCAAGTGACGGCTCACGAAGTGCAATTACTGCCCTCTTTCCAAGTTTTCCCAACGCCTGCCCAAGACCAACGCTGGTCGTTGTCTTTCCTTCTCCTGCCGGTGTCGGGTTTATAGCAGTGAC
>OFFB01001729.1_pt1 | contig 12040 bp, 10 predicted proteins | sample 1521281 | NCBI WGS metagenome assembly OFFB01 (sample SAMEA3504109, study PRJEB24116) | mouse gut metagenome | biome: mouse gut; feature: mouse-associated habitat; material: faeces | place: Denmark | collected 2011
ATTCGGGTGCTCTATCATCAAATGTACATCAAGCGGCTTTTTTGTGGCACTGGCTATGTATTTCATGTCATTTAAAGACATTGCAAAATTTGGCACATAGCGTCCGTCCATGATATCAATATGAAACGAGTCTATTCCGCCTTCTTCCAGCTCCCTTATTTCTTTTTCCAGATTGCCATAACCGGCACACATCATTGATACTGTCAATTCAAATTCCATATGTTGTTCTCCCCATAAAAGACTACCTACAAAAAAGTTTAATGTAAAATATACTATACGCCCTTCATTTGGCACAAATCTCTCACAAATTGTAACGCGCATCTGGCAGAAAGCTTTTTTTAAACGCGTTCTAGTCGAAAATAGTAAGTTTGCTTTTCTATCCCCATTTCCCGTAATTGCCCTGCTATTTCCTCGCAGACTTCTATGTTTAAAACTGCAATAAAAATGATGTCATATAAATCTTCCTTATAAACAAGCATCGGTACTGCTTCTACTTTTAACCCTTCAACATTATATTTCCGGCAATCTCTGTCAACCCATACTGAAATGCTGTCAGACAAAAAAGCATAAATTGCCTGCCCAAATCCCCCTGCCCCATATAGAGCCACCCTTTTCCCACGAAATTGATCAAAATCAATTATCTCGAAAGGCATCTTTAATAATTTTGCATATAGAATATAATCACTCAGCTGTCTTTTCATCAAGTCATAGATGCCCAGTTTTCTAAAGCAAACCTTCAAATTGTCTTCCAAGTGTTTTAACATCTCTCTTGAAACACCCTTCCATACCATCGAACCACTTCTTTTCTTATAATGATACAGGCAGGTATTCATCACATATAAAGATTTAGCCTGAGGAATCATCTGGTATGAAAAATCCGCATCTTCACCAAAGGTCACATCTTCACTTATCTCTATGCTTGCACGGTCAAAAAAAGATTTTTTTACAAACTTACACACGAAATTAGGTAGTATCCCAAAGCTAAAAAAAGAGCCTGTATGTATCATATTCGCTATGATATCTCTCCGGATATCATCTTCAAGGTAAATTCCTTCCCTGCATTTATTTATTCTATCAACCGAGCCTGATTCCTGTTCCTCCACCAAGCCAAACAAAATAATATCCGCACTCGTTTCCTTCGCCTTACTGCAGAGAATTTCTACTTCCTGCGCATCGATTTCATCATCAGCATCCACAAAAACAAAATAATCGCCCACCGCCCGTTCAATTCCGATTTTTCTTGCTTTGACCAGACCTTCGTTCTCTTTATGTATTACTTTAATCCGCTCATCGGCCTGCTGAAATTTATCGCACAGCATTCCACTTCCGTCAGTTGACCCGTCATCAATTACAATAATTTCTATATTTTTATATGTCTGGCCAATCACACTATTGACGCAGTTTTCTAAAAATGGCATTCCGTTATAAACGGGAATTATTACTGATACTTTTATCTGACTATCTTTTTGCAATTTGTTCCATTCCTTCTATGATTGTTTGATATTTCCGTTGCGTTTTCTTTCTCTCTGTCATACTTTTCTCATCTAGCCATCCTCCATTAAAATGATGAATAGAAAAAGTATTTTTATTAACACTAATCTTTCCGCTCATATAGTCATAGGGGCAAAAAAAATCAGATGAAAATATGGTAAACTGTTGAATGGTCTGGACTGTATTATTTGGTATAAATCCCATCTCTATCAGCGGCTGTGTCTCATAATATCCACATGTAGTCATATTTATCTCTCCATCTGCATCAATAAACGTTTCGTTTGCCCTGAAATCTAACATTGCTTTTATTACCGGATTTCCGGCCATGCATCCACTGCACCCGCCCAAATTAATATTCCCCCACTTCTCCACTCCTGCAAATCCCGGCAAATACAGTAATTCATCCAGACTTTTTAACAATTCCACGTCTGTATCCAAATAGATCCCTCCATATTGATACAGCAGATCCAGCCGTGCTATATCCGGTACAAATCCCCATTTTTTCTGTTCATAGGCTTGTTTCATATACTTATTTTTACCAATATCATAATTGCTCTCATCCCAACGTATAATTTCATAATCCGGACAATAAAAATGCCATGTTTCTATACACCGCTTCAGGTAATCCGGCATCGGATTCCCTGAAAACCAGCAATAATGTATCTTTTGGGGTATCTTCACTTCTCGCCCGCTGCTCTGAAAAGAAATTTTTTCTGTTTTCGCCGCTGCCTGCTGTTCCAAAACGACGGGCCATATATACACCTCCGTCTCCTGTAACGCAGGTATATGATTCATCTTATCCACAATTGGCATAAAATTACTGTTGGTAATGATAACCGCCGCATTTCTACCGACATTCTCCAATTTTTCAGGCGCATATACCAAAAACGATTTCCCGCCAATTAAAATGCTTTTTCCCTGCTTCCTTTTATCTATATCAATATAGCAGTCCACATAATCCACTAAATGCATTTCTTGTATGTATGATGGCATTATCGTCCTGCCAATCATCCCCGCCCCATAAATGATAAGGAATTGATTTTTTTCTTTGATTCTTCCTGCAATTTCTTCCGCTGTTCCAAGTATACGAATCACTGTTTGCTTTCCCTCCGCACAAATCAGCTGGAAACCAGCATGTTTTTAAACCTCAGATTAAAATCAGGATTTGAAATAATTTCCATCATTTTTTTAACCATAAATGCAAGTTCCGCGTCATCATTATCCATATTTATAATATCCGCCATAGAAAACTCTTTTTTCTTTATTATTTCAACACATACATACTGTTCATCCAAGGAAATCTGCTGATCGGAATAATATACCTGAACTTCCGCTATATCTTTTAGCCTTTCCGATACATTTATCATGACATCATAATTCCAGATAATAAAATCTCCTTTTTCATTATAGTCCATATTCCACTGATGGAGTCCCTGATATAAACCAACCAGCCCTTCCATTCTTCCATGATTCATATGAAGCATTCCTCCCGCTTTAAGGATACGCAAACACTCCACAATACTTCTGAACGGATCAATACAATGATCCAAAGCATTATTGACAATCACGACATCAGCCATATTTTTATTTATAAATTTTGAGAGGAACTCAAACATACCAAACACAATCTCTCTGCATGGCACACTGGCAAATTTTCGATTAATCACATTGTAAAAATATGCAAGCGGATCAATACCTGTCAGTTGAATAACCTTACCGGACGCAAGTTGTGTCCCGAATCTCGGCGCCAAGCCACATCCGATATCGTATACAAGAGCACCTTGTTTATCTTTCAAATAGTCCTCCACTCTTTCTGTATTCTGCGTGAGCTCAGATGTAAACTTCCTGTTCTGCAATCTTTTTTCATAATCATCCCTATTTCTGGCCTTTGGTTTTGCCACTATTTCCGTCCAGAATTCAACTTCGGACATAAGATTGTCCAGCCAAGTTTCCGTTTGTTTCCTAAAATCAATGTCTTTCTCTTCATATGCTTTTACCGGTCGAAGCGCTTCCATGTTCTTTTTCACAAGATCAAAATACAGGTTCTTATACCATGACACCTTTACACGATCCGGCAGATTCAGTTTCTCAATCTTATCCCTTATCCGAAAAAATACTGTTTCATCCGCCACGGCAACCAGTATTCTGCCCAGATTTTTTTCTGCCGCATCCGTTAATTCTTTTTCGGTCAAAACAACATACCCGTTTATGGACTGTTTCCACTTTGATTTATCCGAATCGCAATATCCCAGTATATTGTATTCTTTTTTCAATAATGAAATATAGAATTCAGATGTTCCAATATTTCCTGTCCCCCATACCACCACGTTTTCCATACTTTCTCCTTTTTCCATAATCGTATGCTTTATCTGTAATGCATCGGATTGAAGCCGTCTTTTATCGTTTCTCCGATTTATTGTCTCCGGATTGTATTCTTTTTCTGAAACCAGCATTATATTTCGGTTTCCATTCCGTACTCAACTAAACTGAGCATTTCCTTGAAACCCAACTTTAAAATATCTGTAAAGCCTTCTGCCTGCAGAATGATTTCGACATCTTTCTGAACCGCTTCCTTGGAGATTGCTATCACAGTTAAATATTCCTTATATTCATCCGATATTTCCTGCAGCTCCAGCACACTTACTCCACAGAGTTCAGATACATTATTCTGTTTAGAACTAACTGCTATCAACATATGGTTTCGCTCATATTCGTATTTCATCATTAGCAGCCTTACAAACACGGAGGCTAACATGCCAGCGCCGTATATAATTATTTTTTCATGATTTTGAACTGCTTTCCCCAACCGCCTATCCGGTCTTTCCATCTCTATTTCTAATTGAAGAATCACATCATTTTTTAGCTTTTCCAGCAAATACAGGTATGCTTCTTCCGTCCTCAGTTTCCCCAGATTATACACACACAATGACACTGTCATCTCCTGAAATGCCGCCTGAAACGTTCGCCACAGATTCCTGCTTTTCAAAAAATCCCGCAGTGCATATACAGCCAGCGCAAATACGGCCGGTGTATCGTCCACACTTCCTTGCAGGCTCTGTGCGTTCCCTATCCTGTAATACATCAGCTTTTGCTTAAGAACGCCGATCCGCTCTGCACATGACAACGCCGCAAACGTAAAAAAAAGATCGTTGGCGCGTTTGATTTTCTGAAATTGCAATTCGTTCTTTTCAATATGCTCTTTCAGAAATAGCTTCCATGGCGAAGGAGATGTAAACTGATAGATAATGTCAGCGATTTGCGTCGCAGAGTGAATACCCTCCCCAAAAAGATCCGCTGAAAGCATTGACCATGATGCTACATTTATTTCCCTGCTTGTCTCATCATATCCGTAAGCGTCAAACACCAATATGTCCGTATGTCCTTCTTCCGCCTTTTTGACTGTCTGCTCCAACATATCCTCGCAAAAGAAATCATCTGCATCCAGAAACAGCAGATATTTCCCCTTTGCCCGTTCCATGCCAGCATTTCTTGCCACACCTGCATATTGATTCTTCTGTGTCAAAACCGATATCCTGCCGTCTAACGCCTCATACCTGCGCAGTATATCTAAAGAGTGGTCTTTGGATCCATCATCCACACAGATGATCTCAAAGTCTGAATATGTCTGTCCAAGCAGACTATCAAGACATTCTTCTATGTATTTCTCCGCATTGTATACCGGGATAATTACCGACACCATTGTCATTTTTCTTTTCCTCGACCTATAAGTCCCAGACCAACCTCACATCACACACCTACCCACTCGGTCGGAATCGTCCTCGTCCGCCAGCCTTTCGGGCAGACCACGATCTTATTTTTATTTGCATTCAAATACGCCGCCCAATAACTGAATGTGCTGTTTGCGATGATATTATTTTTACAGTGTTTCATGATCGTTAGTTCTTCGTAGTCCGCAAATCCCATATCACTAACAAAGTGCTTTTCACCCGGAATCTCCACATTAGCTTTCACCCATTCCATATCATCTGAAAAAATCAGATAAAACGGCGAGACAGTCTTTTCTCCCATATATGCGAAAGCCCTCTCATAATATCCCGAATTACTGATATCCCGATTCAGTTTCAAAAAGTCTCCTCTGCGAATATGTACAGATACCGTATTCTCCCAGACAAGAATTTCCCTTAAATCGCAGGGCAGCTTCGTTTTTTTCCTCAAAGAGAACTCATGCTGCAGGAGTGGTCTGATATCGTCAAAATATCTCAAATCGAAGAAATATCCCCGATAATAAGCCGGGAACTTTATCCTGCCCCGAAATACAGCATCATAAAAATCCTCGTCCTCAACTTTATACTGTCCAAACCATTGATATAGCTTTTCACAGCGCGAAAGTGCATCCCCATCTGCAGCCGGAAGCACTGTCTTAAAATTAGATAAACCATACTCCCTGTGGGCAATCTTCCCTTTCAGCTGCGGATTTCTCCCTTTTGCAAACAGATCCTCATTATTGATAAAACGTGTGTCCAAATACACTCTGTGCCTGGTCATAATATTCCATTTTCTGGCAAATGCGTACTGGAACATCTGATTCCCCAGCCCGTCTGATATCCTTACCACATCCATGCTTTTTCCTGCCATTTCTACAATTATACTTCATAAACAACATCTTCCAAGGAAATAATGGGGCAGTCCATCTTTACCGTCAGCGTTTCCTTAATTTCATTAAAAAAAGTAATGGCAGTCACCACCACAGCATCTACGTCTGCCAGCGAATCCTCCACTGACAGGATATCTATATCCGCATAGATAGTGTCCGCCTTCTTGTCAATTCCGTAAGCCACGGTGATCCCCGTTCCCTTGAGCTCGTCAATCAGGGTTTTCCCTGCATAACTCATGCCATAAACGGCAATCTTTCGATAGCCGTTCTTTTCAAAATATTCCGTCAGATTTTTTCCATCCTGCTTTACTTTCACCCACTGGTTCATCATCAAAAAGAGAGAAAGATGCTTGTCCGACATAGCGTTTGCTTTATCCTTTTCTTCAAACATCACTTTTCCTACTGCACTGGCACCAGCCACTGCGCCAATTGCTGCCGATACAATTGAAATTACTGGTTTATTCACGAAAAATCCCTCCATTCATTTCGTTTCCAATACTACACATTATTCTGTCATCCCATAGATGACATCTTCGATGGAAAAAATAGGACAAGACAGTTTTCTTTTAAGATCTTTCTTAATTTCTTTGAAGTAGGCAAGCGGCGTGACAACTACCGCATCTACTTGCGGCAGTTCATCAGTTGGCTTTAGCACCTTACAATAATGTACATATAAGGAACCTGCATTTTTATCAATACCATATGACACTTCAATCCCTGTATCTTCCAACTCTCTATATAATGTTTCTCCCATTTGTGCCATTCCGTATATCGCAATCTTTTTTATACTTCTATCCGCAAAAAACTTTTCTGTTTGTTTTCCCATTTGTTTCAACTCAAACCATTGGTTCAACATTAAGAATAGCGAAAAATATTTTTCTGCCTCACTCTTATATTTCACTACATAGTCCCGCATTTTTTTAATCCCTAAAAAAATAACACAAACGATTCCTGTTGCTTTTCCTAGCTTTATCATTTTTTTACGCACTCCACATTCCCTCCCATTTCACTCTTTAAAATATCATGAATATATTTCATTGGATGACCAACTGGCCGGACGCCTACGATTTTCTTAATGTATGCATTCTGCCTTTCAATCATCTTATTTAATTTTTCTTCTAATTGTTCAGGTTTGCCAAGCAAATCAACCAAGCTCTCGCACATTTTTATTACATCCCTGTACATGCAAAAACCTTCTTCGTGCTGTTTACTTAGCTCGTAGTCCTGACATCCGACAATACAAAATACCGGCTTCTGCGCAACTGCACTATCAAATAAAACAGATGATGCGTCTGTTATTACAAACTCACATTTACAGAATGCTTCCGATATGTTCTCATATTTATCAACAATCTCAATATTTTCATTTTCACAATATTTATCATAAATTTCGGTTTCTAAACTTCTATCAATATTCGGATGGTTTTTAAAGATAATCTTATAGCCGGCATTTGGTAATTCCCATAAAATGGTTGAACATGTATGAATATAATTTTTCAGTGTGCTGATTCCCGGAAAAGGGTATGTAGGCGCAAACAAGATTTTAATGGGACTACGAACTGGCTTTTTTGCCAAATCACAACTCTTATAGAATTGCTCGCCATATACATAATCGTAACAATAATAGCAATTTCCGCTAAAATCCTTTAACTCCACTTTATCCCGAATCTTGTGATTGGCAAAAAAGCGGATTGATATTATATCAGCGTCTGGTTCATAAAATTTTCCATATAGTATTTCATTTATCTCTATCCGCCAAAACTTTGTTCCTGCATTCTTTGTGTTGGCATATGCAAGCTGTGTCTGCCAAAAGTTAGAGGTTCCCCATGTTTCAATCAGTCTATATTTTTTATGTGCAAAATATTTTTCCATACAAGAATCCATATAGAGATGGTCAAAAACTTCTCTTTCCAGACAGTTTATAACCTTTCGACGCAGAAATTCCGTCATATCAATCCCTGCATACGCAACATGAAAGTTATTATTTAAAGCAGTTACAATTGTTTTACAATCACGTAAATATATTCGGTACTTTTTCATAAAATCAGTTTTATCAAAATATTCCTCTATACAATCAACATGAAAGCCCTGACTCCTAAATTTTGACACATCGCCTGAATCATAAAATGCTATAATCCCTATCTTAAAATCATCCTTAAAAAAGGGAAGATCCCCCATAAGCCATCCATAATGTTTTCCATTATCTACCGCCGCATATAGAAACCCGATATCAAATTGTTCATTTAAAGTATCTTTCTTATGGTCATCCTGCTCTAATAGTCTACTGATTCTGTCTGACTGCTTCTCTGTGCTAAAGCTGCACTCTTTATTGCCAACCTTATATCCTGTCCTTTCAAGTGTATATAGGCAGTCCTTTGTTTTAAATCCATGCACATCTGATATCACATATTCCATTTCATTATAATATGCAGCCAAAAAAGCCGCCTCATTCATTTTCCAATTTTTCGCGCTGTCAATCATATTGATTTTTTTTATACAGTTTGTTTCTATAATTTTGTTCAAAAGTTTTATGTTACTGAGCGTTTCCGCTATATGAAGGGGTAATCCTCCTTCTATGTGATATGAAATTTTATATAAATATTCCTGTTCTAATTTGCATGATTTAATAATGTCGTTAATCTTATCAATGATGTCCCATGTGTCCCTATTATAATTCAGCATTGTATCTTCCGATTCCAAAAACACCACGCATTCTTTCGCATTTGAACACAGTATGTAAAAATCCATGTCAATCGTTCCAATAAGATATTCTCCCTCACATCTATCTTTTAGGTATTGAAGCTCTTCCATAGCATTGCATATAAATAAACTCCGCATTCTTCTTACTCCCTAAACCGTTCAAAACAATCCAGCATGGATTCATCTGACATATTAACAATCTTAACAGATTTCGCTTCTGCATATTTTGCAATAATACAAAACTGTGAAAATGTTTCATACCATGTTTTCATTTCATAAGTCATATCATAACCGTTTCTATCCGCTTTACTATAATTAACTCTCTGTTTTCCATAATAGTGTACGTCATCACTTTCAATTTCCAGATTCTCATTTAATGTTAATTCTTTGAACATTGACAAATCTGCCCCATACAGATATATTTTTTTATAACCCAACTGAATCCCTACATATAGTGCCATTATTCCAACATTGATAAAATATGGAGCAAGCAAATTTTTCTCAAGAAGTTTTACAGAATATGCTTCTATATCCAATAATCTTTTTAAAGAAAATACCTTTTTGGCATTCTTTCCCTTTAACAACACGGCATTTTTTACATTACTAGGGTAAAAAAGAATTGTATTTTTATTTACATCTTCTATTCTTTTTTGGATATTATAAGTTCTTTTGCAGGGATTAAAATACCAAGGATCCGCAAAACAGACATATTCCGGCCTTAATTCTTCATATAGCTGCGTTTCAACTGCAAGATTTACCATCATTACATCCGTATTGTTCCTATCCAAATAATGCAATGTTCTGTTTAAGGACGGACCATTTAAAATAACACTCAATATCTTACCATTATCTTTTTGCAAAGGTAATCTATTCTTTATTTCGCCGTTCACAGCGCTATCCACAACTTCTGCTAACCATGGAATCCATGATAATTTTTCATATACTCTATAAAACGTATTCATCCTCTACATCTCTTTCAACTTATTTTGATAATAGACTCTGTCAATTCTTCCATTTGCATTTAATACTAAATTTCTTTTATCTTTTGCCCATACATAATTTACTTTCTTTCCTTATACCGCTGCATTAATAATTTTCTATCACACTTGCCGTTCGCATTCATTGGAATACTTTTTACTCTGAATATATAGTCCGGCCGCATGTATTTTGCAATTTTCTCCTGAACCAAAGTTTGTAACTCAGCCTCCTGAATATTCCCAATATAATATAAAATAATTTTCATAGCTTCTTGATCATAAATGCAAACACAATTCTGAATCTCTGGAATTGCTCCTACACAATTTTCAATTTCACCAAGTTCAATCCGATAACCCATTCTCTTTATCTGAAAATCTTTCCTCGATATATATAAAATTTCTCCATATTCATTATATTTACCAATGTCTCCTGTCCGATAAATATATTCCGGATAATTTTTATTCAATGGATTTTGACAAAAAACCTGTGCGGTCTTCTCCCAATTATTATAGTATCCGTAACCCAGAAATGATCCCCTGAAGCATATTTCACCTTCTTCGTTATTTTTGACAAGTTCGTCCTTGTCATTTAACAAAATAACATCGCTGTTTTTAAATGGCCGACCAATAGGCAGCGCTTCATCATTCTTGAATCTGCGATTCACAATGTAATATGTTCCAGTATCCGTAATCTCTGTCGGTCCATATAAATTTGCAAATAAACAGTTCGGCAAGTGCTCAATCCAATAATTTAATTGTTTTACCGGCATAACTTCTCCCGCGAATAAAATTTTCGTAAGATATTGTGGAAGAATTGCCGCAAAAGTATTTCGGTTCGCCACAATACTCATTGCTGTTGGAACCCAATAGATCGTATTAACCCGATGATTATTTAAAAACTCTATTAATTTAACCGGAAACGAGAAAAGCATCTTTGGAATAATGACTAATCTTCCGCCTGTCTGTATTGTTACATAAATGTCTAAAACAGACATGCTGAAATAAAATGGCGTCTGACTTCCGAATACAACCTCTGAGTTTAAGCCAAATGTTTCTACAACTGACTCCGCATAGTTCATGACGGCTCTGTGTGAAACAACTGTGCCTTTCGGAATCCCTGTTGAACCGGATGTAAAAAGAATATACGCCGGATCCGTATCAATACTCTTTTCTAATACAGGCTCCAGCAGCTTATCATTTATATCTTTTAGTTCGTCTATCGTGGCAAACTCCGTTTTTATGCCTGAACTGCCTATTAATTTGTCCATATTTTTATTATCCGTAATCACAATCTGAGGAGATAATGTATCCAGAATTTTGTAAATTCTTTCCATCGGGGACTTCGTATCCAAAACACAGTACAGGCTATTGCTATACATTGCACCAAACATTGCCGTTAAACAGTCAATACTTTTGTCCAGACAGACAGCAATCCTTCCATTTGTGATGCCACGATTCAAAATACCTGCGCCAATCAACTTTGCTGTTTTCTGAAATTGTTTGTATGTAATCTTTCTATTATTTTCTTCAAAGACAATTTTATTGGGATTTGCTTTCACTTGTTCTTCCAAGTGATCCAATATATTTTTTCTCATCAAATCAATCCTCATTAACATTTATGTTGGTTACACGCTTCGTAATTCTACAATTCGCATCCGCTACCTTTCCAACAGTTTTTCAGATTAAGAGCACATCTTATATAGCTTGTATACTGCAACATAAATTCTTCAAATTCCAGCTCTCTCGTACTATATAAATTCACATATTTATATTTCGTATTTTTGTTTACCCATTGCAGTCCAAAATATTCCTGCACACTAGGATAAACAGGACATTCATATTCCCATACTGCATCTTTTTGTGTCAATTTGTGAATTAAATCTAACTTTTCTTCTTCCGATATATTTATATTCCCATCAATTATTTTTACCGTATCAACGATAATTTTCCATGCTAATTGATTGCTAAAATGCTCACCATCCAAAAACAGTCTATGTTCAGTGTAATTTTCTATAATATAGTCTGTAAACATGATATCCGTTTCCGAATCTGCATTTCTATTATAACGTATCATTTTATCAAACTCGCAAGACAGCACATCCTTTGTATAAAAGTCTCTTCTGCTGATTTCTTTTACAACCTCCTCATCTGAAAACCCTTGTTGGACTAATTGAACAACATTCCTGTCCGTATACCGGAAAGCCCTGATATCCTCGATCCGTTTACGCATTTTCTGCTTTAAAACAGGATTTTCTAA
>OFFB01001734.1_pt1 | contig 12005 bp, 21 predicted proteins | sample 1521281 | NCBI WGS metagenome assembly OFFB01 (sample SAMEA3504109, study PRJEB24116) | mouse gut metagenome | biome: mouse gut; feature: mouse-associated habitat; material: faeces | place: Denmark | collected 2011
ATCATAGCGTCAAAAGCCTCGTCATCGGTCATCTCTCGCACGATTGCCGCTACTGTGTCCCATTGCTCAGAGTTCTCAGCATGGAGGATGCTCATGGCGCGGTATCGACGTTCACCGCAAACTATCTCATATCCGTCCGGGATAGCTACGGCATCGCCGCTGCCAGGTTCTATGCCCTCGAATATCTTGGGTCTGACTGTGATGGGCTGGATCAGTCCTTGATGCCGGATATTCTCGGCAAGCTCATGAATCGCATCCTCATCGAATGTTTTGCGAGGGTTCATCGGTGACGGATGCACCTCACCGATTGGAATGTTTCTAACTTCCATAAAGTTCATTTTAATGGTTTGACTTGTAGCTTGTTATAGTTTAAAGTTAGTCATTATTTACGAGATATAAAAGAATAAATGCCGCCATTTTTACACCATTTTTCTTTGATGATTGAAAGGAAACCGCGTTTTGCAGTCTCTTTCAGCATAGCAATATTCTTTGAGTCAATCTCGCAGGGTGTCAGTCCGTTGATGGTGGTGTAATGGGGCATCCCGAAATAACGGCGTATCTGCTCAATGGCTTCGGCATCTCTCGTTTGCCAACTTACCCATAGCTTCTCTTTCATATCCGGAAAGATTTTTCATCACCGAAAACTACAGCGGAAAGCATCTCGCGGAAACGGTCGGCAATTCTGGCTCCATATTTCTCTGAAATCTCTTCCGGGTCAAGATTCGTGGTAATGACTGTGAACTTCTGGTGATTGTAGCGATACTCGAAGAGGTCGATAATCGGGTTGATGGCATTGCCGTATTCAAGCACAGTCTTAGGCTCCTCTCCAAGCTCATCAACAGCAAGCATCGGTTTTGCCATGACAGCTTCAAACCGTTTCCAATCAGCCTTAGCAATCTGCACTAATTGCTTAGCATTGAAGAAATCCATTCCGAAATCGGATTTGTACTGGTACCCGTATTCGGCAGGGTCGATTCTCCTTTGATCGGCAAGATACCTTGCGGCGCCATTGACAGCATGGAGAAGAGTGGTTTTGCCATTGCCGACTTGACCGGTGAAGATTAAGCCGAATTTCGGATTGTCGGAGGTGAGTATCTGAGCGACCTTCCATATTTTGTCAAGAGTGAACTCACTGAACACGCATCTGCGGCCGCGACGTTCGACTTCGGCATTGTAAAAGGCTCCGATGAGCTGATAGGCATCTTGAGCGGTTGTCGGGAACCTAAAACGAGGCTTCCCAATTTTTTTGCGGCTTGCCATCAGCTTCAGTTCCTCGCCTATCGGCGCTAATTTGGGTTTGTTGTCGGAATTTTCCATTGGTTTGACTTGATTTTTTACGTTGCTCTTTTTCCAGGATCCACCGATTGGCACGGCTATCCCAGCGTTTGATTTTTCGACCGGAAGCATCTACCCAGTCAGTAGCGTCGAAGTTATTGAAAAATATCTCGGCTTCGGCTTCCCAATCATCAAGTCGGGTGTCGGCACTTTGGGATAGGAAGTGAGCCTTGACCTCTTCAAGCGTCGGAGCCGGAGGAGCCTCCTGCTTAGAGCGTGATTTTGCCTTTTTCTTTTTAGATTCATCAAATTTTAAATCCAGCACTCCCTCCACCGGCTTGCCCGGTGGCATAGAAAGAGAGTCTTTTTGTCTTTTAGTCTTATTGTCTTTTATATTATAATGTGGATTTTCATTTTGTGTAGGATTTGTGTCTTCATTTGTGTCTTCATTTGTGTCCTCATTTGTGTCCCAGATGTCTACACAAAATTCATCTTTAAGACTTTTGGACGTACATTTCACTCCCACTATCTCCACCCATGGGGCAGCACTTCCTTTCCCTTTCTTTATCCTGATCAAACCGCGTTGCTGGAGCCTGTTTTTTGCCTTATCAATCGCATCGCGTTTGAGGTCCAGCTCTCGCTCGACTATTCGCTGCGGCAATTGAAATGGGTTATTCCAATACTGCTTGTTGCACTGGGATATGAGATACATATACACTTGGCAATCCAAGGACTTGAATGGGATATACCTATTAGCAATCCAAAATCGGTTGAAGAGTTCTATTAAGGTCATCGGTATAGTGGATATTGATTTAATAACTTGTCGATGTATGGCTGCGGATTCATACGTAAATAGGCGCATACGGCAGTCACAAATTCAATGATGCCATGACACACCACATACACGCTGCCGTGGCTTTCAACAAGAGATTGCCACGCTTTCTGATGAACTTTCTGCGTCCCGGCACTGCTTCCTTTGCGTTTCGGCACTTTCATTTCCACGCATAGAGAGGCTTTGCCGCCGCAAGGAAACAGCAATATCAAGTCGGCGACTCCTTTTACCTGACCCTCATACACCATCATTGCTCCGGACTTGGTGCCTCTCCATCCTCCATTGGGCACAGCAAGAAGCAGATTGCCGACTTCGGGAAATGTGGCACGGAACCAACACACGCAAGTATGCTGGATCTTACTCTCGGAGTAACCACGTTCCGCATCAAGAATCTCTTTCTCTGTCATAGTCTATCTTTGAACAGATTCATACAAATATTGACCGCATCCTCTTCTATCTGAGTAGTCGTTCCCGTTACCTCATTGGCGATATTCTTCTTGGTTTGGATGACCTGATACATGTAGTTGTCGATAGTCCTGTCACCAAGGAAATAGTAGCAGTTGACGGCATTCTTCTGACCGTTGCGGTGGGCACGGTCTTCCGCTTGCTCGCAGTCGCTGTAAGTCCATGGGAACTCGATAAAACCGACGCGGCTTGCAGCCGTAAGAGTCAAACCGGTACCTCCTGACTTGTAGTTTAGAATTATGAGCTTGCAATCGGGGTCGTTCTGGAAACGGTCAACCGCTGTTTGCTTTTGAGTCACATTATCGGACCCTGTGACAGTCACCGCGTCGGGGAACTCTTTCTTTAGAGCGTCAACGACCTCTTTCAGATAAGCGAACATGATCAACTTTTCGCCGCCATCAATGACATCATGGATAAAGTCGGAAACAGCCTTGATTTTGCCTCGTGCCGATATCGCTTTCAACTGACCTAACCTCACTATCACCTCACCGCGCATTGTCCTTGCTATCTTGTCATCATCAGCATTCTTGTACTGACGCATATACTTGATGATGTCAGCCTCGGCAGCATTGTACTCTTCACGGTTGGTGATATCACAGGTGATGTACTGACGCATCTTGTCGGGCAACTGTGTCAATACTTTCTGCTTCTCCCTACGGAAAAAGCAAGTCATCCAAAGCTGGTAATTTAGCCGTCGGAGATTGGAGGATTGCTTCGGTCCATCGCAGAATTGCGAGGTAAAGCTCTTGCGACCTCCAAAATCTTCCAACCGTCCAAGTATCTTGAGCTGCTGAATGAGGTCAGTATTGTTGTTGACAACCGGCGTTCCTGTCAGTGCGAAAATCCATTGCTTGCCTCGGCATATCCCCTCAACGAATTTACTTTGCTGGGTTTTGGTGGATTTGCACTTGTGACTCTCATCTATGATTATTGACTTGAACAACTTAATGCGGTCATCAAACTTAATCGATGAAAGGGAGAATCGGGATGATTGCTTTACCTCGGTAACGAAGAACTTACGCAGGCTTTCGTAGTTGACGATGAAAACACTGGAGATAGACTCTCCCTTGCCATTCTTCAACTCAATGAAGCGTTGCCAGTCGTAACGGTTGCGGTCATCAAGGATTATGGCATCAAGCCCGGCAAACTTCTTGAACTCTCTCTGCCAATTTATCTTCAGCGATGCAGGACAGATTACAAGAGTGGGAAAAGATTCGCCGTAGCGTTGTGCCTCCTGATGAGCCTTGACTACCGCACATATCGCCTGAAGGGTTTTGCCCAATCCCGGCTGATCTCCGAAGATGCAACGCTTGTGGTCTAATGCGTAACGCACTCCCTCCAACTGGTATTGATACGGATTCAGCTGCATATAATGCTCACCGGTGAACTCTTTCATCGGCGGGATGTCATAAACAACATCATGAGCCTCGGTGGAAACCTTTACGCATGACGCTATCCTTAAATTCACAGCCCATTGAGCGAAGGTGAACACGAACCACCGGGCATCCTTACTCGGGTCCAATGACTGTTTCTTGCCGACTATCCAAACCCTATCCTCTCTATCCCATCTCGGTTCGCCGGGGATATATCGACCGATTCTCTTGATCTGCTCGATAAGCCGTTGGTCAAACTCAAATGAAAGCCGGAAAGCTGAGGGTGTCTCAGTGACGTAAACAGGCTTCATCGGTTATGCCACGTGTTCGACCTCCTCGGGTAGTGGGACATCTTCGGTAGGCGTGGCTTCCGCGAACGGATCTTCGGGATTGTCGAAGTTGAATTCGTTCTGCTTAATCTGCCACTTACGCTCGGTAAGATACTGCTTCACCTCATATATGCACACTTGAAGAGCGGTGTCAAGCTCCTCGCACCGTTCGTATGATTCTGTATCGGTATTGAGCGCCGTTGCAGGAGCACAGAGATTAAGGACTTTTGATGTTCGGAGTGTTCTCAACCCTATGAGCGTAACCATAGGGTTGACATCGTCATCGGTAACGGAGAAGCCCGTCACTTCAAGATAGCGGAGGGATTCGACCGTCCCTGCATCATCGAGATTGTCCCAGTCGATGCGGTCGGCTTCCTTCTGCTCGGTGAGGTCGGCGAGGAACGGAACAAGTCCGGCGAATGCAGTTTTGAGGTCTGAGTGGCAGATGTTTTTGCCTTTGAGGGTTACATCGTTGCCGTCCTGGTCAAGAAATGATGCTTCGACTGTACCGCCTTTGGCGAGTTTAGCCTTTCGGATTTTAATGTCTGACATTGTGCGTTTGTATGAATTATTTATTTTGATACTCGTCAACGAAATCGGCAAAAAAGCGGTCAGCCGGAAGAGGTAGATTCATACCCCATTCCGTTGCCGCATCAGCCTGAATTTTATTGAGAAAATTAGTCATCTGAATAGTATTGAGTGTTGAACTGCGTCCGGGAACCCATACAAGTTTATCCCCGATCATCACTTGCCGAGATAGAAACTTGGCAACGTAGTAGTCGTGCCAATCTTCTTTCGGTTGCCCGGTCTGTTCCTCCATGCACTTGAACCACATCCACATCAATGAGTTCTGCGGAATGGTACGAGGTTTGGTCTTACGGACAATCTTCAAAGTATAGACCCCATTAGACAAGCGTGAGCATAGATAGTCGAATGACTTTTCCATGCTCACATTGCCATCTTTTTTCACGAGTTCAACTTCCATATCTTACTGTCGGGGGAATGGGAGATTTTCAGCCGTAGGATTGCGTCCCTGGCTGCTTGGCGGTTGTTGATATTGCTGTGGCGCATAATCCGGCATCTGTTGTGCGGATGGAGGGAATTGCGATGGAGGCGCCGCCGATGGCATCGGTGCAGGTGTAGGTGGCTGCGAATATTGCAGTTGAGGTGCAGGCATCGGTGCGGCTTGGAAAGATCGTTGTTGTGCCTGAAGCGATTCAATCTTCCATACCGAGCATTCAGTGTAGTACCTGCCATTGTATTCCCGAGATGATACTTCAAAAGAGAATTTGAGCCTTTGCCCTGGAGCAAGATAGGCTCCGTACATTTCAACTTGCCTTGTCATCAACGTAAGGGCGAGATTTTTAGGGTACTGGTCGCCGTAGGTGATGACGATGACTTGCGTGGTATAAGGATTACCACGCTGAGATGTGCCCGACACAGGTTGGAACACCTCTTGTATTGTTCCTATTATTTCCATATTAGTCTCTTAGTTTTATTGTGAATCCACCTTTGCGAGTGGACTGTTTAAGGTATTGTTCATATAGGTCGGGGTGCTCCTTCTTGAAGCGTGTGGTGTCGAATGTCTCACTTACGCTGTCATTGGCAATCGTGGCTTTGAACATTCCGCTATCCCATGACTTGACACCGTTATTTTCCATCGCTTCGCGTAGTCGGGATTTCATCTCGTCAAGGACTTTCTTCGACTCATCAGCTTGCCGTGTGATTTGGTAGATCATCTGAACAAGCTCTTGCGGAATGAGCTGCACTTTCGGAGCAGGAACGAGTGCCGTTTCTCCAAGCAGGATATTGGAAACCTCACCGCCATCATAAATTATGCCGCTATCAGTGTGTATCCACGGCACTGATAGCAAAAGCTCTACGAGATTGTCGGGTTTACGCTCGATAATCCAAAACGCGCCGTCGGCGTGACGAAGCCAATTGCAGGCAAGCCCCTCGACTTTGAGTCCTGGATTCTGCTTCTCAAAGAGGTAGGCATATATAGACAACTGCCATGAAAGATACTCCTGAAGAGCAGGCTCGCCGCCGGGATAGTAGTTGAGGTTATTGGTCTTGGTGTCAATCAACCAAATGCCTTGCGTATCTACTTTCATCCAGATATTGTCAATATTAGACGCGTAACGCACTTCATCGCTGACTGTGTACTCATTGGCTATCGGCTCAAAGCCCTGACGGTGTCTGATATACGTTTCAAGCTCTTCCTCGACATTCCAGAACTCATCGCCATACCGTTGCCGGAATCTCTCGCTTTTGGGATGTGCCGTCACTTTGATGCCGAGGTTGTCATATTCCTCAATGGCATGATGCACGGCGGTGCCATATTCCGCCGCACGTGGAATCGCCACGTTTTTCACAAAATCGCTCGCCTCGGGATAGATGCCGAGCTGAAGCACCTCATGGATGAGCGACGTTATGCCGCTCATCATCTTATCTCCAAGCCGGTAGCCATGCGGATTCTCACAGAAAACCACCGGCGATTGTGCAAGTGCTATTCTCATTTTTCGGGAAGTCTTTGAAGCGCGGTTGCTACTGCGTTATAGAACTCGCTTGATTTTGTGCAGAGTGCAGGACAAGTCTTGCTCAACTCGTTCCAGAGGGATGTTGCCTCGGGCTTGGTTTTGCATTGGTTGAGTCTGGCAAGAGCCTCTTGGAGTTGGGCGCCGGTGTCAGCAACTGCGGTGGATGATGTCTTTCGGTCTTTAACCACCGCCTCATTGCCGCAAGCAGCATTTGCATCATCATCAGCGTCAGCCACGATGCCAAGTATCGCGCAGTAGGAGTATCGCTTGATGTAGGTTATCGCAGAGCCGAGTGCCTGATAGTCCGCCCCATTGTTGAGCGAGATAGGCAGCTCGGATTTGATCCACTGACCGCTCGTGTGAGTAAGAAGCGTTATGAGCGTCCATTCGCTGATGATTTGCGATACCGCAAGTCCGTTTTCTTTGAGGTATGGGGCGGCAGCTTCCGCACAAGCGGAGAGATCCGCATATTTGAAAGTATAGCTGCCCCCGGTCTTGGTTTTGACCTTTACCTCCTTGGAGAGCTTAGGCTGCTTCAGCGAGCCTTGAAAAGCGGAGAGGGCGGCGGCAATCTCATTGATTTGCTCGCTCATGAATTTCCGCACCTTGGGAATGTTGATGTTGCTTTCTTCCATAAAAAGAGTTTAATTTGGTTTGACGTATAGTTGATTAGTTACTGTAAAGATAGTGCAGATGAGCGATTTACAGAAATGTTTGAACCGCTATTTTTACGCCTTAACTTTTACTGACGTTTGCAGCCGCTTCGTCAAATGCCTTACGGAACTTGTCAATGTTTTCGGCATGGATGAAGATGCAGTTGCGTTTCTTGGTGCGAGTGTTCATCTCGGTAATTGTGATATAGTCATTACCCTTTGTGTCCTCCCGCACGTCAAAGTAGTAGAGCCGTGAGCCGGCACTTACTGTCTGTTGATATTTTGCCATTTTGATGATGTATGATGATGTAGTGGTTGGTATGGGAATCGAACCCATGAGGGCCGATGGCTCCATCGGTTATTTCGCTCTTCACGCCTCCAACACGTGAACTTTACCAACCGAATAGCCGGACTATCTTCACAGACCGCCCGGAAGAACCTTTGAAAAAAAATCTATTGAAAACTGAAGCGAAGCAGGCAGGATTCAAACCTGCAATATCGGAACCACGTGAATTTCCGTGCGGTTGTCAATATTCGCCACTGCTCCAAGTTGCCGGTCTTTCCCGGCTGTCAAGTTTTTGAACCGTGCTGCTGACCCTCACGGGCTCTCTTGACGCTGCACTTACGAATTTTTAGCATTAATACAACATCTTCTCGATGTTGTAGTGCCGGGGGCGAGGGTCGAACTCGCTATCACCGCATTGCCAGTCTCCGACCGACAACTCCCCGGCTATAACTACATGGGAATGCCAGCCTCAAAACAAGCCCACATAAACCACTTGAGCAATTCAAAAAACATGACGCATCCCGTCACGAATCCGAGAACCGCAAGTGCCATATATATTTTTTCTTTGGTTTGTTCACTCATATCAATAAGTATTAATGTTATTTGATCTGGCGGGCGTTCCTGCAATGCTGGAGGACCTGAGCCGCGTTGCAGAACCATTTGCCGTTCTTGGTGTTGGCAGGTTTTTCACACTCAATCGAGCCGTCAGCTATGTATTTGAGAAGTTTTGACTCGCCGCCTACGATAGTAGCGGCTTGCTCCTTGCCAAACGTGAATCTCGACATCATAGCCAAGATATTGTCGAGCAATATCTCTTTTTTATTCAGACCTTCAATATATCCTCTCATTAGTCATGATATTCTGGTTATTACTGATTGCTTGTTTTTGATGTCAGCGCTAACTGACCACCGGCATCCCTCGGAACGCTCAACAATAAGACTGTTGGATGTAGTACCTCGTACTGAATTATGCTTTGTAATGGGAAAGCGGAGAACATCCCCAACTTCCATCCGTCTGATGAGCGATACCATCTCGCCTCGTTTCAATTCGTAGTCTATCGTTTTCTCCATATTATATTGGTGTTTGTTAGGAACGGCGGCAGGCGTCGACCCTGCATTGACCACTATCACCCGAAGGCTACGCCGTCCGAAAAAATCACTAACTTTGTGATGCATCTAAAAATTAATGATTTATGGAGTTTCAATTTGAATCATTTACAACGACCACCGGCGAAATCGTGATTGTTAACAAAGCGACAATCACATACATCCGAAAAATCAATGGAAACAATTGCCGAATCTATTTCAACTCTCCAGGCATCAACAATACCGTCCAGTCGGTAGATATTGATTGCGCCTTGGAGGAATTAGAAAAGATTCTCAACGGCGAGTAAGCCATTCATAAACGCTCTCATCAGTGCAAGGCAATCCATTTTCATAGTGAATATTCTCTACTATCCATAAGCGGAGCCGCCATTGTTCAAGCGGTGCATTGATGATGTATGAGGTTGCGGTTTCGTAATCTCCGAATTGTTGTGTCACTTTTAGAACCCTCTTTTTTATGATTGGCAAGAGAAGCCTTTTAATTAATTTCCCCATTCAATTCCGTTTAAATTTAAATGCATAGGAATGGTGGACGGCTTTGCACCGTCGACCTCTCGCCAATGAAAGCGAGTGCTCTGCTCCTGAGCTACACCATTCAATATTTAATCGCGGACCTTCCTCCACGTAATGTTTGTTATAACTCGGTCCATTTTCCACGAGTGGACTCTCCTCATCTCGCCTCCCTCTTTGTTCATTCGGCATAAGCCGGGAGGATTCTGCTTATCGTAGCACTGACCCGTCTAAAGTGCGTTTCACCCTTTCATATCAGCGGCTACTCATCATCGCATCGGCATCATCCGCTTGGCTTGACCGCTATGCGATGGAATTTCCAGTACGTCAAAGTTCTCTTCTTTGGTGGTGGGAGAGGAGGGTGCGACCCCTCAACCGTTTCGAATGTTATAGCCGGCGGCATTTCCCGACTGTCTCACTCCCGTGTGAAACCCCTTTCGGGGTCGGGTCTCTCTTGACCCTCGGCATCGCCCTCTCTTGGGCGCCGTGATGTTTTTTGGTTTTGACTTGATCGAGGTTAATCCTGCGTGAGGACTGTGGTCAATGATTTGAGGGCGGCTTTGAGCTGCTTGTTGACCATGCACTCCTTAAGCCAGCGTTTACGCTCGTACTCCGATTCCTTTTGCGCCTTTGCGAGGCTTTGTTCAAGTTTGGCGATATAGGAATCGCGTTCATCATGCACGTCGCGGTCGCGATAAGCTGATATAAGCTCGTTCTGCTTGAAGATGAAGAATGACTTGTCCTGCTCGGCTATCACGTCATCCACACCGGATGAGCCGTCGCCGGTGGCGATTTCCTGAACTTGATCTCGGATTTGACCGAGCAGAGCGGAGATGCGTGATTGTGCAGTCTCATACTCGGGGGTGTTGTTATATTCCATTGTTTTGCGGTGATTATGGGAGGGTCGCCCCTTCCGGGTTAATATCAATAGTCGATTAGTTTTTTGATGAGGTCTATGTCGCGTTGCCATAGTGAGCGTTTGCCGTTCAGTTTCCAGCAGATGTATTTCTTTTCGCCAAGCAGCTCGATGGCTTTCTCCCTGAGTTCCGCTGAACTGTACTTCTCAGCCTGCTCTGCAATGAAGAAGGCAAGTTCATCTTTTTCATGCTTTACTGCCTGACGGAATCTCTCCCCTTGAAGCAACTCGCTTCCGGCGGCTATAAGAATAGTGTAGCCGTTGGCTGTTGAAGCAGCTTGCTTGAACCATTCGCAGAAAGCCTCCTTGCTCATGTTGCGTTCGGCGTAGTATAGTTGGTTGATTGCGTCAAATTCATCGAAGTCAACTTTGATGCCGGTGAGATTCTGAAATTCTTCTTGTGTCATATTGATGCTAATTGGTTGGTGTTAAATTTTGTAGGCTCGTACAAAAAAGCTATATTTGCTTTAGTTTTGAACCGTGTTGCAAAGATAATCACATTTGTAATAATTACAATATCATTTGTGATTGTTATTGCCATTATTAACATTATTTCACATAAATCATATTGCAGCTATGATTGAAAGAATAAAAAAAGTGATTGAACACGCAGGACTCTCCGACCGTGCCTTCGCCCTAAAATGCGGCATAAATCAACCTACTCTTTTTAATCAGTTAAAAGGCCTACGCAGTGTCAGCCTTGACACTGCAAGAGCTATTGTAAATTCTTTTCCAGAGATTTCTGGAGATTGGTTATTAACAGGCGAGGGAGAGATGTTGAAAACCACATCTACTCTTGACATAGACCGCATATCTACGTTGGTGGATACAATCGCAACACTTCAAGAAGCGATTAAAGAAAAGAACAAGACAATTGCCATTCTCACCGACCAACTCCAACGACACAACAGCAATGGGTGAATTTCTCGTTAAATATTGGAGCCAGTGTTTGATTATTATCAGTTTGTTAGGTTTTATTGGACAACAAGCATGGATATGGCACTATAAAAAGAAAGAGAGATATTATGACCGATATAGTCCATTGATTGATGCTTATTTGGACTCAGTTTTTAATTGTATACAATTTGAGTTATATCCACTTCCTACAGGTGATAAAATGGACCAAAATATTACGTATCCTGCCTTTGAACTTATTAGAAACGGAGAGAAATTATCCTTCTATTCAGATGATAAGGTTAGAGATGTCATTAGGTCTGTTTACGATATAACGAGTGAATTCCTATTTCAAGTTAATCATATTTACCAAAATAGGAATAGCTTACCAAATAAACTAAATGAATTTGGTTTATTAAAAAAGAACTATATTGAACGAATGTATGAACAACTATCAATATTGTCGAAACCTATAAAAAAGTATCTGCGACAATAAAAAGAATAGCCCTAAAATTCAACCAACAAACTCAATGAACACAAGTTAGCTCCCATGAAACCCCATGATAGCTTACTTTTCCGCATTCTTGTCGGACGTTTTTGGAATATCTGCATAAACCATTATACTTCAATTAAATACAAGGATTTATCGAGTGACGAGTAATTTTTTTTATTATCCTATCCGAAAATTCCCCCAAAAAGACATAAACCGAAAGTATATAGTAATAAAGTATATAGTAATACTGTCGGGGTTAAAAGTTGAAATACGGAATCCCCGCCGGCAACGATAGCAGCTTCGTGTTGGTGGCCTGTGCACGGGAGCCAATTTCAA
>OFFB01001737.1_pt1 | contig 11980 bp, 10 predicted proteins | sample 1521281 | NCBI WGS metagenome assembly OFFB01 (sample SAMEA3504109, study PRJEB24116) | mouse gut metagenome | biome: mouse gut; feature: mouse-associated habitat; material: faeces | place: Denmark | collected 2011
GGTTTTATCATCATATAATCAGTTTTTAAAGCACCAAATTGATTTTCATATTCTAATCCGCCAAAAATATTAAAATATGAATATTTAATTCTGATTATTAGTGATTTATATGGATTATATCTATTAAAGAGGGCTGATGAAAATTTGCTCGGGAAAATTGGGAATGGACTTGAGGATGATAGTAAAATATTACAATTTTCTTTTGGAAAACAAAATCTTTATTGCGTAAAAGATTTGATGCAAATATGGAATGATGAATTAGAAAAGAGTATAGAAAAGGCATTTGAAGACTATTCTGTTTCAGAAAATCAATTTGAGCCTTCAGATGCTGAGCAAGATGCACAAAATATATTAAACATAATGGCCCAGAATATTAAACCCAATGCAGAAAAAAATGAGGCTATATGGTTTATAGCGGAATATTTTGATAAAAACTCTAAAGCTGATGAGATAAAAGCAAAGAAAAAAGAAGATAGAATATATGGGATTTCTACAGGAAGCTTTATTAGAAATTTTCATAATTTTTTTGAACTGGATGAAGAAAAAGATATTGACTTTTATTCTGAAATTATAAAGTATATGGATAGTGGAATTGCAAGCCTTACGGTAAAGAATTACAAGGTAAATGGAGAAGAGAGGATTGCATCTTTTTTAAATGCGGGTGAACAGGCTTATAGAATAAAAATTGATAAATATATGCATGTCTTTGAATATTTGTCCAAGATAGAAATAGACTGTAGAAATTTACAAATTCTTAATTTGCTTGAAAAAAAGGTGGATGTTTTTTTAGACAAAGTACTTACGGGCGAGATCATGAAGGAAACAAAGAAAAAGGAAATTGCTGCAATTAGGGATTGGATGCGTGAAAGCCAAAGTTCATATTCTGATATGTTTGTAAACAGGAAATATGGCGTTGATGAATTAGAGAAGAAGGAAAATTATGAAAAATTTTATCATGAAGTAATGAGATAGAAAGGACCATATGGATTAGGCGATTCAAATGAAACAAACACTAAAGAGGGCAATAGAAGAATATAGTTCAATATTTATAGGCATGGAAGAAGATTATAGAGTGTCTTGTGAAGATGTGAATGATTTTACGCTAAATTGCCTGGCGCTGGATGGAATTCAGCTATGTGCATACTGCATTGTTAAAATGAGTCAATTGGAACCCAATGCAACTCTTTTTAATCAATATCAAATGATTGAGTGGAAATGTGTTAGAAGCAAATCTACTGGTGATTACATTTTTTATCCTTGGCTCAAAGATGATATTGGCATGGAGGAAGCTAGGAATAGTTTAGGCATTGATATATGTGGAAAGTATGGTTACATAGAAGATCCGAATAATTATGAAGATAAAAAAGATGTACCTGATTTTCATGTTATGAAGACATGCAAGGCGGCTGATTTTGGTTTGGAAAATGTAGAATCAGTAGGACTTGAAACAGATGTTATATTTAACATAAACAGAAATGGCAGAACAATTGAAGACTTAAAGAAATTATGTAAAATATTATGTTGTTTTAAATTAGAAGTAATGCATTCCTTTTTCAAAAGCATGATAAAATATATGAAGGGAATAGAAAATAAGAGAGAGAAAGAAAAATTCGAAAAGGAAGTAAATGGATTTTATAGCGAAGTCATTCAGCTAAATGAAGCTTTAAAAGCGAAAGACTATCAGGCTTTTCAAGAAATCAGAACTACTTCTAAAGAGATAGTTAATCTGATGCAAAAAAGAAAAAAAACTGATAAATTTGTATTGAATGAATTGTATGGCAGCGAAGCTTCTTTTCAAAAAAAGCTTGAGAATTTTTTTATTGCCCAAAATAGCTGGAGTGAAGGGAAAGGCATTGCTGGTTCTTCGTGTAAGGATTATTTAGGAGAAATAAAGCAATTGGCAAAGGATGAGTAGTTGAAAGTGTTTTGGCGCAAAAATTGGATGAAAATATTACTTTTTATAATTTTACTCGTCACGCCGGTATTGCTTTCCATTTTTATTTATCGTAGTAACATACTTTCGTGCATACCTGGGGAAGAGTCAACATGGTTAGGTTTTTGGGCTTCTTATAGTGGTACTTTAACCACAGTTTTTGTTGCTATTTTTAGCTATGAAAGTAATAAGAGGCTGGAAAAAGTAGAAAATGCTTTCAAAAATAGAGAGCGTGAATATATTTCAGCACTAATAGGAATCAATATTAGATTAATCGAAGTACATATTATTCCTTTGGAAGCGAAACTTTTTCATGAGATAAAAGATGATAAATTCTGGAAATTAAATTCAATGACGGAAGAAGATATTAATAGAAAAGTGAGCTGTTTTTGCATACAGTTCGTTTTTCAAAACATATCATATTCTATGGTTGAGCATATGGAAATAGAATGTATTTCTATATGTGGTAGAAAATTTGCAGTAAATGGCTGTAGTAGATTTTCCTTAAAAGGGGATTTTCCGGTATTGGAAATTATTATGCCTTTTTTCAAAGGAAGTGAAGAAGAAAAGGATTTCAGTCAATTTTGCTTTTATTATGCTCAATTTAAAAGAAATATGAATTTTTTAGAGATTGAATTGGATGCAAAAATAACTATGACTACATATTTTGAGCCAATAGTTGAGAAATCTAAAAACAAAAAGAAAAAAAGTAAGGAGCTAGAAGAGGATATTGAAGATGAAGAATCTAAGAAACGAGATATTAAAATTACTATGGAATTAGAGATTGAACCTCAAAGAGATGAGAACTTACCTGCAAATAAAATCAGTATTAAAGGATATAAAATAAATGTAATTTCAAAAACTGTGAATAATATTTGACAGTTGGAATAAAATCCCGAGTTTGACACTTGTGAAGCTAAAAAGCGGCTACAAACCCAGTAGTTATGCTGGCTGTAGCCGTTTTCTCTTTGGAAACGATTTGTGCTATTTTTTTACTTCTTCTGTTTTGGTACTTTTTATTATACTTCGCATAGCTGATTTTGAGAGTAAGCGTCAAACCATACGCCACAGAATAAAGCAACGCCGCTTTTCAGCGGCGTGGTTTTCTGCATATATCGGGTAATTCCTCTGCCCACGGCAGTAATGATTCCAACGCTTTCGCATTGCTCACATTTCCCTCCCTGTCGATAAGTTTGGGGAGTTCTGTCAGCAGATGGTTAAAATAATTATAAGTGCTCAGGCTGTTTAGTTTCGCTGTTTCTGAGATGCTGTATATTATGGCACTTGCTTCTGCTCCTTTGACGGAATCAATAATTACCCAGTTTTTCTTTCCGATACAGAATGTACGGATGGCTCTTTCTGATGCGGAATTATCGATCGGGATTTCTCCGTCATTGAGAAATACCCGGAGATACTTTTCCTGGTTGATACTGTAATGAAGTCCGGAAGCAGTCGCTCCTTTTGGAAGCTGGCTGTCCAAAACATCTTTTACCCATGCAAAATATTCCTCAACAAGCGGCTTTACATGTTTCTGCCGTTCTTTGAGGCGCTGCCGCGGCGTCAGTTCTTTCAGGCTTTCATCCAGCTTATAGATTGCCGCGATCCTTACCAGTGCCTGATATGCGGTGGACCTTTTTGCCAGCTCCGGATCCTTTATGGCTTTGATCGCATCAGAGAAATCCCTTCTTGCATGGGCCCAGCAGTTGGCGTTCGTCAATCCCTCAAGATGGTCTTCGAGCAGATGGTACTGTGCCAGGCCGTCGGTTACCAGAATGCCCTTGAAGCCTTTGTAGAATTCTTCGGGATGTTTGTGGTGGCGTGTTTTCTGGTATTCATACAGGACAACCGGCCTGTCCTTATAGTATTCGCCCGAACGGTGCACCCACATATAACTGGTGGAACCGGCACTGCGCCCGTCATTTATGACTTCCACCGGCGTTTCATCCGCCTGGGTGACATGATATCTGAAAAATTCTTCTTTCAGCCTGTCATAAACAGGCTTTAAATATCTTTCCGCACAGAGTATCGTCCAATTCGCCATGTTCTGCCGGCTGATGTACACACCATTTCTCTGAAACTCCTGCTCCATTCTGTAAAGCGGTATGGAATTGACATACTTGCCATTGAGAATAGCAGCTTCCAGGGAGGGTGTGACGATGCTGTTACGCAAAAGGTCTTTCGGCCTGTCACCCCGTAAGAATTCATCCTGGCGCAGTCCGTCCGTACCTACATACACTTCAACCGTATGCAGCTCCACCGTCCATGATGCCGGAGTATATCGGAGCCTTTTGTAACTCTCATCCGGCAGTTTCCGATAACACCCCTCTCCAAAATGTTCGATCAGTTTTTCTTCTGGGACACTGTGTATGATGGATTCTTCCGGCAGTCCGGAAAGATCGGCATCACGGGTTCCTGTTTTTTTCTTCCTTTTTGGATGCTGTGGGAGCGCTTCGTCAATGGAAGGCTCCGGAACGTTCCCGGCCCCTTCCGATAAAGCCTCAGCCTCATTAAACAGATCCAGCTGGCCGTCGATCACATCAAGACGTTCCGAATGTCTCCCAAAACGCTGCTGGTTTGCAATGCTGATCTGTTCGATCAGCCTCTCCATGTTTGCGTTCAGTTGTTCCAGCTGATCCTGCATGGATATGGCAAGGAGGATCAGTTCCTGTCTGCTTAAGCCATTCAGTTCATCCGGTGTATATTTCTTTGCCATGAAAATCTCTCCTGTGGTTATTATTATACAGCAAAACCGGAAAACAAGCGAATTTCAGAAGACCTGTCATTCGTCATTCTGCCTATGTTTATAAGCGCTCGGACAGGGCCTTTGGCAGGATGGAAATATGAGATTTTCAAAGTTCATATGCTTTCTTTATAATGCCTTCAGCACACTCTTAAACCAATGTACAAGGCGCTGCTGAAGCCATTTTGCGGCATCCCATTTACTACAGGATAAGCCTGAAAATTTCTCTGTTCTGCACAAAAGATTACAGTACCTTGGAAGGCTGGATTTCCCTGATCTTCGGATTGACTGGATTTAGTCCATTCATTAAGAAACGGTACTGTTCCCTTGTAAGCTCCACCGCTTCTTCCGGTGTCCTGGGCCAGGAAAACGAACCTGCTTCCAGTCTTTTATAAAGGAGCAGAAATCCCGTCCCTTCCCAGAGCAGTCCCTTTATCCGGTCGTTTCTTCCACCGCAGAACAAAAACAGCACATCCTTTTCGAACGGATCCAGGTCATATCCGGTGCTGACCAGCTGCGCCAGCCCGTCAATGCTTTTCCGCAGATCAGTGCGGCCGCAGGCTATCACGATCTTTTTGACCCCGAAGGCTTCAGCGAGCATGTAAAAGCCCTCCCATTATCCTGTCAAGCAGACGGTCGGATATGCTGTTGGATAAACCAATAGTTGTGTTTCCTGTCCGGATAACTGCATCTGCGTGAAAAGAAGCTTCCATGGTCGTTTCTCTTTGTTCCGGTATAACCGGTATCTCAGCAAATGAAACAGACGCCAGTTCCGGGTTTTCGGCTGGCTGAGGCAGATTTATCTGCCCGAAAACCTCTTTTCTTATCCGTCTCTGCCAGTAATAATAAGTTTTCTCATTGATCCCGTTATCAGCAAGCCATTGTTTTACAGTCTGGCCTTCTGGTCTTAAACTGCATTGTTCGATGACTGCTTTCCAGTTGGAAAGTCGGATTTCATGTGTGATCTTATCCATTGTTAGCCTCCTTTAAAAAACTAGTTAGTTTTATTAGTTTTTTAAAGTTTGACAGAAAATCTATAATCTGACTAGGCGTATGATTTGACGTTTACAATATAATTTAGTGTACTTATTGGTGTTTCGCATTCCGGAACCTAATTCATCCGCATATCCAATTTCCCTGAACACTTTTGATATTGGCGGGTTCTTGGGGAATGGCTCAAATTTATTTAACTGCAACTCCCCATGACCATGCGGTAAATTGCTGTTCTTTGTATATATCTTATCTTTTTCTATAACAAACTGTGCAGTATAAGCATTAGAATAATCTCTATGAGCCAGAATATTCGATATAATCTCCCTTAAAATCTTATCCCTTGCGCTAACACTCTGGTCCCCATCTAATACAAATGAATCATTTAAATGCTTCTTACCAAATTCCATAAGCATTCTATAACTATCAATCAGATTAGTAATGACTACTTCCCTGTCATCATAGCGGTCTATATTTTTCACACGATAAATAGCATCTGTTTTATATTGCGGCAATACTGACATGATTGTACTATCTTTACCAAACAGCAGAATTGCTGCTAAAGTTATTCCCTCGCGCCCAGTATCCGGATCTGACAAAATCAATCCTGAACTTCTTAAAATTTCCTCTTCACTCATATCAGCCCATGCATGGTTATCAACTCTGGAAGCTGCCATCTTCTTAGCTTTACGAACAAGCTCAAAATCCAAAAACTCTAATCCCAAATTGGGGTAAACCTTATTTACAAAAAATGTACTTTGCTTTCTGGCATACATTTTATACACTAATTCCGCATTGTTAGTAATATCTATATCTCCCTCATGTGTTCTATCCCATATCCGGCCATTTAATCGCCTTAACTGGGTTCCCTCTGGAATTCTTATATAAATAATCTTCTTTCCATCTATCTCATAAACTTCAGGTATTAAATACATTGGTGGATTTATCTTGTTAGAATTGTTGATAGCTGTTGTAAAATCTTTCAGCATCTTATCTATTTTTTTCGGATTTACACCACATATTTCTTTTGTCTCATCCATTACTCCTAAAAACAAGTGCCCACCATTTCTGTTATTAAAAGAACAGACAGACTCATAAATATCTTTATTTAATCCATTTTCTGACTTTTTAAATTCGACATCTATTTTCTCACCGGTACTGATTAATTTTTTCAGTTCTTTTATTGTCATGCAGGCACCTCCTAAATTATAAAACTTCTTTCATATTTTAGTTTAATTATTAATACTAATTCCATAATCAGCTAAATAATTTTCTATATCTTTTACTCCATTTTTCTTCCAAAAGCTCACGCTACTCTTATACGTTCCTTGCCAATTTCCATTGGATGCTACCTTAAAATATCTATCACAATCTTTAATAATCATTAAATCTCTAAGCACCCCGATATAAGTAACTTTCTGTTCCTTAAAAACATTTTCATGTTCTCTTAAATCATTCTCTATATCCTGGATTATTTTATAGCCAAATCTAATTACCTCTTCAACTACTTCTTCAGAAATTATTACTCCATTTCTTAAAGGTTTAATATTTGTTGCACCTTCAAATCTTTTTAACATATATTGTTCCAGTGATTTTGAGTTTATACTCAAATTAAAATCACCTTTTGATAATGCTTTTTCCGTTTTCTTTGCATATTCGTCAATATCCTTGGACAATTTATCGAATTCGTAATCCATTAATTCTAAAGCACCTGCCACCAGATAAAATCTTCTCTTTATTCCATTTGGTAACACCCCTGTAAATTTGTAATTTCTGTCATGTTCAATTTCTGCCCACGCATGTTGAAGCAGTGTTCTTACCTGCACTTCACATTTTAAATTCTCATATTCTTTATATTCAGCTAACTCCAGGCGCTTTTTGCTTAATTGCAATACATAATGAACAGATAAATACCCTACTTTATCTGTTGCCAGCATATCAGCTTTATTACCAGAATTGCCTTTATCAATAAGAAATTCATCCTGTAATATATTGCATATGTCTGAAACATCTTGATTTGTATATGCAATAATCCTGATGCCCGATATATCCATTATTTCCTCAATTGGATTGTTATATTTTTCATTTCTGCACTTGTTTAAATAACTTTCCTTTTCTTTTACCCTATGGCTTACGCTTTGATAAGGTATCTTTTGCGCCTTTAAAACTTTAATTATAATCCCTTCAATCTCTTCTGAAAATCGTTCATATAATGTTTTATTCTTATCATACCACTGTTCTGCTTCTTTTATCTTTTGTTCCATACTTTACTTCCTTTCACTTCCAGCCTATAACGTAAAAACATATTACCTTATATTTTTTATTATATATACCAAACCGGCATCTGCAATACATTTTCCCGAAGCAGCCCTACATCCGGGCAATTACACACCACCGCTCCCATACCTCTTTCTTTTCCCGGTATTTGATCTAACACCGTAAAAGCAGATGTCATAATTGCTTTGACTTCTGAATTTTTCTTGATCTCCACCGGATATAAAACTCCATTTTCTTCAATAATTAAATCAATTTCTGCCTCTAATTCTATTGTTTCTCCGCCTTCTTTCATTTTTTTCTTATCGCGTCCCCGGTAATATGATACAAAATGTCGATAGTCCAGTCCTTCATTAGAAAAAGATTTCAAAATTTCAGATACCACAAATGTTTCAAACACAGCTCCGCTCATTGCACCATATGCCAAAGTTTCTGCTGTCAGCCATCTTGTAAGATAACATACCAGACCAGTATCTCTAAAATACAGTTTTGGAGATTTAATTGCCCTTTTCAAAACATTGGAAGTGTATGGTTCTAATAAATAAATAATCCCTGATGCTTCCAAAATCGATATCCAGTTCTTTACCGTTCCTATATCTTTTCCTATCTCTAATGCTATACTGGAATAATTTAATATTTCTCCGGTTCTTGCGGCAACTGCAATCATCAGCTGCCGAAAAGCATTTAAATCCTGCACTGCTGCTAATTCTCTAACGTCTCTTTCAATATAGGTTTTCACATAGTCTGCATAAAATCCACTCCATTCTTTATCCTGATCCTGAAGTTCAGGGTATCCTCCTCTGTGAATTATCTCCCAGATATTTTCCGGCTTTTTAACAGATTTTCTTCGCTCTGACGCGTATTCCATAGTTGGAAGAAAATGTTTATTAAAGGCATCCCCCATACATTCACGCAAAGATAACACCGAAAGTTCAAGAATTCCAATTCTTCCGGATAAAGATTCCGAAATGTTCTGCATCAAATGAAAGGGCTGTGAACCGGACAGGCAAAACAATCCTTTCTCTTCACTTTCATCACATTTCATTTTAATATAACGAAATAATTCCTTTGCTCTTTGTACCTCGTCAATTGTTACGGGTGGAGGATTCAGGGTTAAAAACATATTTCCAGCTTCTCTTGCCTGCTGTTCCATAAAAGGATCATCCAGAGATATATATTTTCTATCTGCAAATACTTTTTTAAACAAAGTTGATTTACCAACCTGACGCGCACCGGTTAATAATATAGCTTTATATGTCTTTTCATATTTTTGCAGCCGGCTTTCCAAGGCTCTTGTTATATAATGCATATATCTCTCCTACTACTAAGATTATGGGAGATTTAGAATCATATTCTAAATCTGCCATAATCTTATCATAAAGTATAAAACTTTTCAATTTTTATCCACTGAATTTTTCGCAGTAAATAATTTCGCATATTATGCACACTTTTTCAGTGTAAATTTATTCATCCACATATCTGTCCGACTGCCAGACTATATTCACCAGTCTTGCAACGGAACGTTTTAGCTCCCTGATATCCAGACTTCCATTTGCCAGTTCCTGCCGGATATTCTCATGATCTTTGGCACATCCCGGCATAACAATATCATTTCCTGCCCGCATACAGCCTGCCGCAGTACATCCATCTCCCTGCATGGTCGTTGTCCAATCCGTCATAACCAGTCCTTTATAGTTCCACTCATTTCTAAGAATTTTCGTACACAGATCATAATGATTGGCTGCATGTATGCCATTCACCAGATTATAGCTTGTCATAACAGACATGGGATTGGATTCCTTAATGGCGATTTCAAATCCTTTCAAATAAATTTCCCGCAGGGTTCTTTCACCAAGCACGCTGTCCGAGCCCATCCGATTGTCTTCCTGGCTGTTGCACGCAAAATGCTTAATCGTTGTTCCATATCCCTTTTTTGACTGGACGCCTTTGGTTATTGCTGCTGCCATGCATCCGCTGACTACCGGATCTTCTGAATAATACTCAAAATTTCTTCCACACAAAGGATTTCTATGAATATTCATTCCCGGAGCCAGCCACAATGTTACATTAAATTCCTCCATTTCCTCCGCAACAGCAGCACCACATTTCTCAAGCAAACTAACATCCCAGCTTTGTGCCAGTAAAGTGCCCACTGGAAATGCCGTACAGAACTGATAATAAGTATCTCCCTCGCTTTTAATACTTTCCCTGCACAAAAAACCATCTTCCATTGCCATGCCGTGGGGATTTGGCAGGATTTCCCCATCCTTTACCTGATAAGTTTTATTTAAACGAAGCCCTGCAGGCCCGTCAGCCAATACAATTGGTGCAATTCCCTGCAGACTTGCACAGTCGCTTGTTTCCGCTGCTGAACCGGGAACATTAATTCCCGCAGATCCTATTACCGCACCCTGACCTTTTCCAATATTACCTGTTGCAAGCATAATTAACTGTTCCTGCGTTAAGGTATCAACAAATTTCCTTACCTTTTCTGGCATATCTTCATAAGCTGGTGAATAGCTGTATTCTTCACATACCATATCTCCCAAATTTATATGAAGAGAAGGTTTTTGTGCCATTTGTCCCAGCCATGCTTCCCTTTTACGATTTGAATTGTCTACATTACCATCCAGTACTATAATTTCTTCTTTAGGAATGCATACATGTTCTGTTTTTGCTGTTATAAGATCTTCCGTCACACAAATTGATGCAGAAAAGGTGGAAGATGAGAGACTATTGCCAACAAATATCCCATAAGTGCCTTTTTCTATCATCCACTCTCCCTTTTCTTCATGAAAACTGGAAAGCAATGATGCGGGAAAATCAATTTCCATGTTTTCTGCCTCCCCGGGAGCAAGCAGACCTGTTTTGTTAAAGCCTACAAGCTTTTTATATTCCTTATGAATTTTTTCCTGTGGTGGACAGATATATACCTGTACAACTTCTTTGCCGCTATATTGATTCCCTGTATTGGAAACTCTGGCCTTTACAACAATTTTCGCATTTTCCGTTCCAAAATTATTCTGTGAAATGCAAATATCGCTTATATCAAATGTTGTGTAGGATAATCCATAGCCAAAATCATATCGTACCGGAACATCGTAAGTATCAAAATACCGGTATCCCACATAAATTCCTTCCTTATATTCTTCATGATCCACATCTCCATCATTATGGGAAAAAGTTTTCGAGCTGGGATAGTCTTCATAATTCACCGCCCAGGTATCTGTCATTTTTCCGGAAGGCGTAACTGTCCCACTGATCACATCTGCAACAGCATTCCCTCCCTCCATACCCGGCTGCTGAACATACAAAATGGCTTCTATCTCCTGATACTTATCAGCAAAATTAAGATCCATAATTCCGCCAATATTCAGCGCCAATAAAACATGAGGATAAAGCCTGCATATTTCTGCTAAAATAGCTTCCTCTTTTTCAGTAATGAAATAATCTCCTTCCTGATAAAGGCGGTCTTTTCCTTCTCCGGCATTTCGACTTAATACAAAAATTGCCGTATCTGTTTTGGTCTGGTCCGGCATCTCTCCGGCAGGAATCTGAAAGGGAGTTGAGGAATATGCTTTAAAAAAACTAAGCCGCTCTCCTTCAGGATATGTATCCTCCTTATCCCATATCTCCTGCCGCCACTTTAACCGTGCTTTATCATATTCCTGCTCATAATCATGAATCCATTTTTCTGTTGTAATTGTATATCCTGCGTTTACCAGTCCCTGATAAATGCTGACACACTCCCGTGAATTAACATCTCCGGAGCCCATGCCTCCTTTAATTGTAACTACTGCACCGGCGCCATATAGGGCAATACGCCTGCTCTTTTCTATGGGCAGTAAGTTATTTTCATTTTTTAAAAGTACCATTCCCTCCGCTGCAGCTTTTCGCGCTGTTTTTCTATTCTCAATTTCATATGTCCTGACTTCGGGACTCTTTGTTCCTGTTAAATTACGTTTCCTGATTTCCAACCTTAACACCTCCGCTTTCTTTTTTTATAAATAAATGCAACAGTCCAACACTTGCCGCCGCAAGAA
>OFFB01001752.1_pt1 | contig 11874 bp, 13 predicted proteins | sample 1521281 | NCBI WGS metagenome assembly OFFB01 (sample SAMEA3504109, study PRJEB24116) | mouse gut metagenome | biome: mouse gut; feature: mouse-associated habitat; material: faeces | place: Denmark | collected 2011
TCGGGTCTTCAGGACAAAGTTTTTTGAGGTTTTCGGTCAGTTCTATTACTGCTTTAAAATCGTTTGCTTTTCTTGTTAAAAGTCCCATTTCACGAGAAACTCTTCCAACGTGAACATCAAGCGGTATGTATAATTCTGATGGCGTCATGAATTTCCAGATTCCGACATCTACAGGACTTTTTCTTACCATCCAGCGAAGGTACATACACATACGTTTCATAGCTCCGCCATTGTGTGGGTTTGGTATCATATGGTAAAAACCTTGTCCGGCGGTAATTTTTAAATTATTGGCGGATGAGTTATAAAAGTAATCTACAACATTTTCAAATATTTTTCCTTGCTTATAACCGTGTTCAAATAGTTCTTCCAGACCGTCTGAGGTGTTATATAGTTTTTTTAGGATTTCAAAAATCACGATAAAATCGTTTGGTTTGCCAAACCTGTAATTGAAATCACCAATTAATTCCGGTTCAAAGTTTTGGATAAAATTTAACGGTTCATTTTGCGCAATCTCAAATAATTGATTTAATTTTTTTATAAATTGCTGCCTGCTGCCATAAGCAAGTAATGATGCAATAAATCCGGCAAGTTCGGTATCTTTTTTTGTTTTAAATTTGTGAATAAATTGAACGGGATCGTCTTTTATAAAATTCTCATTTTCATATTTTTCAACAAGTTTATCAAGTTCGTTTTTTGTAATCATACTTATATTATCGCATAAATATTGCAAATGACAGCTTTTTTTTGTACACTAAAGTTTATATGATAGGTCAAATTTACAAAATACATTCTGATTTTTATTATGTTCAAAATGATGGAAAAACTTTTGAATGTAAGATTCGCGAAGTATTAAAAAAACAGCAGATAAAAATAGTTGCCGGAGATTTTGTAGAATTTGACGGAGGAGTTATTACTGAAGTTCTGCCGCGAAAAACTTTTATCCCGCGTCCTTCTGTTGCAAATGTTGACCAAATTGTTGTTGTGTCTGCTTTAAAACATCCTGATTTGGATTTGCATCAACTAAACCGATATATTTCACTTGCAAAATATTATAAAATCCCTGTTGTTCTATGTTTTAATAAGGAAGATTTAGGGCTGGAACAGGATTCGCAGGATAAAATTTTATCAATTTACGGCAATCTTGGTTATGAGATTGTATTTACTTCTGCTCTTGAAAAAAGAGGGTTGGAAGATTTTCGCCGTCTGCTAAATGGAAAAGTTTCTGCGCTTTGCGGAAATTCAGGTGTCGGAAAGTCCAGCTTGATTAATGCACTTAATCCAAATGTAAATCTGAGAACAAAAGAAGTTAGTGAAAAATTAAACCGCGGAACGCATACAACACGCCACTGTGAAATTATTCCAATTGATGAAACTACTGCAATTGTTGATACTCCGGGATTTAGTAATGTAAGGTTTGATTTTATATTGCCGCAAAATGTAGACAAGCTTTTTGATGAAATTTCAAAACATAACCACGGTTGTAAGTACAGTGATTGTCTGCATATCAATGAGGATGGGTGCGAAGTTTTAAAACACATTGAAGAAATTGATGAATCGCGCTATGAAAGCTATGTCGAATTTGTAGCTGAAGCTCTTGAGTATAAAGAAAAAGTTAAATATAACGGTGTTAAAAAAGAAACAGCTCAAAAGTTTAAAAATAATAAAGCTCACGTTAAAATAAGTGAAAAGAAGCGTCAGGCTTCACGAAATACCCAAAGACAAAAGATTTATAAGGAAATTACAGAAGATGCAGATGAATGATTATATTGAATTAGTTAATGAAAAGTTGGATGAATATATTCAGATTGAATATCCCGAAAATATTTTCAAATCGATGAAATATACGGTTATGCTTCCGGGGAAAAGGCTTCGACCTGTAATGTGTCTTGAAACTTGCAGAATGCTTGGCGGTGAAATTGAAGATGCTATACCAACAGCCTGTGCTATTGAAATGCTTCACGCGCAAACTCTTATTCATGATGATTTGCCTTGTATGGATAATGATGATTTCAGACGCGGAAAACCTTCTAATCATAAGGTTTTTGGCGAAGCAATTGCAGTTTTGTCAGGTGATGCGCTTTTAACCTACGCACCGTCTGTTATTACAAAATATTCAAAAAATCTTCCGCCTTCTGTTTTGATTAGAGTTTTGAACGAATATTTCCAATTTGCCGGAGTTCGCGGGGTTATAGCAGGTCAGGTCGTTGATATTGAGTCAGAGGGAAAGTTATGTCATTCAGAAATTGATTCAGAATCTGTTAATGCTAATAAAAAAGTTCTTGAATATATTCATACACATAAAACATCAGATCTGTTTCAGCTTGCGATGCGGACAGGAGCGATAATTGCAGGTGCTGATGATGAAAAAATCGCATCAGTAACTGAATTTGCCAAAATTTTCGGGTTGGCTTTTCAAATAGCGGATGATATATTAGATGAAGTTTCGACTTTCGAACAGATGGGAAAAACTTTAGGCAAGGATAAAGAAGAAGGCAAGCTTACATATGTTTCTTTATATGGTTTAGATGAAGCAAAATGTAAACTTTCTTGCTTATTTGAAAAATGCTGTGATATAATGAAAAAACAGAATATGGAATCGGAAATTTTTCCGAATATGATTAAAAAGATTAATGAGAGAGTAGGTATTTAATGTATTTAGATGTGATCAGAAATACAATTGCAAATAACGGTTATGAAGTTATCACTTGCGGGCTTTTTTCAGCGTTTTTTGCGCAGGTAATTAAGTTTATTTTATTTACGATAAAAAGCAGAAAAGTTAATTTCAAAATCTTTTCAACAACCGGCGGGATGCCTAGTTCTCATTCAGCAGGCGTGATGGGTTTATCAACTCTTGTTGGAATTTTACAGGGATATGATTCAATAATTTTTGCCGTTTCGCTTGGTGTATCATTGATTATTATGTATGATGCAGCAGGGCTTCGACGTGCGGCAGGTAAAACTGCGGCATGCTTAAACAGGATGATGGAAGATTTTTATCATCATGATTTGCAATCCGTAGGTGGCAAATTAAAAGAACTTCTTGGACATACTCCTTTAGAAGTTTTTGTTGGTGCGCTTTTTGGTATTTGCTTTGCTTATCTTTACCACTGGTTTATTCTAGGTTAGTGTAAATAGCTCATATTTTGATTCTGTAGGACTGTGTATGCACATCCCCAGCCGGCCTTGTCCAGGCTGCAAGTATTTGCAAGCGCGCTTCCGGGTGCCCCGCAAGGTTTAAGTCCTCCCTTTTCGTATTTAAATGAAAACATATCTTTGCCAACAGTATTTGGTAAATTTTGACCATTGATGTCAATAAAAAATGTAATATAAGCTTCGTCAGTTGCAATTTCGTTAGAATTGCCGCCTCTGAACCAGATAGATGAACCATTGGGGAGTTTTATAGCATAATGCATTGATGTTGTTGTGTATTTATCCCACATATTGCCATTGAGTAATTTATACTTTGTATCCGGTATACATCTTTTTTTGTTAGTATACCCGCAATCAATAGCTATTTTCATATATGATCTTAAATTATTGGCAATTGTAATACCATCTTTTTGGCTCATATTGCCTTTGATTCCCCAGCCTGAAACATCGCCGTATTCTTCTTCTGCCATAAGTATAGCTTGTTTAAGCAGGGCATGAAATTTTATCCAGCGATTTAGTAATTCTTTTTCTTGTGTTCTTTGTATTAATCCCGGTATCGTCATTGCCGCAACAACACCGATTATGCCGAGTGTTATCAAGACTTCTGCCAGTGTAAAAGCTTTGTTTTGCATTTTGTTCCTTTACGTTTAATGAATATGTATCATAATTTATGAATATAATTCATGATATTACACATATTTTCATAATTTGTCAACAAATTTTATAATCATAAATATGGATATACGTGATGAAATAAAAATAATGCTTGCTTCAAAAAGGATGACGATGACAGAGCTTGCAAAAAAAATGACAGAAGTTTCAGGAAAAAATTATTCGCAAAGTTTGCTTTCGCACAAGCTTAAGGATGAATCCTTAAGATATTCTGAGATGAAGCTTATCTGTAAAATCCTGGGTTACAGAATATATATTGACTTTGATGAAATCCGATTGGGTCGTTAAAATTTTTGATTTTATGTTATAATCCTTATATCAAGGAGAAAATTATGTCATTACGAAATGAAAGAGTAAGAAAAGAATTAATGCGCGATATCTCTGAAATTTTAAGAAAAGAAATCAGAGGCTTGGAAGGTGTTGTTTCTATTGTTGATGTAGAAGTTTCACATGATAATTCATATGCTAAAGTTATATATAGTGTTTTAGGATCAGATGAACAGATTGAAAAATCCAAAGAAGTTATTGAAAAAAGTACATCTAAAATTCGTTATGAAGTTGGTAAAAGACTTCGTTTACGCTTAACTCCGGAACTTCGTTTTGTATATTCAAACGGACTTGAAGAAGGTTCAAGAGTAACTGAATTAATAAATAAAATTTCCCGCGGCGAGATTTAGAAAATAAAGGGGAATAACGAATGGCATATGAAAAAGAAAAAAATATCCCCTTTGGATTTTTAAATATTTATAAGCCTAAAGGTATGACATCCCATGATGTTGTAGCTAAGGTGCGTAAAATTCTGCATATTAAACAAGTTGGACATACCGGAACTTTAGATCCGTTTGCGACAGGTGTTTTGCCTATAGCTATTGGTAAGGCAACGAAACTTATTGAATATCTTGATGATGATAAAGAATATATTGCAACTGTTCAGTTTGGTAAAACCACCGATACTTACGATTTAGAAGGTGAAGTTACAGAAACTTTTGATAAAAAAGTTACAGAAGTTGAGGTGGTTGAAGCATTAAAGTCTTTTGAGGGTGAAATTTCTCAAATCCCGCCGATTTATTCTGCAATAAAGGTTAATGGTAAAAAGTTATATGATTATGCAAGAGCAGGGCAACAGGTAGAAATTAAGTCACGTCAGGTAAAGATTTTTAAAATCGAACTTATTGATTTTGATTATGAAAATCAGGCTGCAAAGATTGTTGTGGCATGTTCTGTAGGAACTTATATCCGCTCAATTGCTTATGATTTGGGAATTCAGTTAGGATGCGGAGGTTATTTAACAGCGCTTGAGCGAACAAAAGCAGGAAAATTTGATGTTCAGGATGCAGTTGAATTAGACAAGTTGCCTAATATGGAAATTGTTATTCAAAATTTAATATATCCGACAGAAGTTTTAGATTTTCCTTGTTATAACATGGATGATATTGAGAGAAATCGGGTATTAAACGGTATGTATATTTATAATAATAAATTTACTCCTGAAGATATTGTATTTTTGATTTATAGTGGTAAAATATATGCTATAGGTATGGTAAAAGATAACAAAATATTTGTTAAAAAGGTATTTGAGGTATTATGAAAAAGATTGTTTTATTATTAGGGGTTTTATTTGCAACAGTTTCAGCGGCTCAGGCAGCATGTGAATACAGCTGTGTTGAACCCTATAATATGAATAATAAATTTAAAACATTTATGAGTTCAGTTTCCGGATTTAATGCTTTAACCGAAAATAAAGCTGAATCTCTGTTTGAAAAAGAAGTTTTAAAAGTCGTATCAGCTGATGATTTGAAAATTAATATGGATTCATACAGCCCGAAAGATTTAAGAAACGGTATTTTTAAATCGCTTCATGTAAAAGGTAAAAATGTTGTAATTAATGATATTTATTTATCAGATATTGAATTGCAGACTCTTTGCGATTTTAACTATATTAAATATGCGGATAAAGAGATTTCGTTTGTTGAAGATATGCCGATGTCTTTTAAGTTTGAAATGTCACAAAATGCAATTAACAAAACTATGCAGCACCCAAAATATCAAAGAGTTATAAATGATTTTAATAAATTAATGGCTTCATACGGAGCAGGTGTAAAGGTTTCATCAACAAAAGTTGCGATTAAAGCTAATAAATTTTATTATATATTAGGTTTTGAATTTCCGTTTATAAGACAGGAACAAAAAATTGTTTTTGAATCAGATTTGAATACCAAAAACGGAAAAATTAATTTAACTAATACCAAATTAGTTTCCGGTCATATGGCATTAGATTTGAAAAAAATAGATTTCATTATGAATTATTTGAATCCTTTAGATTTTTCTGTTAGGATTTTAGATAAAGTAAACGCAAATGTTAATGTTAAAAACATTTCAATCAAAAATAATGTAGTTTATGCTGACGGTATTATGGTACTTCCAAAAGACTAAAAGGAATGTTTCAGATGAATAAAAATCAAAAAATTCTTTTACTTTTTATCGGTTTTTGTATGCTGGTTGTAGTTGGACTGGTTGGTTTTAATGTATTTATGCCAAAACCTGAAATCAAGCCTGACGAGGTTCAGGTGCTGCAGCGTTCTGTGCAGGAAGAAACTATTGATCATAAGGTGCCTGAAGTTAAAGAAAATACAAAAGAATTTGTAAATGTTTATTTTATCGGAAAAAATGAACATAATGAAGAAGTTTATAAAGCAGTAAAACGCCATTATAATAAAGATGTAGACGGTTCAAAAATTAAATTTGCGGTAACCTCTTTAATTCGCGGTCCGAAAGGAGAAGAAAAACAGTTCGGAGTGTATACTGAAATCCCTTCAGGTGCTGAAGTTATCAGTATTTCAGAACAAAAAGATAAAGTTATAGTAAATCTAAATTCTGCTTTTGTAACAGGCGGAGGCACAGAAAGCCTGTATAAAAGACTTTATCAGTTAATTAAGACTGTGAAATTAAATTCGTCATTACCTGTATATTTATATATAGACGGGCAAAGAGCTGATGTTGTCGGCGGAGAAGGTATTATGTTATCACAGCCGTTGAGTAATTCTTCATTAGAAAATTAGTTTAGTAAGTATGGAAGTAAAAAAAGATTTAGAATACTATTTAAATTTGGATTGGACGCTAATCGAGGGGCAAGACCTGGATTTTGACGGCAATCCATATTTTTATATCGAAATCAAAGAAATTCCGAGTTTTACATTTTGTGCAAAAACACTGGCACGTGCAAGAGAAAATTATAAAAAACAATTAAAGCTCTCTTTGCAGGTAATGCTTGAGTGCGGAGAACATATAATTGAACCCGGTGAAGAGCAAGATGAACCTGATTGGGAAAGTTTGTGCCCATAGGGGGTAAATATTGCTACCAATTGTTTCCGAGTTATCTCAATGGTATTCAAGAAAATAAAGTCGGTAAAACTTCGTAAAGAACTTATATACTTATAAACCTATAGACTTATTAACTTTATTATTTTCTCAACTTGTGTTTTTAGATTTTCGTAATCAGAATCATTTGTGACTACATAATCCCAGTCTTTGATATCATCAAGTCCGGTTTCAGTTATATCACTTTCTCCGACAAGTTCACCGCGTCCTGCTCGGGTTTCGCGAGAGGCGTCTATTCTGATTGAAATTGCTCCTGCATTTTTAAAAATTTCATATTCGTGCGGCACACGAACATCTGTTACTATAATATTTCCTTCTTGTTCTAATATTTTTTTCAGCCAATAATCAGGATCTTGTTCTCGTCCCCAATTGCCTAATTCAATTAACCCTGCACGGTATTGTGATTTGTTTGCTTCAATTTCTTCATATGTCAGATTATGTTTTTGACCGTAAGTCAGCTTTATAATATCACCCATTGCACAGCGCTTGTAATCAGGCATTTCTGCCAGCATGATTTTTGCGGCGGTGTCTTTGCCCGAGTATTGTTTACCTGAAAATATTATAATCTTATTTGCCATATCGACCTCTTTTTGTTTTATTGTATCATAAAGACTTAACATTTTTTATTATAAACTTGAAATTTTACTATGTCGGTAATAAGATTAAGAAACGAGTGTAGATAGTACAATATTGGATTTATGTTATGGCTTTAAATTTTCAAGAACTGGTTTTTAATTTACAAAAGTTTTGGTCAGATTACGGTTGTATAATTCAACAGCCTTATGATATAGAAAAAGGGGCTTCAACAATGAACCCTGCAACATTTTTACGTTCTTTAGGTCCTGAACCTTGGAATACTGCAATGATTGAACCTTGCAGAAGGCCAACCGATGCAAGATATGGTGAAAACCCTAACCGTTTGGGACATTATTTCCAATTTCAGGTTATCTTAAAACCATCACCTGACAATGCTCAGGAACTTTATTTGAAAAGTTTGGAAGCTATGGGAATTGATTTAAAAGAACATGATGTTCGTTTTGTTGAAGATAACTGGGAATCTCCTACATTAGGCGCAGCTGGTGTCGGCTGGGAAGTTTGGCTTGACGGGATGGAAATTACTCAATTTACTTACTTCCAGCAAGTCGGCGGGGTTGAAATTAAACCTGTAGCACTGGAATTAACTTACGGTTTAGAACGTATTGCAATGTATCTTCAAAACAAAGAATCCGTATATGATATTATGTGGAATGATACATTAAAATACGGTGATATTTATCTTCAAAATGAAATAGAACAATCAAAATATAATTTTGAAGTTTCAAATACAGATTCATTGTTTGAAATGTTTGATCTTTACCAGAAAGAAGTTGATAACTGTCTGCAAGCAAAATTAGTATTGCCTGCATATGATTATGTTTTGAAATGTTCACATACATTTAACCTTCTTGATGCGCACGGTGTAATCAGTAAAGATGAAAGAAATAATTTTATCGGCAGAGTCAGAACAATGGCTTCTGCTGTCGCAAGATTATATGTAGAACAGCGTGAGGCTATGGGCTTCCCGCTTATTAAGAAATAAGGAAAATAGATGGCTGAAAAATTTAACAGAGCAACTTTTACACGGAGTTTTTTAAGACACATAACAAAAATTAAGGCTCCGGATGAGATGTTAGCAGAAGCAAGTGAACAAGGGTTGGAAAAAACTCTTGGAGTTTGGGATTTAATAATCCTTGGTGTAGGTGCAATTATTGGTTCAGGTATTTTTGCTGTTGTTGGTATAGCAGCTGCCGGAAGTGCTGACGGCTCTTCAGTCGGAGCAGGTCCTGCGTTAATTGTTTCTATGATTATTGCGGCAATTGCGTGTATTTTTTCAGCTTTATGCTATTCAGAATTTGCGACAATGATCCCTGTTGCCGGTGGTGCTTATACTTATACCTTTGCAACATTGGGAGAATTTGCAGCTTGGATGGTTGGATGGGTTTTAATGCTTGAATATGCAATCGGATTTATTGCGGTTGCTTGTGCTTGGTCTAATCATTTTGTTCAATTTATGGCAGGTTTTGATAAAGTTTTACCGGCATGGCTTGCTCATCCGCCGGCTTGGCTTACAAACGATGTATTTACTGTTGGCAAATTGGCAGCAGAGAATCCTGATTTGTATGTTCCAAGACTTTTAGGTGTTCCTGTTTGTATAAACTTACCGGCTATTTTAATTGTTCTTTTAATCACTGCAATTTTGGTTAAAGGTACTAAAGACTCTGCTAAAATGGCAGGGTTGATGGGATTTATAAAATTAGCGGTAATCGGATTATTCATTGTTGCAGGTGCATTTTTTGTAAGACCTGAAAATTGGACTCCTTTTGCTCCTCATGGTGTTGAAGGTATTTTTGCCGGTGCATTTTTAATATTCTTTGCATATATAGGATTCGATGCTTTAGCTACAGCTGCTGAAGAATGTAAAAATCCTCAAAAAGACTTGCCGATTGGTATTATCGGATCACTTTTAATAACTACAATTGTTTATGTTTTAGTTGCACTTGTTTTAACAGGTATGCAAAACACATCAGGTGCTGTGCCGTTAGAGTTTTTGAAAGCTCCTATGGCATATTGTATGACTATGGCTAAACAAAACTGGGCAGCAGGATTGATTTCTGTAGGTTCATTGGCCGGTTTAACTTCTGTACTTTTAGTATTAGAAATGGCGGCTACAAGAATTTTATATGCAATGAGCCGTGACCATTTTATTTCAAAAAGATTCCAGAAATTGCATGAAAAATATAAAACTCCTGCTCTTTTAACCTGGACTGTAGGTATTTTAGCAGTTGTCGGAATTTTAACATTAAATCTTGATGTGGCTGCTGAACTTTGTAATTACGGTACATTTACATCATTTATAATTGTTTGTGTAGCGGTGCTTATTTTGCGTCACACAGATCCTAAGCGTGAAAGACCATTCAGAGTTCCGTTTTCACCTGTAACACCTGCTTTAGGTATTCTTTGCTGCGGCGGTTTGATGGTTTATAAATCAATGCAGGCAGGAAGTTCTGCGCTTTTATTCCCTGTATGGTTGGGAGTTGGTGCGATAATTTATTTATTGTACGGATTTATCAAAAACAGAAATAATGAAAACAAAGTCCATAGAGAAATGGTACAAAGTTTTGAGAATCAGGAAGAAATGTAATAGATGGATATTAAACAAATTTGCCGAAATATATTTAAGAAAAGAAGTATGGATGATCTTATTGCAACAAGCAAAAGATCTGAATTAAAGAAAACATTAAACGTATTTGACCTTATTGTAATTGGCATTGGTGCGGTTGTAGGTACAGGTATTTTTACAATTATCGGTACTGCAATTACAGGAAGCTCGGAAAGTGCCGGCGCAGGTCCTGCTATTGTCATTTCAATGGTATTGGCGGCTGTAGCATGTGTGTTTTCAGCTCTTTGTTATTCAGAAATCGCAGCTATGATTCCTGTTGCGGGTAGTGCTTATACATATACTTATGCAACAATGGGTGAATTTATGGCTTGGATGGTAGGATGGATTTTGATGCTCGAGTATGCAATCGGAAACATTACGGTTGCAAGTGCCTGGACAGGATATTTCATTCAATTCTTAAAAGGTTTTAAACATATTTTACCTGATTTTGTGGTGAATTTTCCGTTATGGCTAAGATATGATTACAAAACTATGACAGCGTTGTGTAATTCTCAAGGATGGGATATTCACGATAAAATCCCTTATTTATTTGGTCATATCCCTGTTGCTGTGAATCTTCCGGCTGTAGCGATTGTACTTTTATTAACTGTGCTTCTTGTTCGTGGTGTAAAAGAATCAACAAGAGTTGCAACAATAATGGTTGGTGTAAATATGTTTATGATTTTATCATTCATTGTTGTAGGTGCATTTTACGTTAAACCTGAACACTGGACACCGTTTTTCCCGACTGATCCTTCAGGTGTTATTATGGGCGCATTTTTAATATTCTTTGCATATATCGGGTTTGATGCAATTTCAACAACTGCAGAAGAAACTGAAAATCCGCAAAGAGATTTACCTATTGCAATTTTGGGTACACTTGTTATTTGTACGATTTTATATGTGTGTGTGGCTCTTGTTTTAACAGGAATTGTTCCGATTGAGAGAATTGATATTCAAGCACCTATTGCACATGCTATGAGTTATATCGGTAAAGATTGGTTTGCAGGTTTAATTTCTGTTGGTGCGCTTTGTGCGTTAACTTCTGTTCTTCTGATTTATCAGTTAGGTACAACAAGAATTTTATATGCAATCAGTCGTGACAGATTTTTACCTCGTTCTTGGAGAGCTATTCACAAAAAATTCAAGACTCCTCATGTAATGACTTGGATATCAGGCCTTGTGGTAATTGTTTGCGGGCTGTTTATGGATTTAAATATATCTGCGGCACTTTGTAACTTTGGTACATTTACATCGTTTGTGATTATCTGCCTTGCAGTACTAATCTTGCGTAAAACTGAACCAAACAGACAAAGACCGTTCAAAGTTCCGTTCTGTCCTTGGTTTCCGCTTGCAGGTATTTTAATTTGCGGTGTGTTAATTATATTTTCACTAAAGACACTCAAAACATCTTCTGTGTACTTCCTGTTATGGCTGCTTGTTGGAGTGTTAATTTACGCACTTTACGGTTATCG
>OFFB01001760.1_pt1 | contig 11809 bp, 6 predicted proteins | sample 1521281 | NCBI WGS metagenome assembly OFFB01 (sample SAMEA3504109, study PRJEB24116) | mouse gut metagenome | biome: mouse gut; feature: mouse-associated habitat; material: faeces | place: Denmark | collected 2011
CGCTGCCATTTATGGCGCGCAAGCTGCAAATGGTGTGGTATTAATCACTACCAAGCAGGGACGCGAGGGGAAGACCAAAGTCACATTTGACGGATATTACGGCTGGCAGAGCGCTCCCCGCAAGGCTAAGATGCTCAATTCAAAGCAGTATATGGCTATCATGGACGAGCAAGCCGTGAACTCAGGCTCGGCTCCCATTGACTGGAACTCGCTCAACAGCATCTGGCGCACAAATGAAGAGGGCGAACGTCTGGGTGTGATCAACACCAACTGGATCGATGAGATGTTCAAGGACAACGCCGTGACCCAGAGCTATACCATCGGCGTGACCGGCGGTAACGCCACAAGCACTTTCGCCATGTCGCTCGGTTATATCAACCAGGAGGGTATCGTAGGCGGAAAGGATGTGTCAAACTATTCACGTTATAATTTCCGCATAAACTCTGACCACAAACTGTTTGACGGTCTTATCACCGTCGGCGAGCAGGCAAGCTTCGTGTATGTGAAGTCCACCGGCATAGGCGTGGGCAATCAGTATAACAACACTCTCCGCGGCGCTTTCGGCACATCGCCGCTCTCGCCGGTGTATAACGCCGAGGGCGAGTACAACAGCACTGTGGATTCCGATTGGTATAAAGCTGACGGCAACCCCTACGGTTCGATGATGCTCCAGACTCATAACCGCAACAAGAACGCTACATTCTCCGGAAATGTGTATGCTCAGGTTGAGCCGATAAAGAATCTTCGCGTCAAGACAGTGTTTGGCGCCGTTTACGGATCAAGCGAATATCGCTCATTCAAGCCGTCATACAAATTTTCAATCTACGATTATCAGGACTACACAAGCGTTGAGCAGAACATGAACCACTCGCTCGGCATGACCTGGACCAATACCGCATCCTACGACTTCGACATCAAGGAGCATTCATTCAGCGCCCTTGTGGGTATGGAATCTTACCGCTACAGCGGCAGCATGATCTCAGGAAAGAACCGCAATCTCAAAGAGGGTTTCGACACCTGGCCTTACGGATGGATCTCAAACGGAACTGCCGCAAGCACCGCCGACGGTCTTGAAGCAGCCGGCAAGCCTCATGATGATGCGCGCAGCGTGTCATACTTCGCACGTCTGGGATGGAACTTCAAGGAGACTTATATGGTCAATTTCACCATACGCCGCGACGGCTCGTCAAAGTTTGCGAGCGGTCACCGTTTCGGAACATTCCCGTCGGTTTCTGCCGGATGGAACATCTCCAATGAAAAATTCATGGAATCCACCTCTGCCTGGCTTGATTTCTTGAAACTCCGCTTGAGCTGGGGACGTGTAGGTAACCAGAATATCGACAATTACCAGTATCTTGCCCCTGTCAAGAGCTCCAATGTGCACTATTTCTTCGGTCAGTATCTCGGACCTAACGGAGCTTATGGTTCTTATGCCGATGTTCTCGCCGGCAACTGGGGCGCTTACCCCAACCGCCTCGGTAATTTCGATCTCACTTGGGAAACATCGGAACAGTGGAACGTGGGTTTCGACGCACGTATGCTTTCAGGACGTCTTGCCGCCAATGTTGACCTCTATATCAAGAACACCAAGGACTGGCTCGTGCCTGCTCCGATATTGGCGACTGCCGGATGTGACGCGCCGTTCATCAATGGCGGTAACGTGAAGAACAAGGGTATCGAGCTCAACCTCACATGGAACGACGTTATAGGCAGAGATTTCTCTTACAGCGTGGGTGTCAACGGCTCTTACAACCACAATAAGGTGGGTTCGATCCCGACCGAGGATGGCATGATTCACGGCGATACCAACGAACTCTATGACAACTCTCTTGAATTCTACCGTGCCGCCAACGGCAAGCCCATCGGATATTTCTGGGGCTTCAAGACTGCCGGCATCTTCCAGAACCGTCAGGAGATTAATGACTGGATCGCTGCCGGAAACGGTATTTTGCAAGCTGATCCTCAGCCGGGCGACGTGAAGTTTGTCGACATTAACAACGACGGCATCATTGATGACGATGACAAGGTGAACCTTGGCAACGGTATGCCTAAATTCAACTTCGGCTTCAACATCAATCTTTACTGGCGTAATTTCGACCTCGGCATCGTTGCCACCGGTTCAGCCGGCTTCAAGATTGTGCAGAGCTACCGCAACCAGACCAACAAGCAGTCCAACTACACTACCGCTATCCTTGACCGTTGGACCGGAGAAGGCACCTCCAACAAGATGCCCCGCGTGACTGAACAGAACATCAACTGGCAGTTCTCTGACCTCTATATCCAGGATGGCGACTTCCTGCGCATCAGCAATCTCACCGTCGGCTATAACTTCGCTCCGCTCATCAACCAGAAGTGGTGCAGCCAATGCCGTCTATATTTCCAGGCTCAGAACTTGTTGACATTCACCAAGTATGACGGAATGGATCCGGAAATCGGTTACGGAACAAAATCATGGGTGTCGGGTGTTGACCTCGGATACTATCCGCGTCCCCGCACATTCCTCTTCGGTGTAAACCTCGCATTCTAATGTTGAACCACGTAAAAACTTCATTATAAGATGAAAATATTCAAATCAAGCATATTGTCGGTAAGTGTTGCCACCGCAGGATTGTTGATGGGGTCATGCTCCGACAGCTTCCTCGATGTCTCTTCCAAGACCGAGTCAAATACTGAAACATTCTATAAGACCGAGGGCGACGCATGGCGCGCTCTGCTGGGATGCTACGACGGCTGGTGTCGTCCAATCCCGGTATAGGCTTCTATGTCGCATCCACGGTGATGTCCGACGAGTGTTATGGCGCTACCGGATATACCGATGCCCGCAATTATCAGGTGATCGACCGTTTCGACCAGAGCGAGTCGCCCGCCGACCTCACCATCTATGCTCAGGACTGGGCTGTGTATTATGCCGGCGTTTATCGCTGCAATCAGCTTATTTCACGCGAAGAGTCGTTTGAGTGGAGTGAGACTGACTCAAAGCGCCAGTTGTATATGGGCGAGTGTCGTGCTATCCGCGCGCTTCTCTATTTCGATATGGTGCGCCTGTGGGGCAATATCCCGTTGTTCCTTGAACCGGTCAGCGAGAACCGCGAGCAAGCCGATCCCAAAGAGGTATATAAGGCTATCATTGATGACTTGAAATATGCCGTAGCCAATATCCCTGCCGACGCATATCCTAAGGCTAACGCCGCCCAGAATGACGGTCACGTGACCAAATATGCCGCCGAGGCGATACTTGCGCGTGTTTATCTGTTCTACACCGGCTACTTTAAGGCTGAACCGGAAAACCTCACCAAGCAGGAAGTGCTTGACGCGCTTGAGGATGTGGTGAAGTCCAATGAATTCCAGCTTGTGGCTGATTATAAAGACCTGTGGCCTGCCGCATCGCTTGTGCCGCTTGCCGACAGCAAGGGCTGGGATGCCGAGAAGTCGACCTACGCAGGTGAGGCAAACTCAGAGGTGATTCTGCAAATGAAGTTTACACCCTCGCAGGATTATAACGGCAATAACGACTCCAACCGTTGGCAGGTGATGATGGGTATGCGTAACCTAAATTCATCTCCCTATGGAAAGGGCTGGGGCGCTTGCACCGTTTGCCCGAACTTCCTTGACAACTATGCCAACAATGACCCGCGCCGTAAAGCGTCGGTAATCGATATGGACGGTGAAGGTATCACCGGACTCGGCGATTTTGAGGCATCTTACAATGATTGGCGCGATTATACCGGGTATACAGTTAAGAAATATTCACCATTGGCATTCCCCAACGGCAACAGCGCCTCACAGGAGTCAGGTAACGGCGATTTCCAGATCACCAACCCGCAGAACTGGGTGATCATGCGATATGCCGACGTGTTGCTAATGGTTTCTGAGTTAGGCGGAGTGCCATCAAAGAGCGCTCAGGCAGCGCTTGACGAAGTGCGTGCCCGTGCAGGATTGAATTCAATTGCAGCGACCAAGGACAATATTTTAGCGGAAAGAGCCGTTGAATTAGCGTTTGAAGGTCATCGTTATTGGGACCTTCTTCGCCAGGGTGTTGATGTGCTTGCCGATGCTATTGTAGCATCAGCCGGCGATGTAACTAACGGTGGCACACCGGGTTCCGTTACATTCGATAAGAACCTTATCATAGAAAAGCAGGGCTTGAGCCAGATTCCTCGTGATCAGATCATACTCTCTAACGGAGTGCTCAAACAGAACCCCGGATGGAATTGATTTATGACAAACACACAAGTTTTATACATAATTAATGATTGCTATGAATTTTAAACAATTATGCTCATTTGCGGCAGCCGCGGGCTTGCTGTTCACCACAGCGTGCTCTCCCGACGACCATGATCTGGCTACTCCCGATGTCACTTCAGGTGACCTCGTGCAGGGTATCGCCTATAAGGTTGATGTCGACCAAACAACCAATACCATAAAATTGTCCCATAATCTTCCTGCCAGCTACACCGCTCAGTGGATTCATCCCAATGGTGTGAGCAAGGAGAACACGGTGGAGATCCAGTTGCCATTTGCCGGCGACTATGAGGTGAAACTCGGCGTGATGACCCGTGGTGGAATGGTCTATGGCGAGCCTTACGTGTTCACTCTTGACAATACCAACGGCGAATTGCTTACCGACGAGCTTTGGGTGTGTCTCACCGGCGGTGTTGGCAATTCCAAGACCTGGACTCTTGACTTTGACTCGGAGCAAAAGTCTAAATATTTCGCAGGTCCCTCGTTCTTCAAGGGCACTGACGATAACTGGAACACTATCACTCTTGGACAGGAAGCTCCTGAAGGTGCCGATGTATGGGCATGGGACGCTGACTGGGCTTCGGTGGGCAGCTGGATCGGATTTGACGCCGGAGTGTTCCCCGATCTTACTTTCGACCTTATCGACGGCGCTCATGTCACCACAGCCGACGGTTCTACCGGCGCATTCGTGATGGACACCAAGAATCACTCAATCTCGCTTCCCAAGACCTTGAAATGGTTTGACCAGTCGGCAGGCGAGTTTACCGAGGATTGGTATAATGTGACGCTGTTGTCGCTCACTGAATATTATATGCAGATCGGTATCATCCGTAAGGCTGACCCCTGTATGATCACTTTCAACTATATCGCTGATGGCTGGGACGGCGTGATTCCTTCTGACGCTCCGACTGAAAACGCTCCTGTCGAGCCTCCTTACGAGGGTGATCTTAATGATGACATGACCACTACGGTTACTACCACCAAGAACTATACCCTCAATGTTGACACTCCTTACACCTGGTACTGGTGGAACGGCGCGAAAGCCAAGTGGGAGGACAACGGTTTCATCTCTACCGACAGCTATGGCGCCAACTGGTGTCCCGCGGTGAGCGAAACATGGACCGATGACTTCAAGCTCGCTCTCTCAAAATCGGAAGCCGACAAGGGTACTTATACTCTCAAGACTCCCGACGGGGAATTTGTGGGCGGTTACACCGTGAGCGATAATGACATCATCTTTGACAAGTCGCTGACATTCCTTAACGCCGGAGTGGTCAACATCACCACCGACAAGCTCACAGCCGTGAAGCGTGACACCGAGAAGAAGCAGATGTGGTTTGGTGTCCCCACCAAGTACAGCACTTCAGGCAGCGCTACCGAATATCTGTGTATCGAGCTTAACGAGGTTGTAGTGTCGGGCGAAGAGAAGAACGGCACATACGTGGCTGTCGACAACAGCAAGATTGTGTTCGGTGACATCGAGGGCAACCAGAAGCTGCGCATCGAGATTTTCAATGCCTACGGTTCTACCGTTAACAATCCTCCTCTTGCAGTGAATCAGATCAACTACAAGAAGTCGATCAAGGTCACCTTTACAGTGAGCGGTCTCGGCACTCTTTCCGAACCCACTACCGCATGGTTGATGAACAGCGCCGGAAATGTGTGGAACGCGACCGACGAGGGCAGTGTGCCCGTGAGCTTCACCGGCGACGGCACTTATACTGTCGAGACAAAGGGTAAGGGTATCGCCGATGCCGGCAGCTTCGTGTTCAACGTGGACATCGAAAATGTGGCAAATCTTACTGACGTTGACATCAACTGGCTCAATCCGGGTTCTTGCCCCAATATTCAGGTGACTGTCGATTCTATCTGGCTTGACAAACAAGATTAACCTTAAAAACAGAACATTTACAAATGAAAACTAAAATATTCAACTCACTGTTGTTCGCCATGATGGGAATGTTCGCATTCACGGCGTGTGACGATGACGATGTGACTGTCAATACCACTCCAGTCGTTAAGGAAGTGGTGACATCCGATGCTGAATTCACAGCTTGTTCTGCTACCATGAAAGGCTTGGTAAGCGGTCTTGAGAAGAGCGTTCCCTCCTCTTATAAAGTGGGAGCCCTCTACTCGCTCAACGCCGATCCTAAAGTTGACGGTGTGGAGGTGATAGGCACCTTGACCGATGGTGTCATCTCGGCAACCACCGATCAGCTTGAGGCAAACAACACCTACTATTATTGCTCGTTTGTGACCCTTCAAGGCAAGGTGTCATATTATGGCGAGGTTAAATCGTTTGTGACTGTCGACGCGAAGGTGAATGCTCCTGCGGTCGACAATGTGACTGCCGCAAAGGCAACGGTATCGGCAACGGTATCGGCAATCGACGGTGTGCCAGTTGAGCCTGCCGCCGGTGTCAAGCTTGCCCTTGTCGCCGATGAGGTTAAGAATGGCTTCAATGTGGGCGGAACAATACAGAACGGCGCTATCTCAGTGCCTGTCGCAGGATTGCTCCCCTCGACCACCTACTATTATGCTCCCTACGTGAAGCTCGGCGACGGCGTGGTGTTTGGCGAAACCAAGAGTTTCACCACACTTGCTCCCGCGATAGAGTATGTGGATCTCGGGCTGTCGGTCATGTGGGCATCAGCCAACCTTGGCGCCGAGGCTCCTGAAGAGATCGGCTCATATATAGGCTACGGCGCTACCAGCGCGATTGAAAATTCAATCGATATAGAGGATTATCCGTTGGATTCCGATATCTACGGGACTGTCAATGACGCAGCGTTTTTAGCCGGCACCGGACGTATGCCTGTTGCCGATGAAGTGCGCGAGCTCATGATGCTCACCACCCATGAATGGACTACCGTGAACGGTGTTCAGGGTATGAAGTTCACTGCCGACAACGGTAACTCTATCTTCCTTCCGGCAGCCGGCAGCCGCTATGGTGAAACCGTAAGCGATGCTGATGCAGTGGGTAATTATTGGATCGGTCAGGCAGACACTCTCGACTTTGCCCGCACTATCCAGATCAATCCTGCGTCGGTGGGTCTTGAGACTTCACCTCGCAACGTCGCTCTTTCAATCCGTCCTGTTAAGAAGGTGCCCGTGGAATTCCACAAGGAATATCTTTACAACACCTGGTACATCGACCTTGATGAGACCGGAAGCTGCTTCTTCTACGATGGTCCCCACTATTATTACGGTGGTGCCAACTGGAACACTGTGAGCAATGGCGAACTCAGTGCGTCGTTCTGGTCATGGCTTGCAAAATGGAGCGACATTTCAGCCTGGATCGGTTTTGAAGCCCAGCGTCTCGGCAAGATGACCTTGAATGCCGACGGTACTGTCCATGTTGAGGACGCAGCCGCCAACAAGGTGTTTGACGGAACCTATACAGTTAACGAGGCTGACCGCACCATCTCATTTGAGAATGCTGAAGCTCTTCACACCCCCGGAGCTTACTCCAACCTCACTACCAATCTTAATATTCTGTCGCTTACTCCCGACAAGTTCCAGCTCTGTGTGCTTCGTGAAGGTGACGATGCCCAGATGGGTATGAATTACATCTCGGAGAAACTGTGGTTGCAATACCGCGGCTCTTCTGACCCGATTGAATTTGATAAGGACAAGGTGTCTTGTGGCATCGACGGCGACAATTACCGTATCACCATCTTCAATCCTTGGGGATGTGAAGGTATGGATCCCACACTCGTCAATTTCAAGAAATCGGTTGAAGTGACATTTGCCATCGCCGGAGTTCCGGCAGGCGAATTTGGCGCCGCTATAGGCTATGCTTGCAATGACTGGGGAGTCAATTCCTGGGGCGAGCAGGTGTCTTGCAAAGTGAACGGCGACGGTACTTACACCGCGGTGTGGAACGGCGCTACCAATGACAGCGGGTCAATGTGTCTCGTGGTCGATATTCTCGGAATGGCTACGGCGCTTAACGGCGATGCATCAGGTGTGACCTGTAAGCTTATCGAGGTTAAAACTGATAATTCTGACCACAAGCTGCCGTTTGACAACTCAAAGGTGAGCTACGCTCCTGAAGGCGCTAATGATTACCGCATCACTCTTGTCAATCCTTGGGGATGCGAGGGTATGGATCCCACACTCATCACTTTTGCCAAGAAGGTTGAGGTTGTGTTCTCAATCGAAGGGATTCCCGCAGGGGAGTTTGACGCGTCGATAGGCTACGCTTGCAATGACTGGGGCATCAGCTCTTGGGGTGAGCAGAGAACTTGCAAAGTCAGTGGCGACGGTGTCTATACTGCAACATGGGAAGGCGCCACCAACGCCAGCGGCTCGATGTGTCTTGCAGTAGATATCTTTGATCTTGTAAAAGCCAACGGCGGAAATGCCGACGGCATCAAGGCTCAAGTGCACATAGTGCGTGTAGAATAATATTTCATGAGGAGAGAGCCGGAGCCTTTTTTCCGGCTCTCTCCGCTTAAACACCCTTTAATCAATATGAATCTAAGATCATTATTATCTTTCTTTGTTATCGGCGCTTCGGTGTGTCTTGCATCATGTGATGACGATGACGACAAGCGTGGTCCTATTTCTGATGAAACCTCGTTCACTGTGAGCGATGCCAGTCTTGATTATCTGAAGACTGAATCATCACGCTCCATATATGTGCGCGCGGCATCGCTTCCCGTTGCCACGTCGGACTCGGAGTGGCTCCATGTGACGGATTTTGAAAAGAATGGCGAAAGCGCCAACATATATGTGGCTCAAGTGTCGGTCGATGAGAATACCGGCTATGATGACCGCACCGGAACAATCAAGATTGTAGCTGGCAATGAGTCGCAGACCGTGACCGTGAAGCAGTCCTACAGGGATGGCGTGCTCGTGAGCGCCAATTCGTTGACGCTATTGCCTGAAGGCGGAAGCGTGGAAGTGGCATATCAGTCGACGGGTGATGTCAAGGTGACAGCTCCCGAATGGATGACAGAGGTTGCCGGCAGGGCGTTGACACCGGGTGTGATCAAGTTTGCCGTAGCAGCCAACCGCACCGGAGATGCGCGTCAGGGCGAGGTTGTGATCGCTCTTGCATCAGACAACAGCGTCAAGGCTACTGTTGCCGTGTCGCAGGAGTCGGTCGACATCACAGCTATGCCATCGGCTATCGCCATAGCCCGCGATATGTATGTCGGGGTCAATATCGGCAATACCATGGAGGCTACCGGCGATTCCAATCCCGCTACCGGCGAGACCGCTTGGGGAGCTCCCAAAATCAATGAGGCATACATCCAGGGCATCAAGAACGCAGGATTCAACGCCGTGCGTATTCCTTGCGCGTGGAGCCAGTATATAGTGGATCCCGCCACCCATAAGATCAACGATGCATGGCTTGACCGTGTACATGAAGTGGTGAAGATGGTTGTGGACAATGGAATGTATGCTATCGTTAACGCCCATTGGGACGGAGGCTGGCTTGAGGACCACATCTTTGACGGTTTCAAGCAGGAGACTGCCGACAAGCAGAAAGCTATCTGGACGCAGATAGCCACGAAGCTCGGCGAGTTTGACCATCATCTGTTGTTTGCCGGCTCAAATGAGGTGGGTATGAACGAGATGAACAGCGGCAAGAAATTTGACGCTACATCTTATCAGACCGTCACTGCTTATGCGCAGGCGTTTATTGATGCCGTGCGCGCCACCGGCGGCTCGAACATCAACCGCACTCTTATCGTGCAGACTCCTGCCACCAACATCGCCGAGGCTGTCAAGTGGGCATCCTATCTGCCTGTTGATCCGAGCGACGGCCACCTGATGGTGGAGGCTCACTTCTATGATCCGTCAGATTTCTCCATTATGGACAAAGATGGCGCATGGAGCACATACGTTAAGTGGTTCTGGGGTGCTGATTACCATGTTGAAGGATCGGTGAGAAATTGCACTTGGGGCGAAGAGAGCGTGGTTGACGACATGATGGGCAAGCTTAAGAACGCCTATGTGAGCAAAGGCATCCCTGTGGTGCTTGGCGAATATGGCGCTATGCGTCGCGGCATTGACGATCCTGATCAGCAGGCACGCCATGAGGATTCACGCGCTTACTACCACTCCTATGTTGTTAAGAGTGCCAAGAACAACGGCGTCATACCGTTCTATTGGGATAAGACCACCTGGTCAGCGGAATGGGGCATCTTCAACCGTGAGGACGGCACTGTCAAGGATCAGAAGAATCTTGCCGGAATCATGAAGGGAGCGGCAGAAGGCAACTATCCTTACTAAAAATAATTTTTAACTAAAAAGTCCTTGGAATCCATGATCGATCCAAGGACTTTTTTGTTTTAATATGATGAGATGAAGTTGATTTTTATAAATTTATGCTTAAATTTGCAAAATCAGTTAATCCGTATTACAACAAAACATGGTAAATAGATTTATTCTTAACGAAGTATCTTACTTTGGTCCCGGCGCTCGCAAAGAGTTGCCAGCAGTGGTTGAACGATTGGGCAAAAACAAGGCTCTTGTGGTGACCGACGCAGGATTGGTTAAATTCGGTGTAGCCAAGATGGTGACCGACGTGCTTGATGAGGCTAATATCCCATACGCCGTATTCAGCGATGTGAAGCCTAATCCCACAGTGTCTAATGTTCTTGCCGGTATCGAGGCATATAAGAATGCCGGAGCCGATTTTATCATCGCCATCGGAGGCGGTTCGTCGATCGACACTGCCAAAGCTGTAGGTATCGTTATCAATAATCCGGAGTTCGGCGATATCGTGTCGCTTGAAGGTTGTGCTCCCACCAAGCACAAGAGCGTGCCTATGATCGCCCTTCCCACCACAGCCGGAACTGCCGCTGAGACTACAATCAACTATGTGATCATCGACGAGAAGACTCAGAAGAAGATGGTGTGCGTGGATCCTAACGACATCCCCGCAGTAGCTATCATCGATGCCGAGCTCATGTATTCTCTTCCGGCAAGCTTGACCGCCGCAACCGGTATGGACGCGTTGACTCATGCCATTGAGGGTTATATCACTAAGGCTGCATGGTCGTTGTCGGATATGTTTGAGATCGAGGCTATCCGCATGATCAGCCGCTATCTCCCGACTGCTGTTGCCGAGCCCTCCAATGCCGAGGCGCGCGATGGTATGGCAGTGGCTCAATACGTAGCCGGCATGGCGTTCTCCAATGTAGGTCTGGGACTTGTGCATGGTATGGCTCACCCGATGGGTTCGCTCTTCGATGTGCCTCACGGAGTGGCAAACGCTCTTCTTCTCCCCACTATCATGGAGTGGAATATGCCTGCTTGCCTTGACAAGTATCCAAAGATTGCCGAGGCTATGGGTGTCAACATCGAGGGCATGAGCAAGGAGGAAGCTTCGCAGGCTGCTTGCGACGCCGTTAAGGCTCTTTCCATCAAGGTGGGCATTCCGCAGCATTTGAGCGAGATCGGAATCACCGAGAAGGATATTCCCGCGCTTTCCGCACAGGCTATTGCCGATGTCTGCACTCCGGGCAATCCTCGTGACGTGACCCTCGCTGACATTGAGGCTCTGTACAAGAAAGTATTATAAGATATATATTATAGTGTCAGATTGCGG
>OFFB01001768.1_pt1 | contig 11771 bp, 13 predicted proteins | sample 1521281 | NCBI WGS metagenome assembly OFFB01 (sample SAMEA3504109, study PRJEB24116) | mouse gut metagenome | biome: mouse gut; feature: mouse-associated habitat; material: faeces | place: Denmark | collected 2011
AATTTTCCTAAAAGTCCTCTGAAATTCACAAACGACAACACAGGCAAAACAAAATACTGACCCGATTTCATTTTACATCCGGCTAAAGCCTGCTCCATATTTTCGCTGGACTGTTCTATATTAAAAAAATGTTTTGCAGGGTCAAACATTCCGCCCAAACCTATCACGGTATTTGTAAAAAATCTTATTGTCTCATTTTTAGAAGTTTCAAAATCTCTTTGCAAAAGACTGCTGACAAGTCTTATCGTATACTCGATATTATTTGTTATACCTTTAATTCTATCCATTCCGTATTCGGGCATAATTGATGACCACAAAATATGTATAGGACGAATTGCATATTTATTTAATCCAAGATTAAAATTAAATAATTTACGATTGATATTTTCCCACTTATCATCCCCTAAAAACTCATAAGCATAATCAGGGTATTTATTTTCCTGCGCACAAACAACGAGCGCAAAACGATGAAAATTCAGGCACAGCAAAGTCAAAAAGACAACAAGACCTTTTTTAAACATATTTATCCTCTTTGTTTTATTTTAAATATCTCCGGTATTTTATTCTATGAAGATAAAAAATAAAACGCATTAGACACCCGAGCAAAAAGAAATCCTATTTGTGATTAAGCTTAGCATCCACAAGTTCATACTTGACATTTTTGCCTTTAACTTTTGGGACAAAATAAAGTTCCAGAAGTGAATTTTTAGGATCGTTATGCCCCAGAAGTCTATTTATAATAGTCTTCAATCCGTCGTGATATTCTCTTTTTACTGCACTTTTCTCCCAAGAAGCCTTATCATGAACATATTTTTTAACTTTATGTACCTCAATACCATAAACCTCACTCAAGCCTTCTGCACGATTTCTGAGCTCACTGTTAAAATTTCTGATAGATTTTGCTGCACTATCAATAATATTTGCAGAATTACCTGTTAAAATAAACGATTCGGTTTCTCTTAATGCGTTAGTTGTATTGAAAGAACGAACAATATTTTTCTCACGGTAATCTACATCGCGGTTTCTAAAAAATCTTACGATCCTTTCACGTATAGCTTTTTCTCCGGCAGATTCATTTTTAACGGGTTTTCCGGTAGTTAAGCGAATTGTGTCATAATAATCTTTATTAAGCCAGGTAACTAATTTTCTCTGCAACGTTTTAACGACATCAGAATTTACGGCATGATGAAACAATCCATCCTCACATCTCACATAATATCTTGCAGGATGGACTGCTTGAAACGATAATGTTGAATTTCCGTAACTTTTAATTTGCATATAAACACCTAAATTTAGACCACGGACATATTAAACCTCATAATAAATATTTTTGCTATACATATGTTACAGAAATTAACAAATAAAAGTAAAATAACTTTGAGTGTGCTAAATTTAAAAAGTATATTATAAAGGAGGGTGTATGAAGAATTTATTAAAAGCACTTATGACTGTAGCTATAGCAGTAATTGCAACAGCTCCGGCATTTGCGTTCCCTGATGTAAGTGATACATATTGGGCAGCTCCGCAAATTAAATTGTTATCAGAGCAAGGGATAATTGTAGGTTATCCTGACGGAACATTTAAACCTGATGCGGATGTTACAAGAGCAGAATTTGCGGCAATGGCAATAAGAGCCCTAGGCCAGCAGCATACAAAAGTTGCTCAGCCTATAAATTTCTCAGATATTGATGTAAACCACTGGGCATATGAAGACATTCAAAAAGCTGTTTACTTTGACCTTATTTCAGCAGGAAAAGAAGGTGAATTATTCAGACCTGATGATTCTGTTTCAAGAGCAGAATCAATGTCAGTTGCAGTAAATGCCTTAACAACAGAAACAATCAGCACAGAAAAAGCTAAAGAAGTTCTTGAAAGAATGTATATTGATGCTAATACTATTCCTGAATGGTTTTTAATTCCTGCCGGTAAAGCAGAAATTTTAGGAATGGTTGTCGTAGCACCAACTGCTCAAAAAGCTGCATTAGAAGCTAATCGTCCGGCTACAAGAGCAGAAGTTGCGGCTATATTATTCAAAATGATGGAACAGGCAAAGCTTAATCCAAATGCAAAACTTGCAGAAGCAATGAGAAAGAAAACAGGTAACGGTTTTGTTATTGAAGACGCTACAGTTCAAGGAAGCATCGGTACAATTCCGGCCGGAACAATCGTTCCTATCACGCTAAATTCTTACATCAGCACCCAAACTTCAGAAGGCGGAGCGATGTATACGGCAAGAGTTCCTCAAAACTACGTTACAAAAGACAAATACATTTTAGTAAGACAGGGTGCAGCTTTAAAAGGCCAATTGCTTGATGTAAGACCTGGCAAATACTTTGTAAGAAACGGTGTTTTAGTTCTTAAAAACGCATTAATTACAACAGATAATGACCAAACTACAACATTCAACGCTCTTGGCGAAATTCGCAAAGACAGAAATTGGTGGATGAAATTTGTAAGATGGGCATTCAAGGGTGAAAAACTTGAAATTCCTGCAGAAGGTACAGCTAATATGAAACTTTTACAACCGGTAAAAGTTGACCTTACAAACGGCTGGATATATGAACAATAACGTAGGTTAGTTTCCACTCTGACAAAACACGACAAAAGACTGCTTTAATAAAGCAGTCTTTTTACTTGAAAATATACTCATTTTTTGGTAACATCAAAACATAGGGATTACAAAAGATAAAGAGGTAAAAATGTCAGGACATTCAAAGTGGTCAACAATTAAACACAAAAAGGCCAAAACAGATTCACAACGTGCAGCAGTATTTCAAAAATATTCAAGAGAATTAATCGTAGCCGCAAGACTTGGCGGAGCTGATCCTGCCGGAAATTTCCGTTTAAGAACAGCTATTGAAAAAGCAAAAGCTGCAGGTCTTCCTAACGATAACATCAAAAGAGCAATCGATAAAGGAGCCGGAGCTGGCGCTGCTGACAATTATGAAGAATTAACATATGAAGGATATGCAGCAGGCGGAGTTGCTGTTGTTTTAGAAGCAATGACAGATAACCGCAACAGAACAGCAGGTGATGTTAGAAGCATATTTACAAAATTCAACGGAAACCTTGGCGAAACAAACTGCGTCAGCTGGATGTTTGATAAAAAAGGAAGCATTGAATTTGACAAATCAGTAGATTTTGACAAATTGTTTGAAGCCGCTATAACACTTGACGCTGAAGACGTTCAAGATGACGAAGATTGTTACAGAGTACTTACATCTGTTGAGAATTTTCAGGCTGTTGTAGAAGGACTTGAAGCAGAAGGTTTTAAAAGCACAACCGCAGAATTTACAAGAATTCCGCAAAACAATGTTGAAGTAACAGACCTAAAAGTTGCAACATCAGTTATGAGATTAATTGAAAGACTGGAAGAATTGGATGATGTTCAAAATGTTTACGCAAACTGCGACATCCCTGATGAGATAGCTGAACAAGTTGAGGTTTAAACTTGATAAATAAACTTGAAAAACTTTCAAAAGTTCTTAATGAAAGCTACAGCGAAAAATCACTGTTGAATTCGTTAGGAACTTTTTTTGAAAAAAACTTTGATGTTGAAAAGTTTTTCATTGATATTAATAATAAAACCTATCTTGAATCACCAATTATTGAATCTGACGGGATTAAATACCCGATATTTAAACACCGCAAAAGTATCGGTTATTTGTGTTTCACAGGCGGCAACAACGAATTGAAAAAATTCATAAAAATCGCCGCACCATTTATATCGCTCAAAGTTCAAAACATTATCCTCAGCGAAAAAATGCAAAAAAACATTAACTTCCACGAAACAATGAAAAATATTGCAAAAATCATTGAAACCCAATACGAGCTTAACTATATTATCCCGATTATAGGCGAAATGATTGATAAATTTTTTGAGGATTACCTGTTGTATATTTTTCTCACCAATGAAAATAATACAGAAAACAAACTTGCCTGGCCTGTTGCCTGCAAAGATACTAAAATCCTTGAAATAATTAAAAACTTTAATTCAAAAGTATTCACAGAAGACAAAAAAACTCTTGCACTTCCTCTAAAAAGTGAAGGAAAAGAAGTCGGAATACTTGTTGCAAAAAGTACAGCAGATGAAATCACTTCAAAAGACGAAGATTACCTGACACAGCTTGCCGGACAAATTGCGACAACAATAAACAGAGCAAACGTATATGTTGAGATACTAAAACACGCAACACTTGATGCCCTGACAGGATTTTATAACCGCAGACAACTTGAAGAACGTATAAAACAGGAGATTTCAAACGCAAGACGTCAAAAAGCTCCGCTTTGCGGGATTATGACTGACATTGACTTTTTTAAAGGTGTAAACGATACCTACGGTCATGCCGTGGGAGATTTAGTGCTAAAAACAGTTGCAAAAATTATAAGAAGCCAGCTGCGTGAATACGACATTGCAGGACGATATGGCGGAGAAGAATTTTCAATACTTTTACCATTTACAAAAATAAAAGAAGCTCAAATGGTAGCTGAACGTCTAAGAAAAACAATCGAAGAAAAAGCCATTGATATCTCCAAAGTCAATCCCGATTGTGGTATAAAAGAAATAAAAGTAACTTTAAGTCTCGGAATTTACGAGATGAAAGAATCCGATAATGACGAAGATTTACTAAAGAAAGCCGATAAAGCACTCTATCAGGCAAAAAACACAGGAAGAAATAAGGTAGTAGTTCAGTATGAGTAAGTATCAAATAATTTGTAAGAATCTCGAAGATACAAAAAATTTAGCATATAAATTTGCAAAACTAATCGAAGATAACGGTTGTCTTATAAACCTCTACGGCGAGATAGGCGCAGGAAAAACAGCATTCGTAAAACTTGTCGCACAAGCCATCGGTATTACAGAAAAAGTAACCAGCCCGAGTTTTGTAATTTTAAATGAATACCACAGTGCAAAAATTCCTGTATACCATTTTGACTTATATAGACTTGAAAACGAAGGGGTTAAAACCATCACAGACGAACTTAGGGAATATTCTGAAGGCAGACAAATTACATTTGTCGAATGGGCAGAATTTTCTCAGAATGAAATTCCGTTTAACCATATTAAAATCAATGTAACTTATGAAGATAATGATTATCGAAAATATTCATTTGAAGGATTCGGAAAAGATTGTATTGAAATTGTAAAAGGATTAGAATAGTGAAAATATTAGTATTTGATACCTGTTTAGATAAAATGTACGTTGCGTTAGCTGAAAATGACACGGTTCTTAGCTCAAGAATCGTAACAAACCGCGACAACAAATATCATTCAGCATTTTTAATTTCAACAATAAAAGAAATTCTAAAAGAAAATAACTTAACTCCGCAGGATTTAGATGCAATCGGAACAAATATCGGTCCGGGAAGTTTTACAGGAATCAGAGCCTGCACAACCGTTGCAAGAATGATGGCACAACAACTTGATATAAAAGCCTGCGGAATATCCTCACTTGAAATCTTGTCTAAAATTAATCCAACAGATAAACCAACCGTTGTTGCGCTTGATGCCAGAAAAAACAGTGCTTATCTTTATATAGACGAAGAAATCAAAGGCGCAGTGCAAATTGATGAAGTAAAAAAACTTCTTGAACAAGATGATTATTATCTTATTACAGATGATAAACTTCAACCTGTACTAGGTGGAATATCTTATCAGCAAAGCGAGTACAATTTAGGTGAAATACTTGCAAAACTTGCCTTTGAAAAACTTCAAACCTCATCTGCAAAATGGCAAGAGCTTAAACCGTTATACATTCAGCCGCCACCTGTTTACTAGGTAAATATTTGTTAAGCCTTAGCAAAAAATATTTTATTTGAACATTAGTATTTTATGAAAATTTTCAGTGTTCAAAAATTTTTGCCACAGTATGCTGTGTATAAGCCTTATAGTGATAATCAGGCTCAATCTGCATCGCTTAATAATATTCAGGCAGATTGTTTTGAAAAATTTTCAGTAAGCTCTTCCCCGCACAGAAACGTACAGTTTCTGGGCGGCATTGTTAATGTTAACAATGCGTTTGAACTAAAATTTACCAGAAAATTTTTCAAAAAGTTATTAAGAGAAGGTATTCCTGACGGCTATTCAGATATTACACTAATACCAAGAGAAAACTATGATGACCTGATAAAATCCGGAGATTTAAATAAAAGAAGTATTGTTGCAATTAAAGCGCTGAAAAAATATAGAGATAATATGTTTCCGGTAGAAAAAGAAATATTTTCTATGCTTGAAACAATGTCGAAAAAGAATCCCGATTTGACCTTGCAAGAATTAATCCGCCTAAAATATCCGCAAGCAGAAGAATCACTAATACTACAACAAACTAATATATTGAATAAAATTAATATCGTAATCAGAAAACTGCCTAAAAACGATTACCAAAAAGTCCGTAAAGTTATACAAGACGCATTTGATAAGATTTTTGAACCCAACCCTAAACCGGAAGATCGTTTTGGCAGAAAGAAATTTTTATATGAGCTAAAAAATATTGAAATAGAAAATAAGAAAATAAAAAAACAGATAATTGAAATAGCAGAAAAACTTCCAAACTCTTCAAATAATATTTATGCATTTATTGTCAAATATTCTCAGCCATATAAAATAAGATACGACTACAATAAAAATAAAGATGTCAGACTAAAAAGGAATTCACAGGAACTCGGACTAAGACTCATTGCCCCGTCTGTCGGTACTGATGATCATATCTATCCTCATACAAGGTTCAGAAAAGAATTTGAAGAATGGCTTAACAATGATAGCGAAGAACCGTTAAAAAATTCGTTAAAAGTAACAATCCTAACTTCAAGACATATGAACGAATTAAAAACCGATACACTTATTGATGATTTTATATTACAAAACGAATCAATTAATATCCCTGAAAAAATTCAAAACCAGATAAATAAATTAATTCTTATTGCAGAGAAATGGGCGGAATCCAGGAGATTGGAAGATGCATCTTTGTTATGCGATTATATTCAAATTGTCAAACAAGAATTTAATCTTCGTTCTAATATCGTAAAAATTAATCTTGGAAATTTTGAAGAAAAAATTCCTGCAATAAAAGAAAAAGCCCAAAATTCTACCGAAAAGAAAATTGAGAAGAAAAGATTAAAAAAGGCCGGACACGCCGACAATACACATAAAGAGACCTACTTAGACAAAAACGGAATACCCGTTGAAAACCGCAAAGTACAAAAACATAAATCAAGATTTAAAAAGTAATTTAAAAATAAACTTGCAAAAATCCAAAAATAGTGTACAATAAAATGATAACCTAATGGTTATAAAGACCCAAAGTACACAATCAGGAGAAAAACAATGTACGAAGATGAAAAATTAGTATGTGAAGATTGCGGAAAAGAATTTGTCTTCACAGCAGGCGAACAAGAATTCTATGCAGAAAAAGGACTTGTAAACAAACCTAAAAGATGCCCGGATTGCAGACTCGCACGCAGAAAAAACAATCGCAAAAAAAGAAAAATGTATGACGCAGTTTGTTCAAAATGCGGCGCTCAAACTCAAGTTCCATTTAAACCTGTCCCGGGTAGAGAAATTTTCTGTAAAGAATGTTTCCAAAAACCTGAAGAATAATTTACGTACAAGTTTAAATATACTAAAATCGCGAAAGGGAAGTCAAAAAGGCTTCCCTTTTATATTTGCTATCATATGGTTATACAATTGTTCAAATATTCTATCGTACTTACTTTTTCATCATATAAATACTTAATAAAATTCAAATAAGAATCTTCACGAGATGTTATCACAAGATTAATTTCAAATCCTTCTGTACAAAACGGCTCGTAATCATATACCACATAGCTGTTATACTTACTTTTCCATTCTTTACGTTCGATTCTACTGTTATTTTCTTCAATAACATCTTCTAACCAAGGTAAAAGATTTTGATCAATATTTTTCATTTCCAAACGATTGTACCTATTGCAATCATTACAACTATTTCCAATAAACATAAAAATTTACTCCACTAAGTCTTATATATTTGAATTGTACAAACTCCCTTATCTAAAATAATCGCCACAATGTATAAAAAATTATTGTCGGATTTACTAATCTTAAGAGTATATACTTAATATATCGTTACAATATATAAATTATTGGCAATTAATTCCTGCAAATTAACTTTATATATATAAGTACTAACACAAGGATTATTATGGATTATTCTGCAAAACCAATGAGAATATTAAGTAACATTAACTGCGGTCTTGCTTCTGCTACAACATTTCTACAGCAAAAAGCAAACGGTGTTAATTCTCAATATGCTACAATGAATTTACTGGAAAACCTTGCAAACGGAATTTCCCGTAACGAAGTGGCTTACGAAATGCAAAAATACGGTAATCCTACCGGTAATATGATAAATATGTACGCAGGCTACGGAAATCCGATTTCTAATGCTGTAGGTACAATGGGATTAATTGGTGCTTGCACACCTAACCCTTGGATGTTTTTCAATTCATATTCATTTATGTGTCCGCCAATGCCTATGATGGGCGGTTTCTATTCTAATATGGGTATGGGTTTTAATTTCGGAGCTCCGCACTGCTGCCACCGCGGCTTCTTCTGCTAGGGGTAAATGTTGTTACAAACGATTTCCAAGTCATCTCAATTATTCAGCTCCGCAAGGGGTGCTCGGCCGCAACGGATTTGCGTACGGACGGAGTATATTGTCATTCCGGACAAGATCCGGAATCTATCAATGACAATAGAATACTTTATTTTTCGCCTGCTATTATAGAAATCACTGCAACATATGTCCAGAACATAAACTGCAACTGCGGTCTAAAGTATATTGTATCAACAAGCCCGTGAAACATTACTGCCCAAATTGCAGTTATTGCAGTTGATACAAAAATCACTTTTTCAATATCACAGGATTTTAGAACATACTGAACAGCATCCTTCGATAATGTAACCAGAAATCCTAAAAATGCAATCAAAGCAAAAATTCCACTTTCCACAGCAGTTTCAAGATAAATATTATAAGCACTTAATGCATCAAAGCCGGTTTTCATATAAAGTCCGTAAATTTCACGGAAATTCTTATTACCGACTCCAATTCCCAAAAGCCAATTGTCTTTAAACATTTCAACAGCAGAATGATAAACATTAAATCTAAAAGAATTAGATGAATCATTTCGCATTGCAAAAATTGACATAAACCTGTGTCTTAATGCACTTACAAAAGTTATAGCCCCAAAAAACAAGATCATAACACCTGAAATAAATGAAACATATAATTTTTTATAAGTTTTCCACAAAAATTTTGCAGAAAGTAAAAATACACACCCGAAAATTAACATCAAAGCAAGGTAAGCTCCGCGGCATCCTGTTTGAAAAATAGTATAAACACCCAATAGAATAAACACAAGCGCGCCAATTGCTGCTTTAAAGTATTTTTTATTAATAAAATAAAATACGCTGCCAATAACAGCCGGAAATCCGCAAACCAAATATCCGCCAAAAAGGTTTGGATTTAATGGTTTTAAAGTTCCGTAAACTCTTGATAAGACATCTTCAGGGTTAAGTCTTGATGTATCTTGCCAGGTTGAAATTGCATCCAAATGTAAGAAACTTTGTAAAAATCCGATTACAGATTCTCCGGCTATACATACAGCAATAGCACCAAGCAGCCATATGATATGATTTTTATGGGCTTTCAAATATTGTACCAATGAAAAATAAAAACCAAGATAAACAACAGTCTTAAAAAATCCCTTCAAACTCAAAGCAAACAATGTTGAGCCGAAAAGGCTTATTACAACAATCATAAAATACGCCAAAAGCCATATTTCAAAATGTCTAAAATCAATTTTTTCATCAGGTTTGGTTAACATTTTTACGAACGTGAAAAACATTGCACCGAGCGCAAAAACACCGATAGAATCGGAATTCATAAAAGTCGAAGAACACAATGTCAACAAAATAAAGACAAATATAAATTTGTCAATATTTTGCAAAAATAAACTGTTTTCGTATAAATAATTTAATTTTTCCTGTGAGAATTTAAAAAACTTATTGAACATCATCTGTAGTATTCATATCTTTTTTCAAAGCTTTGTTATCAACTGCATCCACAATTTGAATGTCTGAAACCGAACCGGTAAATTTATAATCTTTACCTTCCAGTGTTATAGGCAAGCCCAGTTTTACTTTATTTCCGCCAACGACAGCACCATCTTTTGTAATTTTTGCTTTATCGGTAAGTGTTACAACAACATCGTATAAATCAGGCTGAGCAACATCTTCAACAACAATTACAACTTTTTTGGAATTCAAAGTTGGAAGTACAATTTTTCTTCTGTCTGCTTTAACATCAACAATATCCAGATCAGAATAAGGCACATTTCTGATACTGATGAAAGTTTTTTCACCTTTTTTGATTGGAATATCTTTGCCGGAGAAGGTTACACCTCTCATATACACTTTAAATAAGATATTTGAAGTTGCTTCAATTTGTTTATCTGCGGTTTGTCTGTAACCTTTATAAGTCACAAACCCGACACCAAGCGCAATAATTACGCAAGCAACTATAATAAAATCAACAATTCTGATTTTCTTTACAAGTTCTTTTAATTTATCCATATAAAAGTCTCCTTAAATTAAATCTTCAAATCCTGAGCCGCTGAAATAAGTTCATCAACTGTAGTTGTCGCACATCCAAATTGCCTTACAACAATACTTGCTGCGATATTACCGATTACTGCAGAATATACAGGGTCAATTCCTGCCGCTAAAGCCAGAGAATACACTGCAGTAACAGTATCTCCAGCACCAGTAACATCAAATACTTCTGACTTATTAAATACAGGAATCTTTGTATAATCGTTGTTTGGTTTGGCAACAAACATTCCGTCAGCACCACAGGTAATTAAAACGGATTTTGCATTTGTCTCAGATAAAAGTTTTTCGCCGGCTTTTTTCAAATCTGCTTCTGATTCAATTTTATATCCGACAGATTTTTCTGTGTCAGGAAGATTCGGTGTCATTGAAGTTACGTTTTTGTAATCTCTTAAATCCTTCTGAGCATCTACAACAACAACTTTTCCAAGCTTATTTGCATAATCGATAGTAAATTTAATAATTTTATCTGTTAAAGTACCTATATGATAGTTTGATAAAATAACAGCATCATAATCAGGAAGGGCTTTTTCAATACTTTTAATAACCTTTTCTTCGGTTTCAGGAGATATAAAGCCTTTTGACTGCCTGTCAACACGAACGATCTGCTGTGTAATTGATGTTGTAATAGAACCTGAAATTCTAGTTTTAACAATAGTTTTACGTGTTTTGTCTTTAACGATTTCAGAGCAGTCAATATTTGCTTTATCAAAAGTATCGAAAAGCAATTCTGAGTAATAATCATCACCGGAAACTCCGATAACACCGGTTTTTCCGTTATTAAGCGTTGAAACGTTATGAGCCGCATTTGAAGCTCCGCCTAAAATCAATTTAGTTTTAGTGTGTTGTAAAATAAGCACCGGAGCTTCACGAGAAATTCTCTCGGCATCTCCGTAAATCATCTCATCAAGTGCTAAATCACCTACAATAAGAACCTTTGGTTCTGTGATTTTCTTTATACAAGATATCAGTTTTTCTTTATCAATATTCATAATACCAACTCATTTAACTTCTCGTATAAATATTTTATCACAAAAAATATTAAAATGTTAAATTTTGTAAAAACATTACTATCAATTTAGCAATTTTTCAGATTGAGAATACTTTATATAAATATATAAAG
>OFFB01001771.1_pt1 | contig 11762 bp, 8 predicted proteins | sample 1521281 | NCBI WGS metagenome assembly OFFB01 (sample SAMEA3504109, study PRJEB24116) | mouse gut metagenome | biome: mouse gut; feature: mouse-associated habitat; material: faeces | place: Denmark | collected 2011
ACGATTCTTTCTCAGGCGTTTTTTACGCTTGTGAGTCGCCATCTTGTGGCCTTTTCTTTTCTTTCCGCTTGGCATAGTTGCGCAAATTAAGAGGTTAATAATTGAATTAAAAAACTATCACGAAAGAGAGATTGCGAACGACGATTATTTAACGTCTTCCATGAACACTTTAGCCGGCTTGAAAGCAGGGATTTTGTGCTCGGGTATGATGATAGTGGTATTTTTAGAAATGTTGCGGGCAGTTTTCTGAGAACGGGTCTTTACAATGAAGCTGCCAAATCCACGAAGATAGACATTCTCGTCATGAGCAAGAGAGTCTTTTACAATCTCCATGAACTTTTCGATTGTCTCAAGGACTGCGGTTTTTTCAATGCCGGTAGTTTTAGAGATTTCGTTTACAATGTCGGCTTTAGTCATTTTCTGTTTAGTTTTTTAATTGATACTAATATAATCCTACTGTATATGTTTTTTTCGATTTCAGTCGTAGGCTTTGTTTTTGCAAGTGCAAATATCGGATTTTTTTTTCAATTAACGAATATATTTGCTCTGTTTTTTGCAATAAAAATCTCTACTCCACATTATTAAGGAAAAACGCAAACAAAGTTATTAACATTTTATAGCGTTACTTCTCCACAAAGTGAGCATTCCAGATATTTGCGCACGTCATTTGGCTGAAGTCCGAGTCCGAAAAGATACATCAATTTGGTCAATGCCGCTTCCGAGGTCATGTCATGTCCCGACACCACGCCGGTGGCTGCAAGACGGTCGCCCGAGACATATCTTTTGGCATGGACACCACCGTTGACACACTGGGTTACATTTATTATTACAATGCCACGGTCGACAGCGTCGCGGATGGCATCGGTGAACCATGAATCGGTAGGACCGTTTCCGGCACCGTAGGTTTTCAATACGATTCCTTTTATTCCCGGCGTATTCAGCTGGTAGCGTAAAATCTCTTCTGACATTCCCGGGTTCAAGTCGAGGAACATCACATTGGGATCCATGGCATATCTCACCTGCAAGGGTCGCTTCATTATAGGCCGCATCAGCGCTTCCTCATTGAAATGTATGCCGAGACCGATTTTTGCAAGAGAAGGGTAGTTGTTGCTCTTGAAGGCGTTGAAGTTGTCGGCGCTCATCTTGGTGGAGCGGTTTCCTCGCCACAGATAATTCTCGAACAGGATAGCCACCTCTCTCACCATCGGTTCGCCATTGATGTCGGTGGCGGCAGCGATCTGAAGGGCTGTGATCAAATTTTCTTCGCCATCGGTTCTTACTTCTCCTATAGGGAGCTGAGAGCCTGTTATGATGACGGGCTTGTGGAGATTTTCAAGCATAAATGAGAGCGCCGACGCCGTATAAGCCATCGTGTCGGTGCCGTGGAGCACGACAAAGCCGTCGAAATGGCTGAAATTTTCATCAATCGCTTTTGCGATCTCCACCCAATAGCGCGGGTGCATGTCGGAAGAGTCGAGAGGAGGATTGAATTGTATGTTGTCGATCTCGTAATCAAGCATTTTGACTTTCGGCACATTGTCGATAAGGTGTGTGAAGTCAAAAGGCTGCAACGAGTGGGTATCGGGATTTTCAATCATTCCGATGGTTCCGCCGGTGTAGATTATCAATATGCGGGGTTTGCGGGCGCTCTTCATTTTCTTGAAAATTTTTATTGCTTGATGTTTGTAGCCTACATTACTTGTGCTCCCGGACGCACTTCGCCGGTCGGGCCTATTACTACCAGACTTCCGTCAGGGTTTTCGGCAGACAGGATCATGCCTTCCGACATTATGCCTCTCAGCTTGCGAGGTTCGAAATTCGCAATAAAGCATATCTGTTTTCCGATCAAGTCTTCCGGATTGTAGTATTTAGCTATTCCTGACACGATGGTGCGCTTGTTCATTCCGTCGTCAATAAGGAATTGGAGAAGTTTGTCGGCTTTCGGGACTTTCTTGCATTCAAGCACGGTTCCGACTCGGATATCGCATTTTTTGAATGTTTCGAAGTCCACGGCAGGAGCCTGAGGAGTGACTTTCCAGTTGTTAAGCTTATTCTGGAGTTTGCTGTCTTCAAGACGTTTGATCTGTGCCTCAATTGCCGGATCTTCGATCTTTTCAAACAACAGTTCGACAGTGCCGAGTTTGCGTCCTGCCGGAATGAGGCGGGAATCTCCGACCATATCCCAGTTCAGATTTTCGATGCCGAGGATTGAGCAAAGTTTTTTGCTGGCGAAGGGGGTGAACGGTTCGAAGGCGACGGCGATTGATCCGCACAGCTGCAACGCTACATTAAGAATAGTAGCGGTGCGTTGCATATCGGTTTTGGACACTTTCCAAGGTTCGGTTTCCTGGAGGTATTTGTTGCCGAGACGGGCAATGTTCATCGCGTCCTTCAACGCGTCGCGGAAACGGAAGTGGTCAAGATTGTCGGAAAGCGACTGTTTTATTTCCGCAAGTTCATTGAATGCGTCTTGGTCGATCTTTTCGAGAGTGCCTGCTTCAGGAACTGTGCCGCCGAAATATTTTTCGGTTAGTACGACCGCACGGTTGACGAAGTTTCCGAGTATGGCAACCAACTCGCTGTTGTTGCGGGTCTGGAAATCACGCCAAGTGAAGTCGTTGTCTTTGGTTTCGGGTGCATTGGCAGTCAAGACGTATCTCAACACATCCTGCTTCCCGGGGAAATCACGAAGATACTCGTGGAGCCATACCGCCCAGTTGCGTGATGTGGATATTTTATCACCTTCAAGATTCAGGAATTCATTTGCCGGAACATTGTCGGGGAGTTGGAAGTTGTCGCCGTAAGCCATCAGCATAGCCGGGAAGACGATGCAGTGGAATACAATGTTGTCCTTGCCGATAAAATGGATGAGTCGGGTCTCTTTGTCCTTCCAATAGGTCTGCCAGCTATCGGGCAGGAGCTCTTTAGTGTTGGAGATGTAGCCGATGGGCGCGTCAAACCACACATAGAGCACTTTTCCTTCGGCGCCTTCCACTGGAACCGGAATACCCCAATCGAGGTCGCGGCTCACGGCACGTGGCAGAAGTCCGAGGTCGAGCCATGACTTGCACTGTCCATATACGTTGGGACGCCATTCTTTATGGTCTTCGAGAATCCATTTTCTTAACGCAGGTTCCCATTTATCCAGCGGCAGGTACCAGTGCTTTGTCTCTCTCATAACCGGCTTGCTTCCGGTAATGGCACTTTTGGGGTCGATGAGCTCTTCGGGGCTAAGTGAAGTGCCGCACACCTCACACTGGTCGCCATAAGCATTTTCGTTGCCGCAATGGGGGCATTTTCCGGTCACATATCTGTCGGCGAGGAACTGGTTGGCTTCCTCGTCATATAGCTGCATGGCTGTTTTTTCAACAAACTCTCCTTTGTCATACAGGCGACGGAAAAATTCGCTTGCAGTGGCATTGTGAGTGGCTGAAGTGGTGCGGGAATACACATCAAATGAGATGCCGAATTCCTCAAACGAGTCCTTTATTATTTTGTGATATCGATCTACGATGTCTTGAGGGGTTACTCCCTCTTTGCGGGCTTTTATGGTGATGGGCACTCCATGCTCGTCGCTTCCGCCGATCATTAGCACATCTTCACCTTTTAGGCGAAGATATCTCACATAAATGTCAGCCGGGACGTAAACTCCGGCAAGGTGACCGATATGGACCGGACCATTGGCGTAGGGCAATGCGGTCGTGATCAGAGTTCGTTTATAATTTTTTTCCATTAGGAAATTATGAAGGTTGTATTATTCTTTTTGCAAATTTACTGCTATTTTGCAAAATATGAAAATATAGTTAAATAATTATGTCCCTCTTGCCGGGCTGCGCTTACCATTTTAAAGTGACTGATGCCGAGCCTATTTCATCGGTGATGGGCGGATGCAGCTTTTCTATTTTCACATAGCCTCCATTGACATTGCCCCAGCGGCTGACAATGGAGCGATGGATGCGCGACGCAACGTGCTCGATGAGTTTAGAGGGAATTGCCATTTCTTGCTTGACCAAATCGATAACTTCGGCGTAGTTTATTGTGTCCTCCAGATTGTCGGACAGGGATTTATAGGGGAATTCAATCCCGATTGACACCATGTATATGTTGCCTACTTTATTTTCCTGGGGCATCACGCCGTGGAAAGCGCGCAGCCGCAGGCGGTTTATTTCAATAATTGTATCCATAATGCAAAATTAAGAAGCTTGCCGGATAAGCACAAAAAAATCGTGATGTGATCACGATTTCGGTTAATAACTTCTTTTCCTTTTATGGAAAAGCTATGCTTTTCTTACTTGTACATTTCAGAAGCAGCTTCGAAATACCATGTAAATACCTTTTTCAACATCTTTTTCATAATGCTTAAATTTTAAAATTTCTACCTAAAACAATTTCAATTTTCTGTTTTCAATAAATAAAGCCGCCTTGATTTTTAAGTTGTTCTTTAGGCGACAGGACCGGAACTTAGTTTAAATTTTGGTTTGGGGTGCAATCACCGGTTACTCGGAAAGAGTTGTGCTCACACGCATTGTTAATACAGAAACCAACACTTTTTCTAAAAAACTTAATCATCTTGTTCATGACTCTGAAGTTTTTAATTAATAAATATTCAACTCATCGATTTTCGATGTTTTCACTATTATATACACTTAACTTGGGCACAAAGTTAGAACAAAAATCGCAAAAAGTGCAATAAAACTATGTTTTTTAACATAAAAAATTCAGCAATCAAATGAAAATCAGGCGTTTATCCGCTTATGGATGAACGCCTGAAAAATAGTTAAATTTTTGAATAACTGAATATATTTTTGTATATATTTATCTTTTGCCTCGCTTCATTTTGCGTGGGAATGGTGATTTGTTTTTCTTTTTACCACCATTGGCTAGCGCTTCTTTCGCTCCTATATCGTTGCCGGCGACATCTTGGCGCGGACGTCCTTTGTCGTCAAGGAGAGCAAAATCGACAATCTTTTTCTCGATGTTGGCTCTTGCGACTTGCACTCTCACGCGGTCGCCTAAGCAGTAGCGTGTATGGGTGCGTCTGCCAATGAGGCAGTAATTGCGTTCGTCAAAGTCGTAATAGTCGTCAGCAAGGTCTCTGATGGGCACCAATCCTTCGCACTTGTTTTCGTTCAGCTCCACGTAGAGTCCCCATTCGGTGACGCCGGATATTATGCCGTCATAGATTTCGCCAAGCCTGTCGGCGAGGAATTCCACCTGCTTATATTTGATTGAGGCACGTTCGGCATTGGCAGCGAGCTGTTCTTGCGAGCTTGAATGCTTGCACTGCTCTTCAAGCTTGTCGTGGTTGACGCTTCTGCCTCCATCCATGTAACGTGCGAGCAGACGGTGTACCATCATGTCGGGGAAACGTCGGATGGGTGAAGTGAAATGGGTGTAATAGTCAAAACCGAGTCCGTAGTGTCCGATATTATCGGTGGAATAAATAGCTTTAGCCATAGAGCGGATGGCGAGAATCGACAGGAGATTTTCCTCCGGCTTATTCTTGATGTCGGCAAGCATCTTGTTGATTGACTTGTTGATGTCCTTTGCCGATCCGGATGTCTTTATGCGGTATCCGAAATTGCGTGCAAGGTTGCTGAGGTCTTGAAGTCGAGTCGCTTCAGGCTGGTCGTGTATGCGATATACGAAAGCCTTGGGTTTCTTTTTGCCGACAGGCTTTCCGATGTATTCCGCTACGGTGCGGTTGGCGAGGAGCATGAATTCCTCAATGAGCTTGTTGGAGTCCTTGGAGACTTTGAAGTAGACCGAAACAGGATGCCCGGTGTCGTCTATATCAAAGCGCACTTCCTCGCGGTCAAATTCCACTGATCCGAGTTCGAAACGACGCTTGCGCAGTATTTTGGCGAATCGGTCAAGAGTGAGAATCTCTTCGGCGTAGTCGCCTTTTCCTGTTTCTATCACATCCTGAGCTTCTTCGTAGGTGAAGCGGCGGTTGGATTTTGTGACGGTGCGGCATATTTTGGAGTTTATCACATTGGCATCCTTGTCCATCTCAAACAGGCAAGAGAATGTGAGTTTCTCCTCGTCGGGGCGTAGCGAGCAGATGCCGTTGCTCAAATGTTCAGGGAGCATAGGCACAACGCGGTCCACAAGATATACCGAGGTGGCGCGGCGTTGCGCTTCCTTGTCGATTATGCTGTCAGGGAGCACGTAATGAGTCACATCGGCAATGTGGACGCCTGCCTCCCAATTTCCGTTGGGCAATCGGCGCAGCGATAGGGCATCGTCGAAGTCCTTGGCGTCCTTAGGGTCGATGGTGAATGTGGTCACATCGCGCATGTCCACGCGTTTAGCCACCTCTTCAGGAGTGATTCCGGCACCGATTTTGTCGGCAGCCTTCTCGACAGCTTCCGGATAACGGTAGGGGAGTCCGAATTCAGCCAGAATGGCGTGCATTTCCGTGGTGTTCTCACCATTTTTGCCAAGAATGTCGACCACTTCTCCCTTGGGATTTTTCTCATCCTGTGCCCAATCGGTGATTACGACTACCGCCTTGTCGCCGGTTTTGCCGCCATGCAGCTTGTTTTTGGGGATGAATATGTCGGTGGCGAGAAATTTAGAATCGGTTGACAGTGTTGCATAGGATTTCTCCACTTTCAATGTGCCTATAAACACCTGCTCATTCGGTTCAAGAATTTCAATCACCTTGCATTCGGGTTCGGTGCCTTTCTTGTGTGCTGCGACAAGCACCTTCACTTTATCGCCATTCAAAGCATGAAGCGAATTCCGTTCTGCGACAAAGATGGCTTCATCATCACCGTCGAGGATTACGGAATTCTTTCCGTTGCTTCGTCGGCTGAATGTGCCTAACGCTACAGTGCCACGGCTTGGAGCCCGGTATTTGCCGGGGGCAATCTCGATGATTTCCCCGTCAAATTCCAGTTCAGCGAGTCTCATGGCTACTGCTTTGCTTGCTGCCGGCGAGTCGACGCCGATAGCATGGGACACTTGCTTATAATTGAATGTCTTGTTGCCCTGATTGTTTATGTATTCGTCAATGGCGGCATACAATTGTTTAGCCTGGGTACGCTGCCCTTTTTTCTTATTAGTAGCCATGATGTTCTCAAATTTTAGTTATTTATGCTTTTATAACACCGCTTTATGCGTCAATGTTGGCATAGTTGGCATTCTCTTCGATAAAATCTCTTCGTGGTCCGACTTCCTCGCCCATGAGCATCGAGAATATGCGGTCGGCTTCAGCGGCGTCATTTATTGTGACTTGCTTCAACAGACGGTGTTCGCGTGACATGGTGGTGTCGCGAAGTTCCTGAGCGCTCATTTCACCTAGACCTTTGTATCGCATCACTTTGGTTTTGTCGCCATACTTGGCGATGAAAGCCTGCACGTCGCCATCGGTCCAGCAATACTCTTCGTTTTTGCCTCGGGTGCATTTATAGAGCGGTGGTGTGGCGAGGTATAGATAACCGTTTTCGATGATGGGACGCATACGGCGGAAGAAGAAGGTCATGAGCAGAGTGGCGATGTGGGAACCGTCGACATCGGCATCGGTCATGATGATGATCTTATGATAGGCAAGCTTGTCGAGGTTTATGGCTTTGGAGTCCTCTTCGGTGCCGATAGTCACACGCATGGCACGGAAAAGATTGGTGATTTCCTCGTTGCCGAATATCTTGTGATCCATGGCTTTCTCCACGTTCAGGATTTTACCGCGCAAGGGGAGGATAGCCTGATATGTGCGGTCTCTTCCTTGCTTTGCGGTTCCGCCTGCTGAGTCTCCCTCAACAATGAACAGCTCGCAGTCTTCAGCTGTGCGTGACGAGCAGTCGGCAAGCTTACCGGGGAGTCCACCGCCACATAGCGGCGATTTGCGCTGCACGTTTTTGCGTGCGTTGTAGGCGGCATGACGCGCTGTTGCGGCAAGAACCACTTTGTCCACTATGAGTTTCGCCTGGCGCGGATGCTCTTCGAGATATGTGCGCAGAGCGTCGCTCACCGCAGCCTGTACGGCTCCGATCACTTCGTTGTTGCCAAGCTTGGTTTTGGTCTGTCCTTCAAATTGCGGCTCCATTACTTTTACCGATACCACTGCGGTGAGACCTTCGCGGAAGTCATCGCTGGCGATATCGATTTTTAGTTTCTCAAGCATCTTGCTGTCTTCGGCATATTTTTTGAGAGTCGAAGTCAGTCCGCGGCGGAAACCGGTCAAATGCGTGCCACCTTCAATCGTGTTGATGTTATTTACGAAAGAGTACACGTTTTCATTGTAGGTGCCGTTGTAGGTGAGAGCTACTTCTACGGGAATGCCCTGTTTTTCAGTCACAAGATGGATGACATCGTCGATGAGCGATTCTTTGTTGGAGTCGATATAGCGTACGAATTCTTCAAGTCCGGTGTCGCTATGGAACACTTCATTTTTGAAATTTCCGTTCTCATCCACTTGGCGGCGATCGGTCAAAGTCAGTGTTATGCCGGCGTTAAGGAACGCGAGGTCGCGCAAACGATTGGCAAGAGTATTGTAGTCATATACCGTCACGGTGAATATCGAGTCGTCGGGCTTGAAAGTGATCATAGTCCCAGTTTTGTCGCTTTCGCCTATTATGGTAAGCTCGCTTGTGGGCTTTCCGCAGGAATATTCCTGCATATATGCTTTTCCGTTGCGGTGCACTTCTGCGCGAAGATAAGTTGAGAGCGCGTTTACGCAACTTACACCCACGCCATGCAGACCACCCGAAACCTTGTATGAGCCTTTGTCGAATTTACCTCCTGCGTGAAGCACCGTCAATACCACCTCAAGAGCGCTCTTATGCTCTTTTTCATGCATATCTACCGGAATGCCTCGACCATTGTCTACGACTGTTATAGAATTATCTTCATTAATTACCACGTCGATATGATTGGCGTATCCGGCAAGAGCCTCGTCGATTGAGTTGTCGACCACCTCGTAAACAAGATGGTGCAAGCCTTTGGCGCTTATATCGCCGATGTACATAGCCGGGCGTTTACGCACTGCTTCCAAACCTTCAAGCACCTGGATACTATTGGCACTATAGCTTTCGTTTTGTTCTGACATAGATGTAATTACAGTTGTTTTCTCTTAATAAAATGTTAGCCTTCGCCTAAGCCGAAGCGCTGCTTTGATTATTGCTTTAATAGCAAACAAAATTACAAAAAAAATCCGTCATATACAATTTTATAAAAGCCTTTTAAAGGCATTAAAATGCGATATTTCATTGATTGCGCCGTGGCATTTCGGAATAGGGGCTTTATGACCGCATGACATATAAAAAAGGTCATGAATCCAAATGCGATTCATGACCTTTTTAAGCGGGTCTTGATCAGCCTGTTTATCTTACGAGGCTGTTGATATTGAATTTGGCAAATTCAAGGTCGTTGCTTGCGAGTTTTGCCATGTTCTTGTCCATTTTGATTGATTCGCGAAGGTTGTTGTAGACCATGTCGCTGTTGTTTGTTCTTGCTCCGAGCACTGCTGCGATGTAGTAGGTGGTGGCATCGGGATAATCTATTCCACCGAGTGTCTGCTTAGCCTTGTTGTAGTCCTTGTTCAGGATCTGGGCGAGAGCGGCATTGTTGGTCTTGGCATCGCCAAATGCGCGGATTGCCGATGTGTAGTCGCCCTGCTTCAGGTAATAAACGCCGAGCGCTTCGCCAAGGGCGGGAACACCGGCAGCGTTTCCGAAACGAGAGGTAGCGTCCTTGTAATTGTTGTTCAGAAGAGATACGAGACCGAGGTTGAGCTGTGCTTCGCCGCTTTCAGGGGCGAGCTTGGCTGCCTGCTGGAAACAAGCGGCTGCGGCATCGTAGTCCTCATCAAGGAACTGGCACATGCCAAGGTTGTTGATGGGGCGGAAATCTTCGGGATAGAGGCTTGCGGCTGTGTCATAAATCTGGATGCGCTTGTCGTTGTCGTCGGTCAAAGTTGCGGCATAGAGCAATTCGTCGACAGAAAGCGCTTTAGGATTCATCTTGTAGATGTTCTGGATCTCCTCATCGCTTTTTCCAATCACATCGATTGATGCTGTGATGCGTGAGTAACGCAGCTTCGGAAGGATGTCTTCAGCGAGTTGATCGAAGATTGATGAAAGGTTACGTATTTCACGCTCGCGCTGTTCCGGATCCTTATACATTGAGAGAACGCTGAGAATAAGTTCTTTGTCCTGGATATTGGAAGCGGCAACCAATTTCTTGAAGCCTTCCCAGTCCTGAGGGGTGAAATCGGCGGTCAGACGTCCGAAATCAGAGATATTCTCTTTTTTGAGCTCGCCTTCCACATAGTTTACTGTGTTTTTTTCGCGGTTTTCGGCGAGACGGGTGTTGAGTTTCACGCCACCGTCAGGCGAAGCGTATGAAGTCACGTTGATTTCTTTGATTTCACGTCGGCCATCGTTGTTGGCTTCCTGCAATTCGTTTTGCAGATTTTTCATTGCCTGTGTGCGGAGTTCTCCGTCGCGGATATTTGCTTGATTGATCAAGAACTTGATGTCGGCGTCAAATTTCTCATTTATAACACGCTGGAATTTGTCAGCGGCGATAGCTGGATGCACTGTGCCGACGTTGGCAAGAGCTGCGGTCGCCACGATTCCGTCAGCGACTTTCACGCGAGGTAATGCGTATTGTTTGTTTCCCTGCTTGACGGTGAATGCGAGCGACAGATTGCTCTTTTGCATTTCAGGCACATAAACGTATTGTACCGGAATTGTCACTGTACCACCTGTTTCGTAGTTAACCACCGGATTGTTGCCTCTAACTTTTTCTCCTTGGAAAGTGTAGGGGGCTGATGCCAGTTCCATGCCGTTGTACTCAAGATACGGAGTCACTGTCACTTCAGCGTTTTTCTGAAAGAACTTACCGGGAATGTTGCCGGTAACAGTAGCCGGCACCTTGTCGCCCACGACTTCGAGCGGATTAGGGTTGACCTTAAAATAATCAGCCTGGAACTGATTCATTTTTTTACCGCAGCCTGTCAGGAGCAACGCGGTTCCCAAAAGTGCGGAGTAGCACAATTTGTTGTTCATGATTCCTATATATTTTGTATAAATGATTGGTCAATTATTACACAAAGATATATCAAAAATTTGTGATTCGGAAATAATCAAGCCGTTATATCTTTTAATAAGGAAAAATAGCGTGATGATTGGAAAAATCGGCTAAAAACACTAACTTTGCAATCCGTTATGGAATATGGTTTTGATAACGAGAAATATCTCAAGATTCAGTCCGAACATATAAAAGAGCGTATCTCTAAGTTCGGCAACAAACTTTACCTTGAGCTTGGAGGCAAGCTTTTCGATGATCATCATGCAAGCCGTGTGTTGCCTGGCTTTCAGCCCGACAGCAAGTTGCGAATGTTGCATCAATTGAGCGACCAAGCCGAGATTGTGATTGTGATCAGTGCGTTGGACATCGAGAAAAGCAAGGTGCGTCAGGATTTGGGCATCACCTATGATATGGATGTGCTGAGATTGCGCACTGAGTTCCAAAATCGAGGATTTATGGTGGGCTCGGTTGTTATAACTCATTATAACGGACAGAGCAGCGCTGATGCATTTCGCAAGCGCCTGGAAAGGATGGGTATCGTCACTTATGTGCATTATCTGATTGATGGCTATCCCACCAATGTCGACCTCATCGCATCAGATGAAGGTTTTGGAAAAAACGATTATGTGAAGACTTCACGACCGCTTGTGATTGTCACTGCTCCCGGACCGGGCAGCGGTAAGATGGCGGTGTGTCTGAGCCAGCTTTACAATGAAAACAAGCGC
>OFFB01001772.1_pt1 | contig 11731 bp, 13 predicted proteins | sample 1521281 | NCBI WGS metagenome assembly OFFB01 (sample SAMEA3504109, study PRJEB24116) | mouse gut metagenome | biome: mouse gut; feature: mouse-associated habitat; material: faeces | place: Denmark | collected 2011
GAATACTACCGCGTAGCCGTCCTATGTGGGCTATCCGTAACGGAGGCGCTCTTTATGCCTCCGGGCGAGGTTTTCGACCTATGGGAGCTTTACCTTAAAGCCCACGGAAAGAAAGGAAATAAGGAGGGCGAATAATGGCGACCCGTACCATATCGACGAAATTAGCGGTCGAGGGCGAGGCCGCTTATAAAGCGTCCCTCAAAAATATAAACTCCGAGCTCGGGACGCTCAAATCAGAGCTAAAGCTCGTCGAGAGCGAGTTTTCGGGACAGGCGAACAGCCTCGCCGCCCTGCAAGCAAAGGGCGAGACCCTCTCCAAAATGTACGAGGCACAGGAGGGAAAGGTCTCGAAATTGAAAGAGGCCCTCGAGAACGCGCAAAAGGCGCAATCTACATACGGCGAGCGGGTCTCTACCGCACAGGAGAATATAAGGCGGTGCGAGGAGGCTCTCGCGGCCCTTGCAGACGAGACGGGAGACACGAGCGAGGAACAGGCCCGGCTAACGGCGGAGCTCGAGGGCTATAACAAAGAGCTCGAGGAGGCCGAGGCTTATCAAGAGGCCGTGACGCGCTCCGTCAACTCGTGGCAGACGCAAGTAAACTCGGCACAGGCGGAGCTAAACCGCCTCGGTAGGGAGATAGACGACAATAACCGCTATCTCGAGGAGGCCGAGAATAGCTCGGACGAGTGCGCGGAGTCTATCGACGAATACGGGCGGGAGGTCAAAAAGGCGGCGGAGGAGACCGACTCTTTCTCGGACAAGCTCAAGGGCGGGCTTGTCGCCGGGGCAAAAGCCGCCGGAGCCGCGCTCGCCGCCGTCGGAGCCGCCGCCGTTGCCGGGGTGAAATTCCTCCTCGATTTAGAGGAGTCAACGGAGGAATACCGGGCCGCACAGGGGCGGCTAAATACCGCGTTTGAGGCGGCGGGATACTCCACGGATACCGCAAAGGAGGCGTATCAATCCCTTTACTCCATTTTGGGGGATACGGATAACGCTACGGAGTCCGCGCAACTTCTCGCACAACTCGCGACCTCGGAAAAGGACGTTGCTACATGGGCGGATATTGCCGCCGGGGTTACGGGTACGTTTGGCGACGCTCTCCCGATAAACAGCCTCATAGAAGCGTCGAACGAGACCGCAAAGGTCGGACAGGTCACGGGCGCACTTGCCGACGCGCTGAATTGGGTCGGTATCTCCGAGGACGAGTTTAACGAAAAGCTCGCCGCGTGTGCGGACGAGGCCGAGCGGACGGCCCTCATTACCGACACGCTCTCCGGCACATATCAAAACGCGACCGATATTTTCAAGGAAAATAACGCGACGCTCATAGCGGCAAACAAAGAACAAGCGGAGCTCGACGATACCCTCGCCCGCCTCGGCGGGACGGTGGCGGACGTAAAGAGCGAGCTCGTCGCCGAGTTCGCCCCGGCAATCTCCGAGGTAGTAGACGCTTTTATCGGGCTCATGGAGGGGGCGGACGGGGCCGAGGACGCGCTCGCCGACGCTATCGACGGGATAATCGGGAAAGCCGCCGACAAGCTCCCGGAGCTCCTCGACTTTGGCGCTCAAATCGTTATAAATGTGCTGGGCGGGATAGCGAACGCCGCGCCGCAACTCACAGAGGGCGCGGTCTCCGTCATTACAACGCTCATAGAGGGGCTCGTCGAGGCGCTCCCACAACTCGCGGAGGCCGCTATACAAATCGTCTCGGGCCTTGTAACGGGTATCGCCGAGGCGCTCCCGGAGCTTATCCCGGCGGCGGTGGCGGCTATCACGCAGTTAGTACAAGCCCTCATAGAAAATATACCGCTCCTCATAGACGCGGCCCTCCAACTCGTGACAGGGCTCGCGCAAGGCGTGATAGACGCTATCCCGGTATTGCTCGAGGCAATCCCGACGCTGATAGAGAGCCTTGTTACGTCGCTCCTCGAGGCTATCCCGCAGATAATCGAGACGGGTATCACCCTCTTAACGTCGCTCGTGGAGGCTCTCCCGGAAATCATTACGACGATATGCGAGGTATTGCCGCAAATCATCGAGTCCACGATAACGACGCTCCTCGACCATTTGCCGGAAATCGTCGAGGCGGGAGTCCAGCTTTTAACGGCGCTGATTACCAACCTCCCGCAAATCATCTTGACGATAGTGCAGGCCCTACCGCAAATTATATCGTCGGTAGTAAATACCCTCGTTAGCAATATCCCGAAAATCATCGAGACGGGCGTAAAGCTCCTAACGTCCCTCATTACAAACCTACCGACGATAATCTCGGAGCTCGTCCGGGCTATGCCTCAAATCATAACGGGCATGGTGAACGCGCTCGGGCAAGGCGTGAGCCAGTTTGCACAAATCGGCGGCAACCTTGTACGGGGCCTATGGAGCGGGATACAATCCCTCGCCGGGTGGCTTTGGGATAGGGTGTCGTCGTGGATTTCCTCGATATGGGACGGAATTTGCGACTTTTTCGGTATCCATTCCCCATCTAAAAAAATGGAATGGGTCTCGGAAATGAATGTCGAGGGCGCGGTCGTCGGCGTTGACAAAAACAAGGGGAAAGCGGTCAAAGCCTACGGCAATATGACGGCGGAAATGCTCGACGAGGTAGAGGGGGGCATGAAGAAAGTAAACGCCTCTCTTGCCGACTCAATCGGGGAGATAGAGACGGGATTTTCCGCGAAAGCCACGATAGAGCAAGTAGCCGCCTCCGTCCCGTCTTTGACAGACGAGCGGAGCCGGGCGGCGGTCTCCGGCGGCGGGGATACGACGGTAACGAATAATTTCCATATCGCCGAGCTCGTCGTCCGCGAGGAGGCAGACGTAAAGAAAATATCGAGAGAGCTCTACAATATGCAGAAAGCGAAATCTCGCGGGAAAGGAGTGGTATAGCGTGGCGCTGGGCTTTACGTTCAACAATACCCATAGCGGGACTATGGGTGTCGTCTTTCGGAGCGTCGATAGGACGCTCCTCCCGGCGAAACGGGTCACACAGTACACCATACCCGGAAAGAGCGGGACGTATGACATAGCGGACGGCTACCAAAACCGGGAGATTTCTTGCGAGGTCTCTTTCATCGGCGAGGGCTATAAATATCCCGGCGTTCGCTCGCGGGCGCGGGCGGTCGCCGGGTGGCTCTCCGGCGAGGGTTTGCTCGTGTTCGACGACGAGCCCGAGAAAGCGTACTCCGCGAAAGTGATAGCGGGTATCAGTATCGAGCAGATAGCCGTTACCGGGAAATGCCCGGTCACTTTCCTATGCGGGCCGTTCGCCGAGTCCCTCGACTACAATCAACAGGCCGTAAACTCCGTATCGCTCCCGCACACGGAGCAGATAAACGTAAACGGCTCACAGGCTTCGGATTGCCTTATCTACATCACGGCGCGGGGCCGGATTACCGACCTCACCGTAACGCGGATAAAGATTGATTAAGAAACGGAGGTTTTCAAAAATGGCAGCTCTTTCTAACGTACACGCCGCGTCTATCCTCAATACCTCGTTGCGGAGCGGGACGTATTACCTCGCCCTTTTCCTCACCGACCCGACCGCCAGCGGCACGGGGACGGAGGCAAGCGGAGGGGGCTACGCTCGAAAGGTTATCTCTTTCGACGCGCCGAGCCTCGTCGCCGGAAAGCAACAGGTCAAAAACACCGACGCGGTAGATTACGGCGTTATCACGGCGGACATTGGGACGGTCTCCTATTGGGGGATTTTCGACTCGCAGACGGGCGGCAATCTCCTATGGTTCGGCTCGTTCGCCCGTGGTAAGAACGTCCTTAACGGCGACGCTATCACCGTCAACGCGGGCGCTATCGTCTGCAATATCTCGTAAGGAGGTGGGCCTATGTATAACCGCACACCGTACAACCGTGCGCCGTACAACCGAAAAGCCCGGTTTGTGTTCGAGTGGACGGCAACGGCGAACGTGGAGAGCGGGAGCGGCGGCGCGGTTCTCATTATCCGCTATCTATCCGGCGCGTCGGAGGCGGAGACGGGCTCCTCGGGCGAGGTCGTCCGGGTGCTCCTCCCCTCCGGCGCGTCGGAGGCGGTCACGGAGGCCGTGGGCGATTATATCCGTACCCGCTTTTTTGCGGCGGTCGCCGAGGCCGTCACGACGGCGAGCGGGACGGGGGTATCGACCTACGGGCAAGAGGTTTTGACCGTCGCGGGCGTGAACATGGTCGCCGGGGACGAGCTCATTATCGACACGGAGCACATGACGGTAACGCTTAACGGCGTGAACATTGTAGACCGCGTAAGCGACGCGAGCGTTTTCTTTAAGCTCATGAGCGGGGTAAACGACCTTATCGTCGAGGGCGGCACAACGGCGGATATAAAAATCCTCTGGAAAGATAGGTGGTTATAATGACGGTTCCTCAAATATTCGACCGCAATATGAAACGGCTCGCCTATCTCGATAACGCTATCAGCGTCGGCTATACCCTTGAGGCTAACTCCCTATGGACGGCTACCTTTACCATGCCAGCGGACGACAAGAAAAATCAGTATTGCGAGCCCCTAAACTACGTCGAGATTTTCGACGGGGACGAGCGTATCGACCTCTTTCGTATCATCGGGGAGGATTTAGAGCGGGGCGACGGCGCGACGCGGTTCTATAATTGCGAGCACGTCCTCGCGACCCTCTTAAACGACGTGCTTTTCCAGTATCATCAATGCGGCGGCACGGGGATACGGACGGCGGCGGTATTAAACTATATCCTCGCCCGGCAGACGGTCAAAAATTGGGTTTTGGGCTCGTGCGGGTTTGCCCGGCAGTTTGAATATAATTGGGAAAACTCGACCCTCCTCTCCGCCCTCTTTGCAGTCCCCGAGTGTTTCGATAGCGACTATCTATGGGAGTGGGATACCACGGGCTACCCGTGGACGCTCTCCCTCATAGCGCCGTCGGAAAAGCTCAAGAGCGAGATACGGTACGCTAAAAACATGACGAACATAAAAAAGACGCTGGACGCGACCGGGCTCGCAAATCGGATATACGCGCTCGGCTATGGCGAGGGGGTTAATCAACTCACCATAGCCGGGGTAAACGGAGGGCTCCCATACGTCGAGGACGCTTTGAGTATCGAGAAATACGGGCTTTGCTCGACTATCCTTGTCGATACCCGGTATGAGGTCGCGGAAAATCTCAAGGCATACGCAAAGCAGATTCTACGGGAGAGCGCCGAGCCCTACGTCTCCTATGAGATAGGCGCTATCGACCTCCACCGTCTCACGAAAGACGCTTTCTCGCGGTTTAGGCCGGGGGAAATCGTCCGCGTTATCGACGACGAGGACAAGATTAACCTCCGTACCCGTATCGTAAGCGTGACAAAGGACGACGCACAGGGAGACCCCGGAACGGTAACGGTCACGCTCGCGAACAAGTCGCAGGATATAGCCGGGAGTATCTCCGACTTGCAGAGCCGCGCCCTTATCGGGGAGACCTACGCGCAAGGCTCCACAAATCAGCAGATTTACAATTTTGCCGACAATGCGGACACGTCTCACCCGGCGACCCTCAAGCTCTATATCTCCGAGTCGGTCGTCCGTATAAACAAAATGCTCCTCAATATCCAGTTTGAGCCGTTCCGGGCGTTCGAGAAAGCTATCGGAGGCGGGGGCGGACAAACGACCTCCGGCGGCGGCGGGCAAACGACCTCAAGCGGCGGGGGCTCTACCACGTCCAGCGGCGGCGGCTCTACTACCTCGGCGGGCGGCGGAGCGACTACCTCGGCGGGCGGCGGGCAGACTACGAGCTCCGGCGGAGGACAGACGAGCTCCTCCGTAGCTCTTGTAAGCTCTAACACCGTTCACGACTCATACGACGACGGCGGGCCGGGCGGAGCAAATCATAATCACGCGCTTGTAAGGGGCGACAAGCTCGCGCTGACGGACGGCTCGGGGAAAATCACGGGGTATCGTACTTTCGTCCCGTCAGGCAAGCACACACACCCGGCCCACGCACACACCATACAGGCCCACACCCACAGAATAGACGCGCATACCCACAACGTAAGCGCCCACACGCACAGAGTAGACGCTCACACTCACCGGGTAGACGCTCACACCCACACGATAAAAGACCATACCCACACCGTAAAAGACCACACCCACGCGATACAATTCGGTATCTACGAGGGCTCTCGGGCCTCGAGAGCGGTTATCAAGGTAGACGGGAGAACGATACCGACCCCGGCGAGCTACGACAATATCGACATTGTAGCCTATCTCTCAAAGGACGGCGGCGGGAAAATCCAACGTAACGCATGGCATACGGTCGAGATACTCCCGGACACTATGAGCCGTATCGTCGGCGCGGTATTCTCTCAAACTTTTTGCAATTCTCGCGGCGGCGGGGATTATTAAGGGGGTTACACAATGGCAGAGTTAAAGACAATGTACCCGGCACAGCCGAACACGCCGGAGACCACGCTCGCCGGAGCTCTCACGACCTCCGACACGAGCGTAACCGTCCTCGACGGCTCTATCTTGCCGGACGCGCCTAACATTTTGACGATTGGCGCGGATACCACCACGGCGGAAACCGTCCTCATGACGGCAAAGGCCGGGAACGTCCTCACCATCGAGCGGGGGTACGACGGCACGACCCCGCGCTCGTGGACAAAGGGCGATATTATCGGGCGCTATTTCACGGCGGCAGACCAAACGGCGGTACAGGAAAATATTAAGGCGCTGGACACGGGCAAGCCGGATATAGTCCCCTCCCCGGTCTCCGGGAATTTCGTCGCGTTCGACGGCACGACCGGGGCCGTAAAGGACAGCGGAAAGAAAGCGGCGGATTTCGCCGCCGCCTCCCATTCTCATACCGGGTACGCGGAGGTAAAGATTTTCCAAAACGTCACGGTCGCGGCCTCGGCGTGGGCGAATAGCTCCACCTATGCGGGCTACCCGTTCGCCGCCGTTATCTCGTGCGCCGGGGTAACGGCTAATCACGTCCCGGAGGTCACTTTCGGCGTGACGGAGGCCACGGGCGGCAATTTCGCCCCGGTCGCCCTCTCCGGGGCTGGAACGGTCACAATTTACGCGGCAGAAAAGCCGGGCGGCGCTATCACGCTCCCGGTTATCAAATGTGAAAAGGCGGTGTAAGGCATGATAGGAAGAACAAACGCGACCGGGGGCGCGGCGGGGACGAGCCTCTCCCTCGTCGTCACGGTCAAGGCGGGCGCGGCGGTCACGGCGACAAAGGGGAGCCGGACGGTCACGGGGACGGCCTCCTCCTCCGGCTCGTGTACCCTCAAGCTCCCGGAGGCCGGGACGTGGACGGTAAAGGCGACGCTCTCCGGGCAGACCTCCGACACGAAAACGATTAGCGTAGTCGATAGCTACGCGGTCTCCCTGACGTTCTACTCGGCGACTATCAACGTAACCGCGCCATCCGGCGCGACCGTCACGCTCAAAAAGGGCGGCTCCACCTTGCAGACAAAGACAAGCACGGGGACAGTATCCTTTACCGTGACGGAAACGGGGACATACACGGTCGAGGCCACGCAGAACGGGCAGAGCACGAGCGGGACGGTCAACGTCGTATCGAGCACGACCTCGTACTCGCTGACGCTCTCTTTCGTAAGCTCCACGCTCAATAGTAACTCGTGGGCCACAATTCGGAGCGTCTCCGATAAGGGACAGGGGGCTAACTATTGGAGCGTCGGCGACCGAAAGGCCGTCACCCTTAACGGGACGGTCGGCTCGCTCTCCCTCTCCAACTTCACGACATACGCCTTTATCCTCGGGTTTAATCACAACGCCGGGTATGAGGGCTCTAACCGTATCCACTTCCAGCTTGCAAAGACCGCCGTATCCGGCGGGACGGACGTAGCTCTTTGCGATAGCTCCTACAACTCAACGGGCTCCTCGGCGGCTTTCCGCATGAACACCAGCAACACGAACGCGGGGGGCTGGGCTGGGTCGTACATGAAAAAGACAATTTGCCCGGCGTTCGAGAGCGTCGTCCCCTCTGACCTCCGTTCCAACCTCAAGACCGTTACAAAGCACACGGATAACACCGGGAACGCCTCGACCGCGCAAGCAAACGTAACCGCCACGACAGAGAAATTTTTCCCGCTTGCGGAGTACGAGGTTTTCGGGACTATCACCTATGCAAATACATACGAGGCAAACAAACAAGCGCAATACGACTATTATAAGGCAGGAAACAGCAAGATAAAGTATCGGCACGACGCGACGACAACCGCCGTTTATTGGTGGCTCCGCTCCCCGTATCGGAGCAACTCCGCTTCCTTCGTGCGTGTGTACACGGACGGCGCGGTCAGCGCTGCGGACGCGAAATATTCGCTCGCTTTTGCGCCGGGCTTTTGCGTATAATTCGGGCCTCGGAAATTGCGCCCTCAATGGGCGCAATTCCACGGAGAGCCGAGAGGAGGCAGTAAATGAGCGTACCGAAATCCCGGCGGGGCGAAAGCCCCGCCGATTACCTCGACCTTGCGCGGGAGATTTACGTTTTCACATACGACCGGGTAAAGATACTCCCGAAATCGCACACGTTCTATTTTTCCTTGCCGCTCTATAATGCGGCGCAAAGGGCGTATAGGCTCGTGAAAACGGCTAACCTCGTTTACATCGACGAGAAAGCGCCGGAGGAGATACGCCGCCGGACAATTCAGCGGCGGCGGGAACTCTACGAGGACGCGCAAGGCTACTATAATTCCATGCTGGACGTACTTGACCTTGCTTTTATGAGCGTAAACCGCGAAAAGCTCCCGGCGAACGTCCTCAAGGAATGGGTCGGGAAGATTACCGACGAGATTTCTCAAATATCCAAAATCAAGCGGAGCGACAAGGGCCGATAGGCCCTATCGCTCCGTTTCGATTGGGCCGTATCCCGTTTCGCCGTTAATTGGTGGCTCCGCTCCCCGAATCGGAGCAACTCCACTAACTTTGTGAATGTGAACACAGACGGCACGGTCAACAATGCGAACGCGAACAATTCGCTCGCTTTTGCGCCGGGATTTCGCACGGGCCAGACCGAATAGCTCGAAACGAGTTAAAGCCGCGCCCTTGCAAAAGGGGGATACGACCCCTCCGACCGCCTACGGGCGGGACGACAAACCTATACCGCGACACGGGGAGCCGGACGCTTTTTGCATGGCGGCGGCTTGCGCGTTACCGCCGTTTCATGACTCCACCGTTACGCAATTTAGACAACGCGACAGAGAAAGAATTGTGCGAGGTATCATTTTTTTATGAATAGCGCAGAAAGACACGAGCGGCGCTACCAGCGCCGCAAAGCCGCCCGTCTCAAGAGGCGGGCGGAGCTTGCGAAACAATACGGAGACTTTGAGCGCGTTTTCTCGTTCGAGCACTTGTACGCCTCCTATCGGGAGTCCGTGAAAGGCGTAGGGTGGAAAGCGAGCACACAAAGGTACAAGGCGAGCGCACTCGCGAACGTCAACAAAACGCACGACGAATTACTCGCCGGGCGCTTTCGGTCAAAGGGCTTTTATGAGTTTGATTTAGTCGAGCGAGGAAAGCCCCGGCATATTCGGAGCGTCCACATAAGCGAGCGCGTCGTCCAGCGTTGCCTATGCGATTACTCCCTTGTACCTATGCTCTCCCGGACGTTCATCTATGACAACGGGGCGAGCCTCCGGGGGAAAGGCTACGATTTCGCCGTCCGGCGGGTATCGGGCTTTCTCACACAGCACTACCGACAGCACGGGCGCGAGGGCTACGTCCTCGTGTTCGACTTCTCGAAATACTTTGATACCGCGCAACACGGCCCGGTATTTCGGGAAATTGAAAAGAGCGGCCTCGACGACCGCCTCGTCTCTATCTCCGAGTATTTTATAAAATGCTTTGGGGACGTGGGCCTCGGCCTCGGGAGTCAAGTCTCACAAATTGCCGCTATCGCCCTCCCGAACAAAATCGACCATTTCGTAAAAGACGTGCTCCACATGAAATTTTACGAGCGGTATATGGACGACGGGTGTATTATCCATCGGTCAAAGAAAAAGCTCCGGGAGTGCCTCGAGCATATCAAGAGGCTTTGCGCCGAGCTCGGGATAAAGCTAAACGAGAAAAAGACGCAGATAATCAAGCTCTCGAGAGGCTTTACTTTCCTAAAGGTGCGTTTTCGCTACGGGAAAAACGGCGCGGTTATCCGCCGGGCTTGCTACAAGAGCATAAAGCACATGAGGGACAAGCTAAAGGTTTTCCGCCGTTGGGTAGACTCCGGGAGAATGGCGAAAGAGGACGTAGATACGTCCGTTACATCGTTCCGGGGGCACATGAGGAGGTTTAACGACTATTTCGCCGTGCAGACGGTCGAAAGAGAATACCGCGAGCTATTCGCCGCGTAGGGAGGTCACTATATGGAGTATATCGTCTATAAGCGGTTCCGGGAGGAGGGTATCGACGGCCCTTTTAACCTCCGGCACGGTACGGTATGCGAGGAGCGGGACGGCTACCTATTCGCCCCGGACGGTCGCCGGATTTGCGCCGTCACGAGTGAAAACGGATGGGGGCATTTTCGGCAGAACACAACCGAGGGCGCTTTCCGTCAAGAAATGCTCGAGCGGCTCTATAAGCACTACCAGCGCCGCCCGGAGCTCGCCGCCGAGGATTTCGCCCCGGCGAAATGGGCCGGGGCGGATAACACCTATTGGAAAAGCCTCCTCCGCACTATGCAGACGGAGGAATTAACGGCGTTTTACCGGGCGAGGCTCGGGGAGCCGCCGAGGGAGGGACGGTAAATGTATAAAGTCACAGTCGGGGGAGTTTTCGCCGGATACTCCGATACGGCGGTCTACGTCAAGGTCGCGGGCAATGGCTCGTATGTTCCTTGCGACCCGGCGGAGGCCGGGGGCGTGTGCGTCAAGCTCCCCTATGAGCATACCGACGAGGACGGGAACACGGTAAAGACCGCCGAGGACATTGTTTTCAAGCTCCCCGGCGGGGAGCTCCTCGGCATGGAACAGGAGGCCACGCTCGAGGAGACGAGCGGGACGCTCCTCGTCGAACAGGCCGAGGAGGTTATTAACATTCTGACGGGAGGTAGTAGCGAATGATTTCCGTAGAGAAAGCGAAAAAGCTCCGGGCCGTGATAGAGCGGAGCGTCTCCGCCGCCGGGCTGGACGACGAGACCGCGCTCGAGGCCGTCGAGCTTTTCCCGGCGTGGGAGCCGGGCCGAGACTACGCCGCCGGGACACGGGTACGGCATAAAGGGGGCCTCTACGAGTGCGAGACCGCTCACACGTCGGCGGCGGAGTGGAGCCCGCCCGCCGCCGCGTCGCTTTGGAGCCCGGTAAAGGTGAACGGCGAGACGGGCCTCGACGAGTGGACGAGGCCGACCGGGGCGCACAACGCATACAAAAAGGGCGATAAGGTCGTTTACAAGGGCTCCGTCTATCGTAGCACGATGGACGGTAATACATGGTCGCCGGAGGAATACCCGGCGGCATGGGAGCGGGTAGAATGAGCCGGGCGGTCTACACGGTCTCGAAAGGGGGTGTAGAGATTGCCCGGTTAGAGGCGTTGATATGGGTACGCCTCACCGCTCCCGGCCTTTATCTCGTGTGCGGCGAGGACGAGGGCGAGGGCGTTCTCGTGGGAGGGGAGATTTACCACGTTCGCGGGTGCGCCCTTTTGCCGGGGAAAGAGACCGTCGTACTCGACTACATAGAAGAATAACGGAGGTAAAACAGCATGAAAGAAACAACCTTAAAGGCCGCTATCGCGGTCGCTATGGCGGCGGCTA
>OFFB01001777.1_pt1 | contig 11719 bp, 6 predicted proteins | sample 1521281 | NCBI WGS metagenome assembly OFFB01 (sample SAMEA3504109, study PRJEB24116) | mouse gut metagenome | biome: mouse gut; feature: mouse-associated habitat; material: faeces | place: Denmark | collected 2011
TGCCGCCGCCGCCCGTCAGGGCCGTGACGCCGGGACGGACGCAGAGCAGCCGGGAGAGAAGCATAGGCGCGGCCTCCTTTTCGCGGATCTGCGGATCTGATATGGTATAGTATCATATAGTATAGCACGCGCCCCCCGGTTTGAAAAGAACCTGGGGGACTTTTTGTGCCTGGGTATGCTCCGGTCCGCTCCGTCGGTTGTTTCTATCTGTTCCGGAATTGTTACCGGATTGTTTTTTCAAAGATGCAAAGAGGATACATCGGTTTGTAAAGTTAAATACAGGAAGCAGACGGAACATCCCGCACGCCGCCTGCGTCTATGTTTTCAGAGAGACAGCCGGCGGACCGGGTCCCGCCGGCGATATGTGAACAAGGAGGAACCATATGAACCGGATGATGAAAAGAGGAGCGGCCCTGCTGCTGGCCCTGACCCTGACCCTGGGTCTGGCGGCCTGCGGCAAGGACAAGGACAACGGGACCGAGCAGCTCACCGGCAAGGTGTACGTGCCGGAGTTTCTGGACTTCAACCTGGACGTGGAGTATATCTCCGGCGGCTGCGCGACCGGCGACGCCGTCTACCTCATGGGCTCTAAGAGCCAGGAGCGGGAGGAGACCGACCCCGCCACCGGGGAGATCCTGTACTACTATGACGAGATCTACTCCCTCTACCGCATCCCCCTGGACGGGAGCGATCCCGTCAAGCTGGAGGCCTACCAGCCCACCGCCCTCCCCGAGGGGGCGGAGGGAAACGTGGGGGTGGAGAGCATCACCGCCGCGGACGACGGGACCATCTGGCTGACGGAGCATGTGGGCGTCTACACCTTCGACCTGCCGGAGAACTTCAACCCGGAGAATGACGACAAGTGGAACTACCACACCTACGAGGAGTCCATCATCCGCCGGCAGCTGGACGCCTCCGGCAATGAGATTGGCCGGGTGGACATCAGCGACCTGGCCGGGAAGCTGGGAGTGGAGTATGTCTACGCCAACCTCTTTGACCGCGCGGGCAATCTTTACGCCGTCACGGAGACGGAGGTCGTCATGCTGGACCCCCAGCTCAACAAGGTCTTCAGCGTGGAGGGCGAGGATATAGCGGGATCCCCGACCCTGCTCAGCAACGGCCGGCTGGGCCTCCTCAACTACATCTACGATGAGGAGAAGGAGACCGGCGCCTGGACGATGAAGACTGTGGACCCGGAGGCCCAGGACTGGGGGGAGGAGTACACCCTGCCCGAGAACGCCTACAACGCCTATCCCGGCGGCGGGGAGTATCTCTTCTACTACCAGAACGGCGACTCTATCTACGGCTATAAGGCCGGGGCGGCAGAGGGGGAGAAAATTTTCTCCTGGATTGACTCCGACATCAACCGCAGCAACATGGAGTTCTTCTCCTTCCTGCCCGACGGCCGGGTGGTGGTGGTCACCAGGGAGTGGCAGTCGGACAATTCCAAAGTGGAGCTGGCCATTATGACCGCCACCGACCGCTCCGAGCTGCCGGAGAAGACCACCCTGACCTACGCCGCCATGTACCTGGGCTACGACGTGCGCAGCCAGATTATCGAGTTTAACAAGACCAGCGACAAGTACCGCATCGAGGTGCGGGACTACTCCGAGTTCGCCACTGCCGAGGACAGCTCCGCCGGCCTGACCCGGCTGAACACGGAGATCGTGGCGGGCAACGTGCCCGACATGCTGGAGACCTCCAGCATCCCCCTGCGCCAGTATGCCGCCAAGGGCCTTCTGGAGGACCTGTGGCCCTTCATCGAGGGCGATACGGACATCGGCGGCCGGGCCGGGGTTATGGAGCATGTGCTGAACGCCGCCGAGCAGGACGGCAAGCTCTATGAAATTTTCACCAACTTCGCCATCCGAACCGTGGCCGGCCCCAAGAACATCGTGGGCGACCGGATGAGCTGGACCCTGGCGGACCTTCAGGAGGCCCTGGCGAAAATGCCCGAGGGCTGCGCCATCTTCGGCCAGACCGACACCAAGACCGACATGCTCAGCAACGTCATGGCCCAGAACGCGGACAGCTTCGTGGACTGGTCCACCGGCCAGTGCCGCTTCGACAGCGAGGACTTCAAGGCCCTGCTGGCCTTCTGCAACAGCTTCCCCGCCGAGTACGACTGGGAGAACAGCCAGGACGAGTGGGAGGATCCCTACACCCGGATCATCAGCGGCAAGCAGATGCTCACCAGCGTCTACTTCAGCCAGCTGCGCTGGGACTTCCTGGAGAACGACGGCCTGTTCAAGAGCCAGGGCGGCGCGGCCTTCATCGGTTATCCCCGGGAGGACGGCGGCGTGGGCAGCGGCTTCACCACCAACGGGGGCGTCGCCATGTCCGCCGCCTGCAAGGACAAGGAGGGCGCCTGGTCCTTTATGCGCACCCGCCTTCTGTCCCAGAGCACGGACGAGGAGAGCGCCCGCTACTGGAGCAACTTCCCCGTCAACAAGGCCGACTTTGACAAGATGGTCGAGGAAGCCATGACCGTCCAGTACGAGCAGGACGAAAACGGCCAGCCCCTGCTGGACGAGAACGGCCAGCCCATCGAGATCAAGGAGACCTGGTGGATCTCCGACGACCTCCAGCTGGAGCAGGGGGCCGTCACCCAGGAGCAGTACGACCGCTTCATGGCCCTCTACAACGCAACAGATTCCGTCTACTACTTCGACGAGGCTATCTACGACATCGTCGCCGACATGGCCGGGGCCTACTTCGCCGGGGACCGCTCCCTGGACGACACCGCCGCCCAGATCCAGAGCCGCGTGACCCTCTACGTCAACGAGAACCGGTAAGCGGCAGGAAGATTCCGGCATATTGGGGCCTGAAAAAACAAGTGTGATGGGAAGCAGATGCAAAAATGATGCATGGGGCCCATACAATGGCGGCATCCTGATATTACATAAGGAAAGAAGGTTGATCGTATGAGATTCATACGCGGAAAGAGGCTGACCGCCCTGCTGCTGGCCCTGGTGATCGCCCTGAGCCTGGCGGCCTGCGGCGGCGAAAAGGACGACAAAAAGGGGGACACCGATCAGCTCAGCAGCACGGTGTACGTGCCCCAGTTCATCGACATCGACGTGGAGCTGGACTACATCAACGGCGGCTGCTCCGACGGGAAGAACGTCTATCTGGTGGGCAACGTCAGCAAGGAGACCGAGGCGACGGACCCCGAGACCGGGGAGACCTACACCAACTACGAGTACCGGGACGTGATCTACCGCATCCCCCTGGAGGGCGGCCCGGCGGAGGAGCTGGAGAACTTCGAGATGAGCGCCCTGCCCGAGGGCAGCGAGGGCAACGTCTCCATCGACGGCCTCCGCCCCGGCGCGGAGGGTACCCTGTGGGTGTCGGAGCGGATATACACCTACTCCTTCGACCTGCCGGCGGACTTCGACGAGACCACCGGCAACAAGTGGGACTACCACACCGGCAGCACCGAGGTGAATCTCCAGCGCCAGCTGGACTCCACCGGCAACGAAATCGCCCGCGTGGACACCAGCGGCTTAAAGGAGAAGCTGGAGGCGGACTACATCTACGCCACCCTCTTCGACAAGGAGGGGGACCTCTACGTGAGCGTGGAGGGCAAGATAGCGGTGCTGGATCCCTCCCTGAACGTGAAGTTCGTTCTGGAGGATGAGCAGCTGTGGGGCGATGCGCTGACGCTGCTCAACGACGGCAGCGTGGGCGTGCGCATCTCCTACAGCGACCCGGCCACCGAGACCTACGGCTACAAGACCGTAAAAATCGACAAGGAGGCCAAGGGCTGGGGGGACGAGTACATACTGCCCCAGAACGCCTACCAAATCTACCCCGGCGGCGGGGACTTCCTCTTCTACTACCAGAACGGGGACGCCCTGTACGGCTTCCGGGAGGAGACCGGCGAGGGCGAACGCCTCCTCAGCTGGCTGGACGCCAACATCAACGTCAACGACATCTCCTTCTTCAGCTTTTTGGAGGACGGCCGGGTGGTGGTCATGACCAACAGCTACCAGAGCGGCAGCTTCAGCTATGAGCTGGCGGTGCTGACCGCCACGGACCGGGCCTCCCTGCCGGAGAAGACCACCCTGACCTACGCCACCATGGGGCTAAACTACAACATGCGCAACTCCATCATCGACTTCAACAAGACCAACAGCCTCTACCGCATCGAGGTGAAGGACTACTCCGAGTTCGCCACCGCCGAGGACGCCTCCGCCGGCCTCACCCGGCTCAATACGGAGATCGTGGCAGGCAACGTGCCCGACATGCTGGACACCTCCGGCCTCCCCCTCTCCCAGTACGGGGCCAAGGGCCTGCTGGAGGATCTGTGGCCCTACATTGAGAACGATACGGACATCGGCGGCCGGGCGGGCCTCATGGAGCGGGTGTTCAACGCCGCCGAGCAGGACGGCAAGCTCTACCAGGTCTTCGACTCCTTCTCCATCAACACCGTCGTCGGCTCCCGCAAGGTGGTGGGCGACGAGCTGGGCTGGACCCTGGACGAGCTCCAGGCGGCCCTGGCCACCATGCCCGAGGGGTGTACCATCTTCGGCGAGGGGGACACCAAAAGCGGCATGCTCCGCTCCATCCTGGCCCTGAACCTGGACGCCTATGTGGACTGGAGCACCGGCGTCTGCAGCTTTGACAGCGACGCCTTCCGCAAGGCCCTGGAGTTCTGCAACAGCTTCCCCCTTGAGTACGACTGGGAGAGCGTGGACTGGGAGGACCAGGAGGATGCTTACACCCTCATCTCCAACGGCCGGCAGATGCTGATGACCTACAACCTCTCCAGCTTCGAGGATATGCAGATGTACGAAGCCATGTTCGGCGGCAGCGAGGCCCTGAACTCCTTCTCCATGGAGTACAGCTACGGCTCCGACGGCGCCTACAGCGTGATAGTGGGCCCCGGCGGCGGCAGCGCGGGCCTCGACAGCGGCATGGGCAGCAGCCGGCTGATCCCGGGCCGGTACATCACCTTCAAGGGCTACCCCATGGAGGACGGCAGCTGCGGCAGCAGCTTCGTCATCAACTCCGGCATAGCCATGTCCAGCAGCTGCAAGGACAAGGAGGGCGCCTGGTCCTTCATGCGGGAGCTGCTGCTGCCCAAGGTCACGGATACGGAGGACGGGTACCGGTCCTCGCGCTACAACTTCTTCCCCACCAACAAATCGGACTTTGAGAAGGTCGCCCAGGAGTGCATGAAGGCGGAGTATGTCAAGGACAGCGAGGGCAACAACGTACTGGACCCCAACGGCAACCCCATCCAGGAGTCCAAGGGCGGCTGGGGCTGGGGCAGCCTCAACATCGACATCCAGGCCACCTCTCAGGAGGAGTACGACCAGGTGATGGAGCTCTACAACGCCGTGGATTCCCTCTACACCTATGACACCAGCATCTACGACATCGTCAACGACGCCGCCGGCGGCTACTTCAGCGGAGACCGCTCCCTGGACGACACCGTGGCCCAGATTCAGAGCCGTGTGAACCTCTATGTCAATGAAAATCGGTAAAACCAAAGGAAAAAAAGCCGGGAGCCCGCCCCCAGGGCGCACCGCCAGGGAGGCATGGGACCGGAGCAACGACAAGCTCCGGGACACCATGCACTCCCTGGGCTTCCTGGGGCCCAGCGTGCTGGGGGTGGCGGTGTTTTTTATCGTGCCCTTCCTGGTGGTGGTGTACTACTCCGTCATCCGCAGCCCCATGAATCCGGAATTTGTGTTTCTGGACAACTTCAAGGCAGTTCTGCAGAACTCCTCCTTCCGGACCGCCGCCAAGAACACCGCTATGTTTTCCGCCATAGCGGTGCCTCTTGCTGTCGTGCTGAGCCTGGCTCTGGCGCTGATGCTGGAGTGCCGCATCCCCTCCAAAAGTCTGTTCCGCACCTTCTTTCTCAGCCCCATGATGGTCCCCGTGGCCTCCGTGGTGCTCATCTGGCAGGTGGTGTTCCACTACCGCGGGACCCTGAACGTGATTTTAGCGGGCTTCGGCGTGGATCCCATCGACTGGCTCAACGGCCCCTACTGCCTGCTGGTGATCGTGGTGCTGTTTCTGTGGAAGAACCTGGGGTACAACATGATTCTCTTCATGGCGGCCCTCAACAACATCCCCAAGGAGCTTCTGGAGGTGGCGGACGTGGAGGGGGCCAGCGCCGCCCATAAGTTTTTCAACATCAAGCTGCGCTACCTCTCCCCCACGGTGCTGTTCGTGGCCATCCTCTCCATCATCAACTCCTTCAAGGTCTTCCGGGAGATCTATCTGCTGGTGGGGAAGTACCCCTACGAGGGGCTGTATATGATGCAGCACTTTATGAACAACACCTTTGAGAACTTCGACTACCAGAAGATGGCCTCGGCGGCGGTGCTGATGGCCCTGGTGATGGTGGCGCTCATCGCGCTGCTGTTCAAGGTGGAGGACATCTTCGGAAAGGATGTGGAGGGATGAAAAAGAACCGCTATTTCGGCCGCTTCGCCCTGACACTGCTGGCGGCGGGCTTCGCCCTGGCCTTTCTGATGCCCACGGTGCTGACCATCACCAACTCCTTTATGACCCAGAGCGAGATCAGCGCCAACTACGGCAAGGTGTTCGCCAACGTCTCCGGCAGCGACGGGAAGACCTATATATCCGAGACGGTGAACCTGAAGTTCATCCCCGACAAGGTCAGCCTCAGCCAGTACATCACCACCCTCATCAAGAGCCCCGACTACCTGCTGAAATTCTGGAACTCGGTGATTTTGACGGTGCCGGTGGTGCTGCTGCAGCTGGCGGTGGCCTCCATCACCGCCTACGGCTTCACCCGCTGGCGGGGGAAAGTGCGTGCGTTCCTGTTTTTCTTCTATGTGATCCTGATGCTGATGCCCACCCAGGTCACCCTGGTGCCCAACTATCTGGTCAGCGACTGGCTGGGGCTGCTGGGCACCCGCTGGTCCATCATTTTCCCCGGCGCCTTCGCGCCGTTCTCGGTGTTCCTGCTGACCAAGTCCATGCGGCGCATCCCCGGCTCCCTCATCGAGGCGGCCAAGCTGGACGGGTCCAGCGAGTGGCAGATTTTCAAGGACATCTGCCTGCCCCAGTGCCGCAGCGCCCTGTACTCCATCGCCATTCTGGTGTTCATCGACTACTGGAACATGGTGGAGCAGCCCATCATTCTGCTGCCGGACGCGGAGAAGCAGCCTCTGAGCGTGTACCTGTCCACCATCAACTCCAGCGAAGTTGGGCTGGCCTTCGCCATCGCCACCATCTACATGGTTCCCTCTCTGCTGCTGTTCCTCCACGGGGAGGATTACCTGGTGGAGGGCATCGCCCATCAGGGGTCCGTGAAGGGGTAATCCTGTGAATCCAAGTGAAAGGGTGACAAGCCAATGGAAGTGAAAGAAAAATCCAAGAAGAGGGAGCTCATCAAGACCATCGCCATCATCTTCCTGGCGGTGCTGCTGGTGCTGACCTTCTTCTCTCAGACCATTATGAACCACTCCCTGCCCGAGGTGGCCACCCAGCTGGTGACCTCCGGCACCATCAACGCCAAGATCCGGGGCAGCGGCACGGTGGCCGCCAACGAGAACTACGAGGTGGTCCTCAACCAGACCCGCGAGATTCGCTCCGTGTGCGTGAAGGTGGGGGACAAGGTGGAGGAGGGCGACCTCCTGTTCGTGCTGGGCGACATTGAGAGCACGGAGCTCAAGGAGGCACAGGACGCCCTGGATGCCGCCCAGCTGGCCTATCAGAAGCAGCTGCTGACCTTTTCCAAGGAGTACGCCACAGAGGACTTGGGCCTGAAAAACGACCGTGAGGACCTGGAGCGGGCCATTGCGGAGCGGGACGCCAACCTGGTCACGGATGCCGAGGTGTCCTACGCCAAGGGCGATCTGGCCGCCGCCGAGACCCAGCTCAGCCAGATCGACCTCATCCTGGAGGAGCTCAATGCCGCGGCCGGCGAGAGCGAGGAGTACCAGGAGGCCAAGGCCAAGGTTCAGGAGCTGGAAAGCGAGATCAAGACCCTGACCGGCGAGGTGGAGAGCTGGGAGCAGAAGCTTGACGAGCTGGACACCACCGGGGATGTGGACAAGGACCGGGCGGTCCAGGACGCGCAGAGAGCGTTCAGCAAGGCGCAGACCACCTGGGAAAGCGATTGGCTGGCGTATAAATCTACCATAAACGAGCTAATCAGGGCAGTAAACAACGGTGCCGATGCCCCTAATCTCGGCGAAGTTCAGTCTACGCCCCACGCCTTCTCCGAAAAAGAGCAGAAATATATCGACGCATATCTCACCGAGCAGAATTTGAAAGCTCCTCCTGCAGACGATGATACGCCGGTGCCCAGCATGTCCGCATATGAAAAAGCCTACACCACGCTTCTGGCCGACCAGGAGGACGTCGCCGCCAAGGAGACCGCCTTGGAGCGCGCCAGAAAGGATCTCAGCACCGCCTCCGGCTCCATCTCCGACCAGCGGCGCACCTACCAGAACAACCTGGACAAGGCGGAATCCTCCCTGGCCACCGCCGAGCGGCAGCTGCGGGACGCCCGGCAGCTGCTGGACTCCCTCTCCACCGCCAGCACCCAGCTCAAGGACCAGATCAAGGTCTACGAGGCCTCCCAGCGCCAGCAGAAGGCGGCGGTGGAGAACCTGAAGAAGACCGTGGAGACCCTCACGGCCAGACAGGAGGCCTACAAGGCCGCCGTAAAGACCGTGGAGGAGAAGCAGCGTGCCCTCTCCGACAAGCTCTCGGGCAAGGACATCGACAAGCAGCTGGACAATCTGGAGCTTCAGACCCTGGCCCAGGCCATTGAGAAGCAGCGCGAGCTGGTGGAGAAGTACCGGAAGGACTCCGTGGACACGGAGGTCAAGGCCAGGGTCTCCGGCGTTGTCAGCGCCGTCAACGTTACCGCCGGCAAGGAGAACACCCCCAACGAGGCGATGGCGGTCATCGACGTGGTGGACCGGGGCTATACCATCAAAATTCCTGTCACCAGCGAGCAGGCCAAGCAGGTCAAGGTGGGGGATACCGCCGACGTGACCAACTACTACTGGGGCAGCGACATCACCGCCACCCTGGAGCAGATTGCCCCGGACCCCACCAGCCCCGGCCAGAAGAAGCTGCTGGTCTTCCGCATCACCGGAGAGATCGACGCGGGCACCAGCATCAGCCTGTCCATCGGCCAGCGCAGCGCCAACTTTGACACCATTGTGCCCAAGAGCGCCCTGCGGGAGGACACCAACGGTCACTTCGTGCTGGTCATCACCAGCCGCAGCACCCCCCTGGGCAACCGCTATACCGCCACCCGCGTGGAGGTGCAGGTCCTGGCGGAGGATGACACCAACGCCGCTGTCTCCGGCCTGGCGGCCAACGACTACGTCATCACCACCTCCAGCAAGCCCCTGTCCGCCGGCACCCAGGTGAGGATGGTGGAGAACCCATGATGAAGCCCCATCCGGTAACATGGCTGCGGACCACCCTGAGGGGCTTTGGCTTCAAGCAGTGGTTCCTGCTGATTGTGAACATCGTGCTGGTGCTGGCCTCCCTGGCCTGCGCCCTGGGCCTGCGGGCCGTGGGAGGGACGCTGCAGTCCCTCACTGCCGCCAGGCGTTTCCAGGGCGGCGGCGAGACTCGCTTCGCCCAGACCGCCTGCTTTCTGCCCGTGGACGGCGGGAAGACGGAGGACGACATCCGCTCCTTCCGCCAGACCCTGGACACCAAGCTGGTGGAGCAGTCCCTGGAGGCCCCGGAGAACGGCAGCCTCTACATCGACGCCTACAGCGGCACATCCAGCGTCACCGTCACCGGCGAGAGCGGCGGCAATGTCACCGTCAAGGCGGTGGGCGTGGGTGGGGATTTCTTCTACTTCCACCCCCTGCCCCTGCTCAGCGGGTCCTACATCCGCTCTGACGACCTGATGGACGACCTGGTGGTGCTGGACGAGGAGATGGCCTGGCGGCTCTACGGCAGCACGGACCTGGCGGGGATGACGGTCTACATCAATCAGAAGCCCTTCGTGGTGGCCGGCGTGATCGCCCGGGAGACCGACTTCGCCACCCGGAAGGCCTACACCGGCGACGGCGGCATATTCCTCTCCTACTCCGCCCTCAGCAGCCTGGACGAGGACGCCGCCATCACCTGTTACGAGCTGGTCATGCCCGACCCCATCTCGGGCTACGCCAAGGGCATCGTCACCGATAACTTCCCCGTAGGGGAGGGCGACGTGGTGGAAAACTCCAGCCGTTACAGCCTCTCCCACCTGCTGGAGGTGGCCAAGTCCTTCGGCCTGCGCTCCATGCGCCTAAACGGCGTCATCTACCCCTATTGGGAGAACGCCGCCCGTCTGACGGAGGACTACGCCGCCCTGCTGCTCATTCTGGCGGTCATGCTTGCCCTGTATCCCCTGCTGTCCGCCCTGGTTTTTGCCATCCGTGAGACGCGCCGGGCCTACCGCTTCGCCAAGGTGAAGGTCCCCGCCACTGTGGAAGCGGCGGTGGAGAAGCGCCGGGAGGAGCGGCTGGAGCAGAAATATAAGAAACAGCAGGCCGAAGAGCCGGTGCGGGAACAGGGAGAGGAGGACTGAGCTATGGCAGATCTGAGCTTGCGAAATGTCAAGAAAATATACGACAACACGGTGGTCGCGGTGCAGTCTTTCAATCTGGAGATTGCGGATAAGGAATTTATCGTGCTGGTGGGCCCCTCCGGCTGCGGAAAATCCACCACCCTGCGGATGGTGGCGGGGCTGGAGGAGATCAGCGAGGGGGAGATCTACATCGCCGGCCGGAAGGTCAACACCGTCCCCCCCAAGGACCGGGACATCGCCATGGTGTTCCAGAACTACGCCCTCTACCCCCACATGACGGTCTATGACAACATCGCCTACGGGCTGAAGCTGCGGAAATTTCCCAAGCGTGTCATCGACCAGAAGGTGCGGGAGGCAGCGGAGATTCTGGACATCACCGAGCTCCTCAAGCGCAAGCCCAAGGCCCTCTCCGGCGGCCAGCGCCAACGGGTGGCCATCGGCCGGGCCATCGTCCGGGAGCCCCAGGTGTTCCTCATGGACGAGCCCCTGAGCAACCTGGACGCCAAGCTGCGCAACCAGATGCGTTCTGAGATCATCAAGCTCCGCCAGCGCATCAACACCACCTTTATCTACGTCACCCACGACCAGACCGAGGCCATGACCCTGGGCGACCGCATCGTCATTATGAAGGAGGGCTTTGTCCAGCAGGTGGGCACGCCCCAGGAGGTCTTTCGCCACCCCGCCAACCTCTTTGTGGCCGGCTTCATTGGCTCCCCCCAGATGAACACCTTTACGGCCCGCCTGGTCCGGGAGGGGGAGCACTACTTCGTGGAGCTGGAGGGGGCACGGGTGGAGCTGTCGGAGGAGAAGCGGGCCCGTCTGCTGGCCGGCGATGTGCAGAGCCAGGAGGTGATCCTGGGCGTCCGCCCCGAGCACATCTTCCTCACGGAGGCGGACAACGCCGTCCCCGCCCAAGTGGACGTGTCGGAGATGATGGGCAGCGCGGTGCATATCCACGTGAGCGCCTGCGGGCGGGACGTGGTCATCGTGGTGCCCGTGAGCGAGGAGGGCCAGAGCCAGGAGGCCATGGACACCGGCACGCCCCTGCGGTTCATCTTCCGGGGCAGCGCCGCCCACGTCTTCCACCAGGAGACGGGCCGGAACCTGGAGTACCCCGCAGCACCGGAGCCCGCCCCGGAGGAGGCTCCTTCCGCCCCCGTGGAACCGGGAACGGGCCCGGTT
>OFFB01001779.1_pt1 | contig 11709 bp, 10 predicted proteins | sample 1521281 | NCBI WGS metagenome assembly OFFB01 (sample SAMEA3504109, study PRJEB24116) | mouse gut metagenome | biome: mouse gut; feature: mouse-associated habitat; material: faeces | place: Denmark | collected 2011
GGAGTTTTATGACATCAACTATGACCTTCTGGAGATTGAGGATCAGGGGGAGATTCTGGAGCAGTACAGCAGGCTTATCAACTACTTTGACCCGTCCATACGGTTTGAGTTGTTCTTATTCAACAGGCAGGTCAATGAGCAGACTTTGACAGACCAGTTTGATATACCCTTGCAGGGTGATGATTTTGACGATATTCGTGAGGAATACCGATTGATGTTACAGAAACAGTCGGCAAAGGGAAACAACGGGATCATCAAGTCAAAATACCTGATCTTCGGTATCCAGTGCAAAGGATACCGGGAAGCAAAGGCGAAGCTGGCCAGCATAGAAACGGACGTGCTTAAAAATTTCCTGAACCTGGGCACCCATGCGAAAAGCCTTGACGGGAAGGAGCGCCTGCGTATCCTGCATGAATATTTCAACCAGGACACAATGGAGGCTTTCCGCTTTTCTTTTAAGGAAATGTCGGAATCCGGAAAGAGCGTGAAGGACTACATAGCCCCGCCGGGGTTTGACTTCCGCTATCCGAGCCGCTTCAAGTCCGGGAAGATGTACGGGAGCGTCCATTTCCTTGACATTATTGCGCCGAGGTTCAATGACGAGCTGTTAAAAAAGCTGCTGGACATTGACGATAACCTTACAATCACCATGCACATGCAGACCATGGACCCGGTGAAGGCAATCAAGATGTTAAAGGGCGCATTAACGAACATTCAAAAAATGAAGATCGAGGAACAGAAGAAGGCAGTGAGGTCAGGTTATGACATGGATATACTTCCCACGGACATCATCACCTATGAAAAAGACACGCTGGAGCTGCTTGACGATCTGAACACAAGCAACCAGAAAATTATAAAAATGACGTTCCTCATTACCTGCTATGGCAGGAGCAAAAGGGCGCTTGAGAACATCACGCAGAGGGTGTCCGGCATTATCCAGCAGGCGAACTGCAACCTGCGGTGCTTACAATACCTTCAGGAGCAGGGGCTTATGGCATCTGCTCCGATTGGGTGCAACGATACGGGCATTGAAAGGGTGCTTACCACAAAAAGTACAGCTATCTTAGTGCCTTTCTGTACGCAGGAATTATTCATGCCTGCCCCGGCGATTTATTACGGTCTGAACGCTCTTTCCAACAACATGATTATGGCAGACAGAAAGCGGCTTCGGACACCAAACGGGGTAATTCTTGGCACACCTGGCTCCGGGAAATCATTCAGCGCAAAGCGGGAGATTTTATCCTGTTTTCTTATGACAAAAGATGATGTGATCGTCTGTGACCCGGAAGGAGAATATTTTGCCCTTGTGGATGCGCTGCATGGGCAGGTGGTAAGGCTTGCGACAAACTCAAAGGACTACTTAAACCCGATGGACATTCAGCTTTCCCATAAGAACGACAAGGAAGCGTTAAAGCTGAAATCAGATTTTATCATTACGCTGTGTGACCTGATAGCCGGAGGGAAGAACGGCCTTGAAAATGATGAGAAAGGCATTATCGACACCTGCATCAAGCATATCTATGACGGGTATTTCAAAGAGCCGAAGCCGGAGAATATGCCGCTTTTGGAGGATTTATACAATGCGCTGTTAAAGTATGAGCCGAGGGATGTTGCGCCGGAGATGCAGAAAGAGGCGAAGCAGAAGGCGGTGCGGATCGCCAACAGCCTTGTCTTATATGTGCATGGCTCGCAGAATTATTTCAACCACCATACTAACGTGGATTCGCAGAACCGTATCATGTGCTTTGACATCAGGGACTTGGGAAACCAGTTAAAAGAGCTTGGCATGTTGATCGTGCAGGATGCGGTCTGGAACCGGGTTTCACAGAACCGGGAGAGGAAAGTTGCCACAAGGTACTACTGTGATGAGTTCCATTTGCTTTTGAAAGAAAAACAGACAGCCATTTACAGCGTGGAGATTTGGAAAAGGTTCCGTAAATGGGGTGGCATACCCACAGGCTTAACGCAGAATGTGGGCGATTTTTTGAAATCAGAGGAAATCGAGGGCATACTCGGAAACTCTGATTTTGTTTATCTGCTGAACCAGAACGCAAAAGATCAGACAATCCTTGCCGACAAGTTAGGGCTGTCAGAAAAGCAGCTTGCCCATGTGACCAATTCCGAACCGGGGAGCGGGCTTATCCTTTTTGACAACGTGGTAATCCCATTCGTGGATAAGTACCCGTCTGACACGAAAACTTTTGCAATTATGAACACAAGGCCCGAAGAATCGGTGAAGCAGGAGGAAACGGATTGAAAATAGGGCTGATTGACGTGGACGGGCATAACTTCCCAAACCTCTGCCTGATGAAGCTGTCAGCCTACCATAAGGCAAGGGGAGATGCGGTGGAATGGTACGACAGTAACAAGTGGTATGACCTTGTTTATATGAGCAGGGTATTCACAGACACCTATTCAAAAGATTATGGAGGCAGCGTAAAGGCTTACCATGTCATAAAGGGCGGCACAGGGTACGGCCTTGACAATAAGCTGCCTGACACCGTGGAACATACCCGCCCGGACTATGGGCTGTACCCAGAGTATGCGGGAACCGCATACGGTTTCCTTTCAAGGGGATGCCCCCGTGGGTGCGGATTCTGTATCGTTGGGGAAAAGGAGGGGAGAAAGACGGAGGCGGTGGCTGACCTTTCCGAGTTTTGGGGCGGCGAAAAGGAGATCAAGCTCCTGGACGCAAATATCTTAGCCTGCCCTGATTGGGAGAGGCTCTTAGGGCAGCTTGCAGACAGCGGGGCAACCGTTGATTTTACCCAGGGGCTTGATGTGCGGCTCATCACACCGGAGAAAGTGGCGGCGCTCAACCAGATAAAAACAAAGATGCTGCACTTCGCATGGGATAACCCGGAGGATGACCTGATACCATTTTTTCAGAGATTTTTGGAATATACAACCGTAAAGGACAAGCGGAAAAGGCGTGTCTATGTGCTGACCAACTATGGCAGCACCCATGAACAGGACTTGTACCGTATCTATGCCCTGCGGGATATGGGATATGACCCGTATGTGATGATCTATGAAAAGCCCACAGCGCCGGAGGAAACAAGGAAGATGCAGAGGTGGGTAAACAACAAATGGCTGTTTCACTCAGTAAAAGATTTTAAGGATTATGTGCCAAGAGGCTATAAGAAAAAAGGGCGGCAGGAATGAACCGCCCGGAAAGGGGTGGCAAATGGGAGAAAAGGCTGCAGCCATATATGCCGGGAGCGGAGCCGTCTTGTACCATGGCGATTTTTTAAGGATTGCGGGCAGCATGGAGAATGAAAGCGTGGATATGGTCTTTACTGACCCGCCTTTTGAGCTGACGGGCGGCGGCATGAAGAAGGGAAAGCTGCTCTATGAGGGCGGCGAAGTGTTCCAAAACTGCGGATTCAGCACGAAAGAGATCAATTTCAAGGACTGGCTGCCGGAAGTGTACCGGATATTGAAAAAAGAACGGTTTTTCTATGTGATGTCCAATGACAGAAATCTTTTTCCCTTACATGATGCCTGCATCGCAAGCGGGTTCAAGTTCTGTGAATTGCTGGTGATGGACAAGAAAATGACAGTGCCTTCCACCTATTATCCCAAGCGGGCAGAATTTATCCTCATGTACCGGAAAGGGAGGTTCCGGAGGGCGCATTTTTCCGGTTCCACAGTGATAGAAACAAGGATTCCCAGGGGAAAGGAAAAGCGGCACCCGACAGAAAAGCCAGTGCCGATGATCGAGCATCTGGTAAGGTGTTCCACGCTTGAAAATGAAATATGCCTTGACCCGTTCATGGGGAGCTGCCCTGCGGGGGAAGCGTGCATAAAAAATGGCAGAGGGTTCATCGGCGTGGAAAAGGAAAGAAGGTGGTTTGAGATTTCACAGGACAGAATAAAAAGTTTGGAGGTGTAGCGGCCAGTGGCAGAAAAAAAGAAAGGGAAACCGTCTGATTTTGCAAAGGATAAAAGTGCTTTTGCTGATGGAATCCCACAAAAAAAGGATGGCGGAATATCCCAAAAAGGGAAACAGAAACAGCCCGGCATACATCAGGCCAGGGATGCGGAGGCCACTTCTGGACACAATGTCCAGAAGCTGACGCAGACGGAAACTTTTGGACATGATGTCCAGAAGCCGGGGCAGAAGAACGCTTTTTCCTGTAAAGAAGCGAAACATGATAAAACCGAACAGAAAAACAGCTCCACCGGGGCAGACGGTTTCCAACCGGGTAAAAGCAGTTTTTACCATGACAGCAGGGAAGTCAAGGAAACAGCAGGACAGGCGGCAGGGCTGAAAAAGAAAAAGCTGCGGAGCCAGTCCAGGCAGTTCAGGAAAGAGAACGGCCCTGCTGAACATGAAGCAAAAACGGGAGAAGGCGCTGCATCCGGGAAAGAAACCAGTGATTTTAAGCAGGAGCAGAATGTTTTTACGGAGGACAGCGGCGGGGAGCAGGCAGAGGAAACAAAGGATTTTAAGGACGACTACCGCCGCAGGGACACCTACCACCAGAGCGGAAAAAAGGGCAGATACCGCAGGCGGGAGCATCAGGACAGGGAGCGCACGAAAAAAACGGATTTTGAACGTGACTTCCAGACGAAAGATGCCACCTTTGCAAAAGACGATGCCTTTGCCGACGGCGCAGAGCCAGAGTCCCAGGGCAGCAAGAAATTAAATAAGTTGCAGGGAAAGGCCGAAAAAGCGGCAAAGCGAACCGAAAAGGCAAGGAAGAAGCTGCCAAAGAAGAAAGAGTATTCCTTAGAGCGTGTCTTTGACGAAAAGACGGGCAGGGCAAGATATGTGCTGACCGCAGAGGTAAAGGAAAAGCCTTTCCAGGCGGATAACCCGGTGAAGCGCATGGCGGGCAGGGCAGGCTCGGAGTTTACGCATTACGCACATGGCAAGGTTGCTGAAGCGGAGAAGGATAATTCCGCAGTGGAGGGCGCACATAAGACGGAGCAGAAAGCCGAAGATGGCTACCGCTTCATAAAACGGCATTACAAGGGGAAGGAACAGCGGCAGCGGGCGAAAGTGGAAAAACTGGAGAAAAAGCAGTTTAAAAAAGAAGTCAATTTCCGCTACCAGAAATTCCTTGAGGAAAACCCGGAAATGCAGGAAAAGACCTTAAAGAAGCAGTTGCAGAAACGGTTGCAGAAACAGCGCATCAAGCGTGAATACGCAAAGGCAAAACGGGCGGGGCAGGCGGCAAAGAACACAAAGGAGGCGGCTGTAAAATCCGCAAACATCACCACGACGGTTGCGAAGAAATTGCAGGAGATAGCGGCGAAACACGCTTCCGTACTTGTAGTGATCGGTGCGGCTGCAATCCTGCTCATCATGATTATGACTTCCGTATCGTCCTGCGGGGCGATGTTCTCAAATGGGATAAGCACCACGCTGGTGGGCAGCTATATGAGTGTTCCGGCAGAGATTGACGCTGCGGATCTGGCTTTTTCAGAGCTGGAAATGGAATTGCAGAAAGAGATTGATTCCATAGAAACGGATTATCCGGATTATGACGAGTACCGTTATAATCTTGATGCAATCGGGCATGACCCGTTCGCACTCATCAGCTACCTTTCCGCAGTCCATACCGAATTTACAGCGGCGGACGTGCAGGGGGAGGTCGAGAGCCTTTTTGACGAGATGTATGAGCTGACCTTAAACCCGACAACGGAAACGAGGACAAGGACGGTGACAAAGACAGGCACATATACTGTCACAGACCCGGTAACAGGAGAGGAAACAGAGGAAGAATATGAGTACGAGGAGGAAGAAGAATATACCGTAACCATACTGGAAGTCACGCTGACCGCAAAAGATCTGAACGTGGTCACTGCCGGGCGCATGAACAGCGAGCAGAAAGACATTTATACGCTTTACAATGAAACCCATGGCCTGACACAGCAGTTTTACACGCCGCTCAATTTATACTGGTACAACTATGTGAGCAGCTATTATGGCTACCGCATCAACCCGGTAACGGGAGCAGAGCAGTTCCACCGGGGCGTGGATATTGCAGTGCCAACTGGAACGGAAGTCCTTGCGGCGATGGACGGCACAGTCACCACAGCCGCCTATGACAGCTATTATGGGAATTATATCGTCATAGAGGACAGCAAGGGGTACTGTACCAAGTATGCCCACATGGACACGTTAAGCGTCAGTGCGGGGCAGAGCGTAAAGCATGGCGATGCCATAGGAACAACGGGGAACACGGGGAGCAGCACCGGAAGCCACCTGCATATTGAGTGTCTGTATAACGGGGAGTATTATAACCCGTTATTTTATTTTGAAGCTGGGGAGGGAACCCTTTACGGGGAAACGCCGGGCGCAGGGAGCGGCGGGGGAAATGCAATACCGCCGGATTCTTATGATGATGCGACAGTGCAGGCGCTTATGGAAGAAGCCGCCAAGTATTTAGGCTATCCGTATGTATGGGGCGGCTCAAGTCCGTCTACCTCTTTCGACTGTTCCGGTTTTGTCTGCTGGGTATTTACCAACAGCGGGGTGCATAACCTGCCACGAACCACGGCGCAAGGGATTTATGACCAGTGTGCGCCCGTGTCGGCGGCGGACGCAAAGGCGGGGGATATTATCTTTTTCACGGGTACTTACAATTCGGGCGGTGCGGTCAGCCATGTGGGGATATACTGCGGAAACGGTGTGATGATACACTGCGGCGATCCGATCAAATACGCCAGTATCAATACGTCCTACTGGCAGAGCCATTTTTACGCTTTCGGAAGGCTGAATTAGAAATCAATTTTTGATAATAAAGTGTGACAATACCAAGAGAAATGCTGCGAATCATTAAGAAAAGAGAACGGGGAGGGTTATTTTGGAAACTCCCGCCTTTTATTTATCATACCACAAAAAAGTTTGGAAACGCAATCTTTTTATGGATGGACAGGAGGAAGGAAGATGGATGGAAAAAAAGCTGTAACACCAGAGGAACAGCCTGCAACGGAAACAATCGGAAGCCTTATGGCGGAATGTGAGGAACTGGCACAGCAGATTGACAGCGAAAAAGACAGACTGGAACGCTTCATGCTTGAAACAGGCGGTGAGAGCGACGCATCTGACCGTATACAGGAGGGCATAGACGGTCTGAAGGATATGCTTACGGAGGCAGAAAACCGCCTGCAGGCGCTGTTTGATGAACTGGAGAAAGAGGCTTTTGCGCCAGAGAAACAGGAAGGCAAACAGAAAACCGCCGCAGGGCGGGTGTCGGTGAAGAAAAGGCTTGCAGAAAAAAAGGCAGAAGTGTCAATGGGGAAACCACATGATAAGGAAAAAGGGAGGAAGCGCCCAGGCATGGATATGGAAAAATAATAAATGTTATGCCTTTTCTTAGAGGGGCATGGAAAGGAGAAGCAATGTGACAAAGGAAAGGATCATAAAGGAACTTTCCAAAGTCCGGGGGCAGCTTGCGGACTTGCAGGAAAAGCAGAAGGACTTGGAGAGCCAGTTGCAGATGGCGGAAGATGCGGAGAAAATGAAATTCATTGAAAAAAATAAAATCTCCCTTGAACGCCTGATTCTGCTGAACAAAGTCAGCGAGGAAGAAATTTTAAGCCTGCTTAGGAAAAAGGAGCAGGAGGAACAGACACAGCAAACAGAAAGGGAGGCGGCAGGCCATGAATCAGAAAATGAAACAACGTTATAGGGCGGCATTATCGCTCTTTTTATCCATGATTTTATTCACCATGCCCGCAGTGGCGTTTTCCATGAACGGGAACAATGCCATTGAAGCGAGGGCGGAGGAAGAAACCGTAAGCGGCGCAGAGGGAAACCCTGCGGGCCAGGGAACAGAAAGCGGTACGGAAGAAAGCGTTTCGGAGCAGGAAACAGAAAGCGGCACGGAGGAAAGTCCGGGGGAACAGGCAGAAAACGGCACAGAGGAAGAAACGGAAGGTGAAACAGAGGGCGGAACCGTATCGGGCAACGAGATCGAGCCGGTATGCACCTGTGAAAAGAGATGCGGCGCATACGATTATGACAAAGACTGTGAAGTGTGTGCCGCCGATTACAAAGGCTGTGAGTATAAGACACCGAATGTTGTGATTAACATCAACAGTCCGGGTGGGTGGCATAACGAAAGGGCAACGGTCACGTTTACCGTAACTGATGCGGCGCATACGGGCAATTTTGAAGCCGCAAAGATTCAGGCGAAAGTCGGACAGAATGGGAGCTGGACGGACGTGACGGAAGATAAGAAACTGGAAATCTCTGAAAACTGCACCGTCTATGTGCAGGTCACAGACCAGAAAGGCAATACATACGAGCGGAGCAGGACAATGAGATGCTTTGATACCACAAAACCCACGCTCAACGCTGCGGTCAGTGACGGGCTTTTAAGTATTCAGGTGCATGATACGGATTCCGGCGCAAAAGCGGTCTATGTGAACGGCTATGAGTTTACGGAGCTGACCAATGGAACGCTGAATATCCGTTTACAGCAGTTTGACGCAGGGTATGAGTATTTCACCATTTCCGCAATGGACAATGCCGGGAATATGTCAGAAGTCTATAAAACGAAAAACCCGTATTACAAAGACCCTGCTGATGAGAGTGACGAAAACCCGGCAGAGCAGCTCCCGGTAAATGCCGAAGCCACCAAACCGGGGAGCGCCACCGGGACGGTAACAGAGCATACCAAGACGGACAGCGAGGGGAACACCGTTTCACAGACGCCGCAGGAGCAGAAAAAGCAGGCGATGGCAGAGGCGGATGCCGCTGAAAAGGCGGAAAGCGGGGATAAGGATACCGAAAATGAGAAGTCCGGGCAGGGAAAGGAATTTTATACAATCCAGACCGCAACGGATAAGGTTTTCTATCTGATCATTGACCGGGACGGAGAAGAAGAACTGGTGTATTTCCTTACGGAGATTACGGAAAATGACCTTTTAAACGCCACTTCCGATAACAGCGAAACGCTGCCGAAAAATTCCGCAGCCTTAGAATCCGCAATCCCAACAGAGGGCGGCGCTCTGCCAAACAATAATGGGGAACTTCCGGAAGATCAGGAGCAGGCAGAGGAAAATATAGAAGATGAAGAAAATGCGGAAGATACGGAAAATACAGAGGAAACAGAGCCGGAAGAAAAAGCGTCAGAGCCTAACCCTATGGTTTCCTATATCCTCATGGGCGCACTTGCCATAGCCTTTATCGGCGGCGCTTATTATTTCAAGGTAGTCCGCAAGAAGAAAGAGGACTTCATCGAGGACGAAGATGAGGACGAGGAAGAGGACGAGGAATACGAAAATGAAGAGGAAGAACCGGAGGACGGTTCGGAAGATGGATTCTTTGAAGGTAAGGAGGACGAGTAATGCAGTTAGTGATAGCGGAAAAGCCCAGCGTGGCACAGGCGATTGCCCGTGTGGTCGGCGCAGGCGGTAGAAAAGACGGTTACATGGAGGGGAACGGGTATATTGTTTCCTGGTGCATCGGGCATCTGGTGGAGCTTGCGAAGCCGGAAGCCTATTCGGAGGCATGGAAAAAGTGGGATTACGAGGGCTTGCCCATGATACCGGAGGAATGGCAGACAGAGGTTAAGGGAGATACAGCGGCACAGTATAAAGTATTAAAAGGGCTGATGCACGATACAAGGGTGGACAGCGTTGTATGCGCCACCGATGTTGGATAGTGCGGAGGGGTGACAAACAAATACAAATAAGAACAGAAAGGGACTTCCTCAATCCTTAAAAGGCTATGACAGTGACGGTTATAGTCTTTTTTCATGCGGTAATTACCGTAAGAAATGAACCTATATTCCCACAAGTGGAGAAATACCAAACAACAATATTCCGCAATCCAATCTCCCGACAATTAACGGAAGAAAAACATATATCAGCACCGAAACCAATCAATCATATCAATCCATATCACAGGAGGGCAAAGACCATGAATAAAAAGCAGGAACAACAGATTTTGGACTATTACAGTACCGCCGACAAATATATCCGTAGCAAGACACACTCCAATGCGCATCAGACTGTATTTACGAAAGAAAACGATAAATACCAGTGGCTTGTGTTGGAACAGAAAAGCCAGTGCGAAGTTGAGGTAAGGCAGACCGACAGTCATGGAACAATCACAGCAAGGGATAATTACGAACTGACAAGAAATATCCCTAAGTGCGTGGGCGTGGAGCGTTTATGTGAGGGCGCAAATTTTCAAATACCTTTTAACGCTGATGAAGTCAATCTGATTTATCAGTTTGGGGAACAGAGCAAAGCGGAAACGTGTGCCAGTCTGTCTGCTATTCTTCCGCAGATAAAGGACAGTGACACAAAGCAGATAGTAAGCGATACTTTGAAGAAATTAAATGCCCTGTCCGAAGAAACGTGTGCGGAACTGACAGCCACCACCAAAAGACGGAAACTGACCGAGCGTGACCATTCCATAAAGACAAGGTTAGCCAAAGCAAAGGAACAGGCAAAACAGCCGACAGTTGCCGAGGGAAAACAGCACAGAACCCACAGCAAGGGAAAGGGGATATGGCACTATGAAACTTTCACGATATGAGCAGGAAACGATTGTCAATTATAATGCAGGAGAACAGACCGCCACCCTCTACACAAGGGATAAAGCAGTCATGCGGAAACTTGACACGCTTGTTGCCGATTTTCCCAATATATACAAGATGATAAAGCAGGACAAAGTATCTAAAACCTATTCCTTTCCGAAATCACATGTCAGCTACCGCAAGCCGAGGGTGTTAAATGAGATACAGAGAGAGCAGGCAAGAAAGTATATGCAGAAAATCAGTTCGAGTGAACCTTGATATGAGTTTCCTAGGAGTTTCAATATCGGAGTTTCAATATTTGAAAACCATTTGCCTTTAGTCAGAAAATATGCTATACTATCATAAAATTTGTTTTTGGAGGGAATAAAGTGGACGACGACTCAGACAGTGAGGCGGATTCAATTTCAAATTTAATGGTAGCTAATCAGAAAATGAAGGCATGGTTATGTGCAAAACAGCATATAGCTATGCTTTTTGTTATCTTTTTTACAAGGGAGGGGAAACAAAATATGTGAAAACAGTGATTGATAACAAAATAAATTGATAATATAGACATAGAAAGATAAGAGGTAAGAAATGGGAAACGAAACAATTTCACTAATGATAATAACTGCGGGCATCATTTTGTCAGCATACTTTTCAGCAACAGAAACAGCTTTTTCATCATTAAACAGGATTCGTATAAAGAATATGGCAGAAAAAGGGAACAAAAAAGCCTGTTTGGTAATGCGGCTGTCCGAGAATTACGACAGCTTATTGTCAACTATCCTTATTGGAAACAATATCGTAAATATTGCAAGTGCATCTTTGGCAACAGTACTTTTTGTAAAATTGCTGGGTGATGAAGTCGGTCCGAGCGTATCCACCGCTGTCACTACAATAATTGTCTTGATTTTTGGGGAAGTGACGCCAAAAAGTATTGCGAAAGAATCACCGGAAAAGTTTGCCATGTTTTCAGCGCCTTTCCTAAATGTGCTTATGGTACTGCTTACCCCATTTAATTTTCTGTTTGGGCAATGGAAAAAAATGTTGTCCATGATAATTAAACCAACCGATGAAAGCGGTATTACCGAGGAAGAACTGTTATCCATAGTAGAAGAGGCAAAGCAGGACGGAGGCATAGACGAGCAGGAAAATATGCTTATCCGAAGTGCGCTCGAATTTACTGAACAGGAGGCTGTTGATATATTAACCCCAAGAA
>OFFB01001786.1_pt1 | contig 11672 bp, 13 predicted proteins | sample 1521281 | NCBI WGS metagenome assembly OFFB01 (sample SAMEA3504109, study PRJEB24116) | mouse gut metagenome | biome: mouse gut; feature: mouse-associated habitat; material: faeces | place: Denmark | collected 2011
CGTTAATCCATCCCATCCGCGCTCGCAACGAGCTGCATTGCAGCGAGTAAGAGAAAAATCCGCGCCTTAAAATTCATTCCACATCTTCCTAACCAAGTCAGCCAAACGGGAGAATTTCAAGGCGTAGTCGAGCCGTGTCGGGGCGAGGGCACCCCTCATCCCAGGGGGCAGCGGTCGAAGGAGTTTCTACCCATAACTCCCATAAATCCCAGAATTCCCATAAATCCCAGAACTCCGCCGTAAGAATCTAACTGAATGGATATGGCAAGCGGGAGAGTCCGCTTGGGGCTCTCCCGCTTGGTGTATGTGGGGCGCGGCTGCCCGAGGGAGCCGTACCGTGGGGTCGGGGTTTACTGCTGCTGGGCTTCGCGCTTTGCACGCTGAGCCTCTTTGTAGGCGGCTGCCTTGGCTGCGGCATCATCTACGCCCTCTTTGGCAACCTGCTTTGCACGGTTGGTGGCGTTGACAGCTGCTGCGGCTGCCTTCTCAGAGGCAGTTGTTGCGGCAGTTGTGGCCTTTGTGGCAGTCTCTTTGGCGGCATCTACAGCCTGGTCAGCTGCCTTCTTGGCAGTTGATGTGGCCTTGGTGGCAGTAGATTTTGCTTTCTCTACTACAGGAGCGGCAGCCTCTTCTGCTACCTCCTCAACCTGAACGAGAGCTGAATCGGGGTTGATAGAGTCAACCTCTACAACTTCCTCAACGGCTACCATTGAGTCAACACCTACGGTGTCCTCCTCAGCCTGCTTGTTGCCGCCGCAAGATACGGCCAGCATAGCCAGCGAACCGGCGCAGAGCATTGAAAATACTTTCTTCATAGCTATATTTTGTTTTTATGTTTTCGTTTAGAGAGTAGCTTTCACACCCTTGACAGCGGCGCGGGCCTTGTTGAAGGCAGCAGCTGCGTCGACGTTGCCGGCAGCACGTGAACCAGCATAGTCGGGGTTCTCCATCCATGTGGCGCTGATAGTGGGGTTCTCGTCGGCTACACCGATGTAGTCGAGCACAATCTTCATTGTGGCCTTGCTGAGCTCATCGGCGTTCATGTAGAATGCCTCAGTCTCAGTCTCGCCATACATCTTGTAGCGATCCTGCAGGAAACCTTCGAGGTCGCCCTCCATGTCCTGGTCGAGCGTGATGGTGATGGTAGAGTTGGCGAGCTTACCGTTGCCGAATACATATGAGTAAGAGGGGAGGTAAGCACCTGTCATGAATACGCTTGTAGTGAAACCATCGGCATCGGGAGTAGTCTCAGAGAGGTCCTCGCGGTATACGAGACCTGAGATAGCTGACTCAGTGGCGCTCTTCACCTGATTGGCGTTGGCACCCCATGAGAGGCAGGGGATGTTGAAGTTGTCGTTCTGGGGGAGCACAGTCACTTTGGCTGTAGCCTTGCGGCCCTCGGCGTTGGTGGCGGTGATTGTGGCAGTACCTGCGTGCTGGCCGCGAACCTCACCGTTCTGGCTTACAGTGGCCACGAATGCATCTGAAGATGCCCATGTGAGCACACCGGGGTTCTTGCTGTCGAGAGTCAGAGTCTCGGCATTGTTGGTGTAGACTGCGAGTTCGCTGACTGTGAAGTTGATGGGTGCTGTGGGATCATCGTCATCATCACCACAGGCGGTTGTGAACACCATCGGGAGAGCGATGGCGAGAAGCATAAAGAATTTCTTCATTTCGCTTTTGGGGTTTATTGATTATAGTTATTATAATTCTCTTACTGTCTGTATCAGAGGGGGCGAAGTATTCGCCCTGCGTGAGCGACGCACCGCGAGGGTGGCGGCGTCACGATTGAAAACAATCCGGATGCGCATTTAAATTTAACGTATGCTAAAATTTAATTAATTTTAACATTTCAAGACTATTGCACATCCGCATTGCGCGCGGATGTTAGATTCGGGTGCGAGCTTGACTGCGCACCGAGGCGGCCCGGTGTAATAGTGCGCAAAATTAATACTTTCCGCGCAAATAATTGATATTTTGCGGTTAAAATATATGATAGCTTAAGCTAAATGCCGCCTCCGGCAGCGTTGTATATATGTAGCGGCTGCTATGCCGCACTACGCCGTTAGGTTACGGAAGTGCCAATTGGTAGGATGGGGAAGGAGTTTAAGGGCGCGGATTTTTTCGCTTGTCGCTACGCGACTGCGCCGCGGATGGAAAGGATTAACGCGGATCCTATTTGCGTAATGCGCTGGGTTGCACGCAGATGGGGAGGGATGCATCTCGGCGCTATGCGCCTTGATGCCCGCGGATGGCTGCGCATTTTATAATGGTGAAATCCACCGATGTACAAAAAGAAATCGGTGCGGCTCCTGGGGAGTCGCACCGATCGGTTTTTTTATCTCTCGTGAGAGCTGATTATTTTGCAGAGTCAGCAGCTACAGAGTCAGCAGCGGGAGCTACAGAGTCAGCAACTACAGAGTCAGCAGCAGCAACAGAGTCAACTGCCTCAACAGCAACTACAGAGTCAGAATCAGCTGCCTTGTTCTCCTTAGAAGAGCAAGATACGAGAGCTACGCTGAATACTACAGCGAGAGCGAGAACTACTTTTTTCATGTCCGTAAAATTTAAAATAATAAAACAGTTTCTTTTGCTATCAAAAACGTTGCGAATTTACATGTAATTTTCCAAATTCCAATCTCATGTGGAAGAAAAAATCAAATTCGAGCCCCAAATATTAATCTATGTTAATATTTGGGGCTCGAAAAGTATGATTTTCGGCTCGTTTTACTTGTTGCGATGCCGATAGATAATGCCTATATTAATGTCGGGGCTGATGAAGTCAGCAGATTGAAGCGTGCAGATTAGCCATCGATATGGCGGCTGCTGCGGCTTCGGAGCCCTTGTTGCCCAGAATGCCTCCGGCGCGTTGCTGGGCTTGCTCGAGTGTATCGACGGTGATGACGCCGAAGATGAGCGGGGTCTCGCCGCGAGCATTGATTATGGCGGCTCCCTGCGCTGCCTGCTGGCAGACGTAGTCGAAGTGGGGGGTATCACCGCGTATGACACATCCGATGATAATCACCGCATCCGGGCGGCGCTTCACGAGCACACCGGCCGCATTGACAAGCTCTACAGTGCCCGGCACATCATAGCACCGAATATTCTCCTTCTTCACGCCCGCTGTGCGCAGGGTCTTGATGGCACCGTCGCGCAGGGCATGTGTGATGTCGGAATTCCACTCAGCCGTCACGATATCGCACTTGAATGCGTTGGCATCATAGGGTGTGGGGATCTGAAGAGAGGTGCCGTTGGTGTTGAGAATGGTCGACATCAGTTTTTATCCCCCTCCTTGGGATTTTGGTCAGTATCAGGTTGCTGGGCATCCTTATTGGCCTCGGCCTCCTTGCGGTAGGCCTCAGCGTCGGCCTTTCTGAAAGCGGCCGCATCAGCCTTATCCTTGGCGTCCGCTCCGGCGCGCAGATGCTCATCGCACTTATCCTTGGCCGACTGCGCACGCTGTATATAGAGGTCAGCCTGCTCAGTCACCTTTTTAGCTTTATTGAGGCTCTTGTTGGCCTTCTTCGCTTCTTTGAGAGCGCGTCGCTTCTCCTTCTCAGCCTTCTTGGCTTCCTTCTCAGCGCGTCGCGCCTCCTTTTTAGCCTCTTTCTCGGCATTGCGCTCAAACTTCATCTCCTCCTTCTCGGCATTTCGGCCGATGTGGGTCAGAGCGTGTGTGAAAGCCTTCCACTTCGAGGGTTGCTCCTCGAGTTTATCAATCATCTCGAGCAGTGCGATGATATCCTCCTCCAGTTCGATAGTCTCGAGAGCGATTGCATGAGGCAGCACAGCGGCCAGCAGACGCTTCGCGCGCTGGCGCATGGTCTTGACGCGGCTCATGATTTCAGCCATCTCGATAGTGAACTTTATCTCCTTGCGTCCGATGCGTCCGGATCTCTTCTTAGAGAACTTTATAGCCTCGGAATAGAACTTCAGCGCCTCCTTATATGCGCCCGAAGCCGCCGTCAGTTCACCCACCTTGCGCAGCGACTCGGCCAGGCGTTCGGTGGCAGAGGCCACACCCGAGTTGACCTTCTCGAATAGCGCCTCGGTCTGGATCTGCTGCTTGACGAGCATCTCGATAGTGCGCTTGCGCGAGCGCACGATGCGTGCGGCCAGTTCCATAGCCAGGATATTGAACTCTCCATAGCGCTCGGGGTCCTCTTTTGCCAGGCGGTTGAGCACCTTGAAGAGGGTCTCGAGTTCCTTCTCGCTCTGGCGGTAATCCTTAAGCAGGAAGTGAATCTCGGCCAGATCGAAGAGGATAGCCGCGAGGATAGTGCGGAATTCCTGATTGTCGAAGTCAGAGAATTCGCGCAGCTCGCGCATTATATTGACAGTGCGCTCAAGTGCATCGATATATCTCTCCTCGTCAAGGAGAGTGGCTGTGGTGGCGCGGTTATGCTCGCTCTCGCGCAGAATCGAGTAATCGCGGCTCTTTGGGTCAATCCCGTCGAGGATGAGGGGTATTTTTACAAGTGCCATATTTCGGATTGGGTTATTATTAGGGTTAACGTCTGCGGAGGCTTATATGTTTAGTCAGCGCGCAGACTTTCGCCGTACAAATCGGTCGGTGCGGCCTCCGGCTGCCGGTCAATTGCTTCTCGCCCCATTCACCGGACTGATTGCGAGGCCTGCTCGAGGGCAGCGCGTAGGGCCGGGCTCATCGGCGCCGACTTTCCGGTGGCGGGGTCGAAGCAGACCATGATAGTCTCGCAGACCGAGCGGATATCCTGCGTAGGAATCTCCACGAGGCATTGCTGCAGGGTGAAGGAACGCTCGCCGATGTGCAGGCAGCGGGTCTTCACCTCAATCTCCTCGCCGAAGCGGATCTGGCGGATATATGAGCAATTCACATTGGCGATCACACACTCCACGCGCCGCCAGTCGATCTTCTCCTTGCGTATGCTTTGCAGGAATCTGGCCTTGGCGAGGTCGTAGAGCGAGAAATAGACTATATTGTTGAGATGTCCCAGAATGTCGATGTCGTTGAATCGGAGTTGCACCGGCATCGAGTGCGGGAAATCTGCGAGGTTGGGGAGTGTCTGGTCCATATAGGTCAATGGGTTATGCGTGGATGCTTGTGTTATGCGAGTGGAATGGCCAGCGTGTGGAATGGGGCGCCATAAGCGAGGTGGCTCATGATATGAAGCGCAGCGAGATGATTACCTCCGAGCCCACAAGCCTGTTGAACTCGGCTATCAGCGGCGTGCGGGCCATGGAGAGCTCCTGGCGCAGAGCCGCGTCGGGCACTCGGATTGTCATGTGGCCATTCTTTACATAGGGGCGCATGGTCAGCGAGGCGATGTGCTCGCCAATGATGGCAGGCCAGAGGGAGGCCGCCTTCAGTTCGTCGAGGCGTCCCTGCATGTTGTTTTCGGCGATGGTCTGGCGCAGCACATCGCCTATTGAGCAAATCGGCTTTCTTTCCATGGCGCTTTCTTTTTTTTCGGGATTAATCGGGGGTGATCGGGATTAATCGGGGGTGATCGGGATTAATCGGGGTTAATCGGGATTAATCGGGGTTGATCGGGGTTGAGCGGGGTTGATTGCAGTCCCGGGGCTTTATCGGTGCCGGGCCTGAATCTCTTTGAATTCCCCTTCGCTCACCTCAAATAGGCGGGGGGTGCCTTCGAGGTCGGCCAGGATTGAGTCGATGTGGCCGCGGTTGGTGTCGGTGATGAAAATCTGTCCGAAGTCATCGCCGGTGCTGACCATGTGCAGAATATGCTCCACACGCGAGGCGTCGAGCTTGTCGAAGATATCGTCGAGCAGCAGAATCGGCGTCTTGCCACGTGTGGCCTTCAGATAATCGAAGATTGCCAGTCGCAGGGCCAGTGTAAACGACTTTATCTGTCCCTGGCTGCCGAGGCGCCGCAGCGAATAGTCGTTGAGGGCCATCGAGAGGTCGTCGCGGTGGACACCCTTCGATGTGTAGCCCAACGCGATATCCTTGGCGCGGGCCTCGGCCATCACCTGCGTCAGCGGCGCATCATTGAGCACACTGCGGTAGGCGATTGAGGTCTGTTCATGGTCGCCCGAGATGATGGCGTAATAGCGTGTCAGCGCCGGAGCGATATCCGCCACCCATTGGCTGCGGGCGCGGTGAATCTCAGTGGCTGCCTGGGTCATTGCCGTCTCTACCGACTCATATAGCAGGTCGTCGCGCACGCCGGCGCGCAGCATGCGGTTGCGGCTCTCCAGGGCGCGGGTGTAGCGTATCAGATGCGACAGATAGGCCGCGTCGGCCTGCGAGATGACCATATCCATGAGGCGACGCCGCTCTTCGGCCGCGCCGCTCACAATCACCGAGTCAGCCGGCGTGACGCTCACAATCGGGAAGGCCCCGATATGGCGCGAGATGCGGTCATACTCCTTGCCGTTGCGCTTCACCGACTTCCCCTTCCCCTTCACTATGCCTACGGCCACACTCTCCTCCACGCCTCCGGCATCGGTAAACTTCCCCTTCAGGGCTAGCATCTCGGCGCCGTGGCGGATGAGTGCACCCTCCGGTATCGACGACATGCCCCGGGCCATGCAGAGCATATGGATAGCCTCGAGCATATTGCTCTTGCCCATGCCGTTGAGCCCCACAAGGCAGTTCACCCCCGGCGAGAACTCCAGATGAGTGTCGGGGATATTCTTGAAGTCGAGTATCTCTATACTGTTGAGTGTCATAATCGTCAATCCTTCACGCCGAAAGCCAGGTCGCCTGCGTCGCCCAGGCCCGGCACGATGTAGGAGTGTGCGTTGACCTCGGCATCGATGGCTCCGACCCAGAGGGTGGTACCCTCAGGGAAGTGCGAGGCCACGTAGTCCACACCCTGTTGCGAAGCGATGACCGAAGCGACGTGAATCTTGGCCGGAGTCCCCTTCGAGAGGAGCGCCCGGTAGGCGAGCTCCATGCTCGAGCCTGTGGCCAGCATGGGGTCGACGAGCAGCAGGGTCTTATCTTCGATAGATGGCGATGCGAGATATTCGATAAGCACATCGAAGGTGTCGCCCCCCTTCTCGCGGTAACGGCGGTAGGCGCTCACAAACGCATTCTCCGCACTGTCGAAATAGCTCAGGAACCCGTGATGGAAGGGGAGACCAGCACGCAGTATGGTGGCCAGAACCACTTTGTCGGCCGGGGTCTGGCAGATGCATGGACCGAGGGGAGTGGTGACCTCCACATTCTTATAGTCAAGAGTGCGTGAGATTTCATAAGCCATGATCTCGCCGATGCGGTCGAGGTTGCGGCGGAAGCGCATCGGGTCATGCTGGATGGTGATATCGCGCAGCTCCATCATGTATCGGCTCACGAGCGAGGGAGTGTCGGCGAAGTTGATGATTTTCATATCGTTGGTATCAGTTTGGTGGGAATTTTCAGTAATCCTTTTGCCTTGCGCAGCCCCCTTATGGCTGCGGCATCGCGGCGGCCTGCGTAGCCTCATGCGTAGAAGTGCGGCGGCGCGCCTCATCCTTGTCGGCGGCTATGGCGCGGCTCAGCTCATCGCGGCTGGCAAACTTTCGCTCCGGACGCATTCGCTCAAGCAGGCAGACGCGTATGTCGGTATCGTAGATATCCTCATCGAAGTCAAGCAGATGGGTCTCGATGCGCATCTCGGGATGCCCCTCGATGGTGGGGCGCACGCCGATGTTGGTGACGCTGTCGTAGAGTCGGCCGTCATGCAGGCGTGTGCGGCTCAGATAGACACCATTGGGTGGCAGCAGGCGCGAGTCGAGGTCGGGCAGCATCAGATTGGCCGTCGGGAAACCGAGTGTGCGTCCTATCCGGTCGCCGCGCCCCACATGTCCCCCCAGCGAGAAGGGTCGCCCCAGAATCTCAGCGGCCAGCTTCATATCTCCTCCGGCCACAGCCCGGCGTGCGCGCGAGCTTGAGCAGCCCTCCACCACCGGTGCCACCACCACCTCCAGACCCAGCTCTCGCCCCAGAGCCACATATTGCTCCGGCTGCATTGCGCGGCCGTCAGAACCGAAGGTATTGTCGTAGCCGATTACGATCAGGCGCACACCCAGCGTGTCGCGCAGATGCCGCATCCAGTCGTGGGCGGTGAGCCCCATCATCCCGGGGGTGAAATGAAGCATGCGCACCTCGAGGGGAGGGGTGACATCGAAGCGGGTGAGCATCGCCAGCTTCTCAGACGCCGACATCAGGGTGCGCGGCGCCCGCTCGGGAGCTATGACGCTCAGCGGGTGGGCATCGAAGGTGATCACCATCGGCTGCAGACCGCGTCGGCGGGCCTCGGCGGCAAGTGTGCGCAGCACCACCGCATGGCCGCGGTGCACACCATCGAAGGTGCCCACCGTGGCGGCTGCCGGGGGCGCTGTCATATCGGTCGCCGCATCAGTTGGGTTTGTGGGCTGCATCACTTCCGGATAAATCTATCGGTCACGGCAAGCATATCGCAGTCAGACTCCTTCCCGATCTGCATGGCCAGCATCCCCGCCTCGCGGGCTGCATGGCAGTTGGCGGCCGAGTCATCGAGCATCAGCGTCTCCTCACCCTGCAGGGCGTAGCGGCGCAGCACGGTCTGGAATATTCTGAGGTCGGGCTTGCAGCATAGTTCCTGGAAAGAGGCCACTATGCCATCGAAATAATCATTTATCGAGAGACCCTCCTGACGGAAATGTTCGGCTATCCAGCTGTTGAACATCACCGGATTCGTGTTGGAGAGCGCATATATTCGGTAGCCCTTCGCGCGCAGTTCGCGCAGGCGCTGCAGCCGCTCCACCGGGATATCCACAAGGAAACGGTTGAAGGCCTCGGTGATCTGCACATCCGTAGCCCCGGGGCACGACATGCGGATCAGTTCGAAGAACTCACCCGTGTGCAGACGTCCTGTCTCAATGCCCAGGAAGGGCTCCTCCTGTCGGTAAAGCCCGAGCATCGTGTCGGCATCCTTAAGTCCGAGCGCCTGCAGGGCCTCCACGGCCCCCTCGCGGTGAAGATTGATGACAACGCCGCCGAGGTCAAAGACGATGTTGCGTATGGCATTTTGCGCTTCAGGGGTGATATTTGTATCGTTTTGAGCCATTTTACTATCAGAATTGTTAATTACTCGAATCGAGCACTATTTTCCAAATTCAAAATTAACATTTTTTTTTGTGATTTCATCATAAAGGATTAACTTTGTAACATCTGACTCCCTGCCGGAGTGCATGGGATTATGAATTTTTAGTAATTCCGGCCCGTGGATGCAGCTTTAAGCCGCGGGGAGTCACAGCGGATTTTCGGACTAAAATTAATTCTTATGCAAAAGATTAAATCTATAGGCATACTTACCTCCGGCGGCGATGCGCCGGGCATGAATGCGGCCATACGTGCGGTGACACGTGCCGCCATCTTCGCGGGTTATCGCGTGTTTGGCATCTACAGGGGCTACCGCGGTCTGATCACTGATGAGATCCAGGAGTTCTCGACCCAGAATGTCAGCAACATCATCCAGCGCGGCGGCACGATATTGAAGACAGCCCGTTGCAAGGAGTTCGAGACCCCGGAGGGGCGCCAGTGCGCTTATGATGTGCTGCGCCGCCATGAGATTGATGCTCTGGTGGTGATTGGCGGCGACGGCTCGCTGACGGGTGCGCGAATCTTTGCCAATGAGTTCAACTTCCCGATAATCGGTCTGCCCGGTACAATCGACAATGACCTCTACGGCACTGACTCCACCATCGGCTACGACACGGCTCTGAACACTATCATGGATTGTGTCGACAAAATCCGCGACACGGCCACATCCCACGAGCGACTCTTCTTTATCGAGGTAATGGGTCGCGATGCGGGCTTCCTGGCTCTTAACGGCGCGATTGCCTCGGGTGCCGAGGCGGCCATCATTCCGGAAATATCCACGCAGGTCGACCAGCTCGCCGAACTTATCCAGAACGGTTTCCGCAAGTCGAAAAACTCATCTATCGTGCTCGTGGCTGAGAGCCCGATCACCGGTGGCGCGATGGGTCTGGCCCAGCGTGTGGAGGAGGAGTATCCGGGCTATGATGTGCGTGTGTCGATATTGGGCCATCTGCAGCGCGGTGGCAGTCCCACAGCCCACGACCGCATCCTTGCCTCGCGCATGGGTGCCGCTGCCATCGATGCGCTTCAGGACGACCAGCGCAACGTGATGATCGGCATCAAGAACGACGAAATCGTGTATGTCCCCTTCACCAAAGCCATCAAGAACGACAAACCGATCAATCAGGAGCTTCTCGGCACCCTTCGCCGCCTGAGCATCTGATGCATCGAGCGGCAACGCCACCCAGTGTCGCCCCCCCCGAATAATCAAAAAAAGAATAGCGTCGGCTCACTACATAGTGTTGTCCGACGCTATATTTTTTAAGTAGCTATCCATATCGGTTTGATCCTTTAGATAAACATACCAACCATCTGCTAAAGTTAACACTAACCAAGCATTTTCCCCTCTTTGCTGCAATCTTTGTCGCAATGTCGGGGCGACGGCACGGGATAACGTGCGCACCGACGGGAGATCGGCTTTTACGGGAGAACGTGGGGTTACGGGAGAACTGATACCGGTGGCTACGGGCAGGAAGGGGAGGCGGGGTGGGTATGCAACGATAAAAGGCGAATCCTCACGGAGTCGCCTTTTATTAAAAAGTTGCATTGTTGTCGTTATGGAGTGGGCGAAGATGGATTCGAACCACCGAAGGTATAAACCAGCAGATTTACAGTCTGCCCCATTTGGCCACTCTGGTATTCGCCCTTGTCAAAATTGTTTGACTTTGCAAAGTTACGAATAATTTTTGAATTATCCGCAACTTTCTTCAATTTTTTTTCGAGCACATCTAATATATGCAACAAAATAATGGGTTTAGTGTTTCTATATATGTAGCATTATTTGTATCTTTGTAACCTAAATATGAAACAGAATGGAACTGAAAGCGAAGTTTGATGTAACCTACATGGAAGAGGCTATTGTATTTCTTGAATCCTTGCCTGATAAGGTCAAAGACAAGATTGTGTACAATATTTCCAAGAGCCGTTTTTTCATGGATAAGGAGCTATTCAAGAAGCTGAACGATGATATATGGGAATTCCGAACCATTTATCAAGGCTTCAAATACCGTTGCTTGCGTTTTGGGATAAAGACACAGGAAATTTTGTGATCGCTACACACGGGTTTGTAAAGAAAACCCAGAAGACACCTGAGAGTGAATTGGCACATGCTGAGGCATTAAGAAAAAAATATTACAACCGAAAAACAAAATAAGATATGGAAAAGATGAAACTTTATACCCATGATGAGATGCTTGACCGTGTTGTCGGAGAGAAAGGGACACCACGCCGCGACGCAATGGATGCTGAATTGCAGTCGTATCTAATAGGCGAAGCTATCCGACAGGCGAGAAAAGAAAAGAACCTTACGCAGGCGCAGCTGGGTGAACTGATGGGGGTTCAGCGTGCGCAGGTGTCAAGAATAGAAAGAGGTCACAATCTGACTGTCGGAACAATCGTTAGGGCCTTTAAGGCTATGGGTGTACACGCTGCATTCTCGTTTGGGGGTGTCGATGTCTCTTTGCTGATAAAAAGGTTCAACAACTTTAATGGGAGAGAATTTGGGTGGAAGTGATAAAAAGGGTGCGGCATCTGCGTTATGAGATGTCGCACCCTTGGTGTTGTTTTATTGAGGGGGGGGGGATTAGTGGCAACCGCC
>OFFB01001788.1_pt1 | contig 11665 bp, 10 predicted proteins | sample 1521281 | NCBI WGS metagenome assembly OFFB01 (sample SAMEA3504109, study PRJEB24116) | mouse gut metagenome | biome: mouse gut; feature: mouse-associated habitat; material: faeces | place: Denmark | collected 2011
CATATCATGTTATCTTTATCCTGCGCGCATCGCTGAATATCCATCGTTCACTGCTGTGAACTATCACCGATGGAAAATATGCCGCTGTGCCGAACTGCTCGGCAAAAAAGAGGGAATCAGACTGTATCAATTCCTGAAAGGACCCCTTACGCAGAGATTCGGTGAAGAATGGTATAAAGAACTTGCCGAGACATGCAAAATATATCTTGAATCAAAAGAATCAGACAACTAACTCTACTAAAACCAATGAGATTATCCGCTATTTTAGTATCAGCATTATTGGCATTGCCCGCCACTGCCCTCTACGCTCAAAAAGGTCACGAGGGACACAACCATGCACCTGCGGTTGAAGTTCCGGCTTCCGACATAACAAAAAACTCGCAATGGAATGGAAAAAATGTCGCATTTCTTGGCGACTCAATGACCGACCCTAATAATAAATCGACCGATGCTCACTACTGGAGCTATCTGTCAAAGCTGATCGGCATAAATCCGTTTGTATATGCCCGCAGCGGCTTTCAATGGGACGGCATATACAAAAAGGCAGAAGAAATGCGCAAAGACCGAGGTGATGAAATTGATGCGATAATAATATGGGCAGGCACCAACGACTACAATCACAGCAAACCTCTCGGCAACTTTTTCACGGAAAGACTCGATTCGGCTAATGTCAACGGATCGATCCAAGTGAGAAAACATAGGACATTGGCTATGAACGACACCACATTCTGCGGCAACATAAACCGCGTGATGTCATATTTGAAACACAATTACCCGACCAAACAAATCATAATCATGACACCAATACATCGGGCGTATGCCAAGTTCAGCGCAAAAAATGTGCAGCCCGATGAAAATTACGCCAATGCATGGGGGCTATATATCGACTCCTACATCGATGTTCTACGTCAAGCCGCATCGGTGTGGGCAGTGCCGTTGATCGACCTCTACTCCGAGAGCGGACTTTACCCTCTTGAGGAAAATCATGGACAATACTTCCATGACTCACCCACCGATCGTCTGCATCCCAATGCCAGCGGACATTACCGTATAGCACGCACCATCCAGGGCAAACTGCAAACCATCCCTCCATCTTTTTAAGATGAAAGATGAAGACCTTAAAGCAGAGGAGCGAAACCCACACCGGATTTCGCTCCTCTTGCTGTTATTAATTAAGCCAATATCGGATTATTTCTCCACCTTGTTATAGCGGGCATTAAGACCCTTGATAACCTCGTCGGTAATGTCAAGATCGGGATTGAAATAAACACCGGCAGCTTTATAAAGTATAGCGTCATACTTCTTGTCAGCATTATACTGCTTGATAAAAGACTCGATTGAATCAGTGAGCTGCATCTGCTGCTGCACCATCTCCTGCTGAGCCTCGCGCTGCAAGCTGGCTATGTAGTTTTCAGCATCTGACTGCTTCTTGTTAAGATTCTTCATATCCTCTTCATAACTTGCCTGTGACAGATAACCGTTGTTATTCATTTTCTGCTGTATTGAATTGGCAAGCTTCTGAAGCTCAGCGCCACGTGAACGCTGTGCATTGTCAATTTTGCTGATAGAGCGCAATTGAGCTTCATTGAAATCCTTTGCTAAGTTGTAGTGGGCTGCGATTGAGTCAGCATCGATATAACGGATGTTTACTGCTGTTTTGGCTGCTGTGTCATCAACTGCGGTGGTTGAAGTCGCTTTTTCATTATTGGCGCAAGAAGCGGCTACAAAAGCCATCATAAGCATCATTACCTTGGCACTAAGTGCTAATTTCTTCATTGTTTTATATGATATGAGTAATTTAGTTATTCTTATTTTTGTGCACTTCAGCAATGTCATGGGCATGACCTATTTTGAATGTCCCGCCCTTTACGAAAAAGATTTTAACCCCTATCAAAAGTACGGCAACAGCCAGCAATATTATGGTCAAAAACACTATTTTCACTGCTCTAATGCTATTTTTCAGTGCAAATATAAGAAAGCTAAATCAATTTTGGTAATATCTGAATTTTATTTTGTAACTTAGAGTGCGAAAAGTTAATATTTTAACAATTTTATACAGTTTCGCACGACTTTTAAACAAGTATATTATCAATAAAACAATTACCGAGTATGACTATTAAAGATCTCCAGCCCTCGTTGATTTGGACTATTTTTGATGAAATCACAAAGATTCCACGTCCATCCAAAAAGGAAGAAAAAATTCGCCAATATCTGCTTGATTTTGCAGCGAAACACAATATAGCTGTAAAGACCGACTCTGTAGGAAATGTGGTAATGAGCAAGCCCGCTACACCGGGTCACGAAAATGCGCCTACCGTCATCATGCAAGGACACATGGACATGGTGTGCGAATCCAATCATCCGTTTGATTTCGAGAACAACCCCATCACAACTATCATTGACGGCGAATGGGTACATGCCGACGGAACCACTCTCGGAGCTGACAACGGCATAGGAATGGCAGCATCGCTTGCTGTGATGGTTGACGACAGCCTTGTACATGGTCCTGTCGAAGCCCTCTTCACTGTTGACGAAGAGACTGGCATGACCGGAGCCAACAATCTTGGCGAAAACATGATGAACGGCTCTATTCTTCTCAACCTCGACTCGGAAGACGACGGAGAAATATTCATCGGTTGCGCAGGCGGCATTGACACTACCGTAACATTTGACTACAAACGCGAGATGGCTCCTGCCGACAAGCACTGGTTCCACATCGAATTTGCCAACCTGAGCGGAGGACATTCCGGAGGTGACATACATGAAGGCAGAGCCAATTCCAACAAACTTCTTGCACGATTCCTGTTCAATCTTTCACGTGACGTTAAAGTGTCATTGAGCGAAATATCCGGAGGAAATCTGCGCAATGCCATTCCACGTGCGGCAAAAGCACTTTTCGGTGTGCCTAACGCTCATAAAGAAAGTGTGGTTGTGGCGTTCAACGAATTTGTCGCTGCCGTTGAGAAAGAATATGCCCACACTGATCCAAACATGAAGATCACTCTTGACTCAGCCGAGAAACCGCAATATGCGATCGACGAAGACACTGCCACCCGCCTCATCCGCTCACTGTATGCATGTCCTCACGGAGTGATTTCAATGAGTCATGATCTTGAAGGTCTTGTAGAAACATCAACCAACCTTGCATCGGTAAAAATGCTGCCTGATTCAAAGATCCTCATCACCACAAGCCAGCGCAGCTCGGTTGAATCACGCAAAATCGACATCGCTCGTCAGCTCGAAGCTCTGTTCCTTCTTGCAGGAGCAAATGTAACTCATGGCGACGGCTACCCCGGATGGACTCCCAACATGAATTCCACAATCATGAAGATAGCAAGCGATGCCTACGAAGAACTTTACGGCGTTAAACCGGCAATAAAGGCTATCCATGCCGGACTTGAGTGTGGATTGTTCCTCACCAAATATCCGCATCTCGACATGGTGTCGTTCGGACCTACTTTGCGCGGAGTTCATTCCCCCTCGGAGAAAATGCACATTCCCGCTGTAGAACGCTTCTGGAATCAGCTCACTTTAATCCTTAAAAAAGTTGCCGATCTCAAAAAGTAAAAAAACTTAATACATCCCCAACTCAATAAAGGGACGTGCCATGGCACAATAACACCTGGCACGTCCCCTTTTTTTCAACAACCATGAACCTCCGTAGCATACTGATAGCGGGCACAACCTCAGTTTGCGTGATTACAAACGCAAATGGCACATCTGAAAAAGAGCTTTCCGATTCTCTGATTCAGGTGCCTGACTCTGTCAATGTCACAACACAAAGCGCCACTACTATCGAAAGGCTCACGGAAGATGATTATATAAGAGCTGCCGAAGAACTCGGCGTGGAGGTCGCCGCTATAAAAGCTGTGGTGCTTATCGAAGCCGGACATAAACTCAACGGATTTCACGCGCCGCGTGTGCCGCTGATCAACTTCGACCTGTCAATGTTTACCAAAGCGGCTACCCGTCGTGGCATAAAATTAAACAAGTTCAAAAAGACGCACTCAGTCGTATTCACACGCCCTAATAAAAAAGCCTATGGCTCCTATCAGGAAGCCCAGCATGCAAGATTGACCTCGGCTATGACAATAGACTCCATAGCCGCTATAGAGGGCACTTTTTGGGGGATGTTCCAGATAGGCGGATTCAATTGGGAAAAATGCGGAGCTGAGTCTCATTTCGACTTTGTCGACAGAATGTCACGGTCAGAATCAGATCAGCTTGAACTGTTTGTAAAATTCATTCAGACAAACAAACTGGAGAAATACCTCAAGAAAAAAGACTGGTCATCATTTGCCCGCATATACAACGGACCATCCTACAAGCAGAGGAACTATCACAAACGAATGGCAGCAGCCTACCGAAAATTCTCTAAATGACAGCTAATCGGCAAGACGCCTACGCTGATAAAAGACACGCGTAAAAGCTAAAAACAGGAGCGTGCCCGCCATCTGCATTAATGCCGCAACCCAAAACGCCGCGGAAAAATTCACGAATTCAGCAATGACCCCACCGGCAAGAATACCGATTCCCATGCCAAAATCCCAAGAGATGAGAATTGATGAATTGGCAGTACCTCTCTGGTCATGACGCGCCACTTTCACAAACAGATTAAGAAATGCCGGATACATTCTGCCGTTTCCAAGACCGATGAGCAGCGCCGACACATAATAGGTCCACTCATTTATCGCCATTGCAAATAATATATACCCACATAGGGAAAGCGACACCCCCACAGCGCAACTTTGAGTTATCCTGCCATTTCGCAATGCTGTGTGCCCTGAAAGACGCGACAGCACGAGACCCAACGAAAGAAGAGCAAAAAACACTCCCGTGCCGTCAGTGATGCCAAGCTCCTTCTGCCCGTATAAAGCCACGTAGTTGCTGAGCATTCCCCAACATAACCCGAACAGACACACGTTAATCGCCATAAGCCACGCGCGCGACAGAAAAAAGTGGTCCAAGTCAAGACGAGGCTTTGACTTCTTTATCTCGCGTTCAGGAATCCTGACCGATGTAGAACAGAAGAAACCTACCATGGCAAGCAGGAGCGAAAGCCAGAACAGAAGACTGAAATTATCCGTCACACTATAAATATAAATCCCTACCGACGGCGCGAGAGCCATTGCGAGATTATTGCTTAACCCGTAATACCCTATACCCTCATTGCGTCGCGATGACGGAAGCACATCTATCGCCACCGTGGAATTTGCCACAGTTGCCGCCCCGAACGGAATGCCATGCATAGTTCTTATAATCGCAAACATAAGCAGCGTCCCGGCGCCTATATATCCCGCAAAACAGATGAAAAACGCGAAGAAACATATCACCAACACCCTCTTCCGGTTAAAGCTGTCAACAAAAAATCCACTGAACGGGCGGACAAGGAACGTGGCGATCACATAACCCGATAACACAATCCCTATCGTGTCTTTATCGGCAGCAAACTGCCGGTCAAGATAGATGGGAAGCAACGGAGTGAGAAGATAAAATGCAAAAAACAACAGAAAGTTGGAGCACATAACCTTGCAATACTCCGCATTCCACAATCTTTCCGGCGGGGTCACTCCCCTCTCTTCAACCGCAACTTTATCTTGATTTGACTTTTCCATTTCGCTATTCCTTTCATTAAGGATATGCAAAATTACACATAATTCCCCTGACTTCAAATGTCCTGAGGTACATCAAAATAAGAAGGAGGCTGAGAAAACTCTCAACCTCCTGTAAGATTTATCGGCGTCGGCCTCCAAATCCGCCGGGTCCGCCGGGACCACGACGCTCATTACGGTCGGAGGGCTGGTTTCCTTTTCCGAATGTATTGAACCGGTAGGAGAATGTAGCCATGAAATAACGCGTGAGGGAATTATATCTTGTGTCATCGATATAGTTAGCAGTAACGCTTCGTGAAATATTTTTTCGCTGCTGCAGCAAGTCGTATCCTGCAATAGTGAATGTCGCAGCCTTACCCTTCAGGAACTGATAAGCGATAGAAGCATTCCACATCCATTGTTTTTCATCATATCCTGCGGCATATCCTTCTGTTCCGGAGAAACGCAGGGTCGAATTAAGCACAAGCCCGAAAGGAGCATACCATGATGCATCAAACATTCCACCGTAGGTCTGCACATTCTTATTGGAGTTTTTCGATACCGTATTGTGCGTTGTCTGCCATGAATAGGTAGGACGGATAGTGAAATCGAAGTTATCAGGACGGAATGATATCGAGAAATTCGGGCGGAGGTTCAACGCACCACTGCGATTACGAGTACCATTATTGAATCCTATAGTTTGATTATAACTTGCATAGACATTGGCATTAAATGACCACGCCTTATTACGGAACGGGAAAGAAATCATCGAGAAAACATCAGCCGACCAATTACCGTTCACATTTTCATAAGTTGTTATCTGACCGCCGGTCTCGCTATTAAACGTGGTCTTTGACACAATGCTGTTGCGAGTGACTCTCGCACTTGCCATAGCCATGATTGAGCGTTGTGCATCGGCATTGAAGTCTTGGAAACGGACACGCAGATTGTGAGTGAACGAAGGATCAAGATTGGGATTACCCACTACTATACGCAATGGATTGCTCACGTCGGCAACCGGCTGCAACTGCTTGATTGAAGGCTGGCTTGTGTTACCTCGATAGTCAAGGTTGACACTTCTTGTCTTGCCCATCTTATATCGATAACGCAAATATGGAGCCAAGTTCCACACCCATCGTTCAGGAATGTTACGTTCTTCAATTATGAGGTCACGACTCTTTGACATAGCAGGCATAACCCCGATACCGAGGTCAAGATTATACATCTTATTCACCTTCTTAAATCCGACCTGAATACGCTGATTGAAGAAATCGTTGCGGAAACGGTTGCTCAATGTGTCATTCATCACAAGCTCTTCCAGCTCGCGGTCATAAACCATTTTATCGGCATTATTCCATCGGTAATTGGCTCGATAGCTCACCGTAAAGAAATTTCCGTTCAGAACATCTCCTATTGGCTCGGTCCAAGTGAGTCGTGCTCCAAGCTGATTATTCCAAGTGTGATTGTCAGTGTACTGGTCATACTCATCAATAGAATCATTCAACAGGAAAAATTTATTATAACTGTAGCTATCCTCCTTCTCTCTGGTATCACTCAATGAATAATTCACCGAAACAGAGAACGAACGTCCCGGACGTGAACGGAATTTATGATTAAACCATATATCACCCGATACTTCGTAAGAATTGCCATCAGAATCGCCTATATTAAAACTCTTGGTAACTTGCGATCTATTGGCATCTCCTGCGTATGTCATCGACGAGTCAGCGCTTGTCGACTTATTGTAATTAAATCTGAAACTCGGACGGAATTCAAGAGTGGAGAATGAGTCAATCTCCCATTTCATGCGAAAGTTACCTTGTACATTGTGTCCTTTGTCGCGTGAACCACTCTGACTATTGTAGAATGAAGTAGAGTCAGTGAACAGATATTGACGTTCACGCGATGTGCGTGAACTTTCATCAGTGTGAGAGTACATCAAGTCACCGCCCACACGGAATGAATCGTCAGATTTTCCCACATTGAAGTTCATACCGAAAGCCTGAGTCGTGGTTATACCACGGCCGCCGCCAAAACGGTTAAAACGGTTTCCGTTACTATCGGTAAAACCTTTCTGATTAATATTGTTGAAGTTGCCTAAGAATGTTATCTGATTGCTGTTCCAGAATCGGTTCACATTAAAGTCAGCCTTATAATGGTCATCGGTTCCGTATCCGGCATTGACCACGCCGAAATATCCGTTTTTCATACCCGGCTTAACTGTGAGATTGATCACAGTCTCCTCCTCTCCGTCATCAACACCGGTAAGACGGGCGAGATCGCTCTTGCGGTCAACCACCTGAAGCTTGTCAATCATGTTTACAGGCAAGTTCTGTGATGCCACTTTGGGGTCGTCGGAGAAGAACTCTTTGCCATCCACAAGTATTTTAGTCACCTTCTTTCCGCCTGCAGTGATGCCACCTTCCGAGTCCACCTCCACTCCGGGAAGCTTCTTAAGCAGATCCTCCATCACGGCATTAGGCTGCGTCTTATAGGAATCCGCATTATATTCTATAGTGTCCTCCTTGACTGTGATTTCAGTCTTGACGGCTGTGACAGTAGCCTCTTTCAACATCACGCTCGACTCTTTCATCACTACAGGATCAAGAGTCTTGGTGCCCGACTCTATCGAAAAATCACGATAAGCGGTCTCATATCCAATATATGACACTGCCATAATGTATTTGCCGCGATTGATGTTACCGAACGTGAATCCGCCGCTCACATTAGTCGTGGCGCCTTTTACAAATGAACTGTCCTTGGCGGCAAGTAACCTTACGGTTGCCTCAATCATTGGGTCGCCGGATGCATCTTTAACAATTCCCTTTACCGTTGCCGCCGACACAGTGCCGACCGCTGCAAGGGACAATAGAAGGATTAAAAGGGGTTTCCTGAGAAATAAACTCATTTTGGTAGTCTGTATATAGATTGTTAGAAAGTATTCACAATCCTTTAGACTATCTAACTAAAAAAGGTTTAATCAAGGATGGCGTTTTTTTAATCAAATTCTGAAAACGCCAATGGAAGAAGCGATTTTATCGACGGAAGCAAGTATATTTTCTCCGATCCCACGAGAATAACCTTTACATCGCCGCCGGAAAGCGTTTCATACTCCAACAATGCCTGACGGCAAGCGCCACATGGAGATATGGGTTGAGGGGTATAGATGCCCGAAGTGTCACGGGCGGCAATAGCGATGACGCGGAATTTTGCTTCAGGATAACGTGCATGGGCATAATATGCGGCTGAACGCTCGGCACACGTGCCCGACGGATAAGCGGCATTCTCCTGATTGGCGCCGGTCACTATCTCGCCGTTAGAAAGCAGTATGGCTGCCCCTACAGAAAACTTGCTGTACGGAGCATAAGAATTGTAGGTCATTTTACGTGCCTCATCAACGAGCTGACGCTCAATTGCGTCAAGCTCGTCATAGGAGGCTATCGTTAAAGGAATAACCAGTTGTCGGATATCCATGATTGAGAAAAGAGGTTTAAGTGACAGGATTAAAGATCCCAGATGATGTAAAGGGCTCCCCAGGTGAAACCTGCGCCAAAAGCGGTGAGAATGATCTTGTCGCCCTTCTTCAATTTATCTTTATATTCATCCAGACACAACGGAATGGAAGCGGCAGAAGTGTTGCCATAGTGCTCGATATTGACAAGCACCTTTTCAGGGCTTATGCCTGAACGCTCGGCTACAGCTTCGATGATGCGGAGATTTGCCTGATGAGGCACCAGCCAGTCAACATCCTCCACGCTGAGTCCGTTGCGTTCCATCACGGTCAATGATGAGGTAAGCATATCGGTAACGGCGTGCTTATATACCGCACGACCCTCCTGATACACGAAATGTTCGCGGGCATCAACTGTCTCATGCGATGCAGGAAGAACTGAACCTCCGGCTTTCATCAGCAAGTGGGGCAATCCGGTGCCGTCGATGTGGAACACACCGTCGATTATACCGGTCTTGTCGTCGGAAGGCTCAATAAGCATACATCCTGCGCCGTCGCCAAACAGCGGGCAAGTAGTGCGATCCTCATAATTTGTCATCGACGACATTTTTTCAGCAGCGACAACTACGATTTTCTTATACATTCCACCGCGGATATAGGCAGCAGCATCCTGCAATGCCACCAAAAAACCGGCGCAAGCAGCTTGAATATCGTAAGCATACGCATTGGTCATCTTACATTCATGAGCTATTATTGAGCCGGTCGACGGGAAGCGGTAATCTGGATTGGAAGTGGCGCAAATCAAAAGATCCACTTCTTCGGGAGCAGTACCGGTGGATTTAAGCAGCTTGTTCACTGCCTTTATTCCAAGATAAGATGATCCGGCACCCTCTTTCTTTAATATACGACGTTCTTTAATGCCCACGCGCGTGGTGATCCATTCATCGTTGGTATCAACCATCTGCGAAAGCATCTCATTGTCAAGAATCTCTTCGGGAGCATACGAAGCTATACCGGATATTCTCGGATATTGCATGATATGACTGATTTATAGTTTGTAATTAAAAAAATATCTTCATGCCGGAACTCTTGACGGGCTCCGGCGATGAAGTAATCGAAGAAGAGAGAAATTTAACAGTTTAGACTGCTGCAGGCTTTTCGATAGCCACTTTACCACGATAGTATCCGCAAGTGGGGCATACAGTGTGGTAAATGTGCCATGAACCGCAGTGTGAGCAGATTGCCAATGTGGGTTCAAGAGCCTTGTCGTGAGTTCTACGCTTTGCAGTACGAGTCTTTGATTGTCTACGTTTAGGATGTGCCATTTTCTATTATGTTTAATTATATTTTACTGTTCGTTATCCTGATTCTTTAATTTTTTCAATTCATTCCAGCGGGGATCTGACGGGGTGTCGTCAACTGAATCAATATCATCGTCGATTGACTCCATCAGCTCTTCCACCATTTCGCCGTCTTCCCCCTCGATGTTGGACGCCGGAGAACGATGCTTACGGAGCAAGGTGCTCATCGCACGGTTGCATTTACCCAGCGGATGAACGTGCTTGATAGGCACCGTAAGAGCCACCGTGTCATAAAGGATATAAGCGATATTTAGGAAATTATCGCTTTCCGGTATCACCAGCAGATTGTCGGAGTCGTCATTATAGTCTTCGCCATATTTGACAAAGACGCTGTACTCCGTGCCAACCGGCATCTGCATCTCATCGAGACATCGGTCGCATATCAGTGTGATTTCGCCCGACACCTTCAATGTAAGCTCGAATATGTCGCCCTTGACATTGACTGTAGCAATAACTTTAAGGCGAGCATCACGTATGTCCGCGCTCTCCATATCCTCAAAGAATTGTTTGCCCAGGTCATATTCAAACTCATGGCTTCCAGAGGGTAGTGATTTTAACGGCAGCTTGTAAGCTGAAAACTTTCCCACTTTATATTTGTGTTATTAGTACAAAAATCGCCGCAAAGTTAAGGTTTTTCGCCCAATTAAGCAACTTTTACCTCATTTTTTCGCGTTCTCTTGGTCATCATGCAGCCAAACTGTGCATTTTATCTCGAAATTCCATGCACACGCAGCCTCAGAATCGGTAGATCATGATGCCGTCAAGCGTCACGCCGTCGGTAAGAGCCTTAAGCGTCAATCGGTGTCCATTGCCGTCATTCGCAACACGCCATCTGCGTATTGCCTGATTTTCGAGCACATTGCGCTTCCACTCTTCGCTACGCCCCTTTGTGGCATAATCAGCCTTTTCCGCGATATGTCTGTCATCAATCAGCAATGCGAAACTCAAGCCATCATCTCCTGCCGGATGAGTCGGCAGCAGTCTCACCTCGATTGTGAGGGAATCACAACCGCCCACAGCAGGCATCTCGAAGCTCACCGCATCATTCTTTTCTATATCAACCGCACGCCCCGTGTGACCCAAGTTCCGACACTCTTTATATTTTCCGGCACCGTCAGCGCCGCTGAACTTCAATACCGCACCGGCTTTTTCCGGAATCGATACTGCTCCCCTCGCCTGTGGCACCTTCCCGAACACGGGCAAGCCCCTCGGAGCCATATCAATTATGCCGCGCCATTTTCCGTTGTTATATATGCCGTCAT
>OFFB01001802.1_pt1 | contig 11548 bp, 10 predicted proteins | sample 1521281 | NCBI WGS metagenome assembly OFFB01 (sample SAMEA3504109, study PRJEB24116) | mouse gut metagenome | biome: mouse gut; feature: mouse-associated habitat; material: faeces | place: Denmark | collected 2011
AACCTTTCGTTTTGGTTTCGCCGGATTTTTGGATTTGCGGATTATAAAAAGCAAATTTTTAATGAAACAGAAAGAATCCAGTACAAGAAGCGTATCATGGCGAATCTTGTTGTGCTTGTTCAGTTTCTTTATGAGCATGAGTATGTATGCTCAAAACGTGACTGCGACAGGTACTGTGGTTGACCAAAATGGCGACCCGCTTATCGGAGTATCCGTGACTGTTGTAGGGTCCAAAGTTGGTACTGCGACTGATATTGACGGTAATTTCACCGTGAAATGCCCGGTGGGAGCGACATTGTCGTTCAGCTATGTTGGCTATAAGCCTCAAACTGAAAAGGCATCCGCTACCAAGATGAACATAGTCATGAAGGAAGACACTCAGATGCTTGATGACGTTGTCGTGATTGGTTACGGTTCAGTTGCAAAACGTGATGTAACCGGTTCTATTACCTCAATCGATGCAAAGAAAATTGAAGAGCGTCAGCCTACTGACATTTTCGAAGCTCTTCAGGGCGAGGTTCCGGGACTTATGGTGTCTAATAACTCAGGTGCCCCCGGTGAAACCGGTACAATGGCTATCCGTGGTATTTCATCAATGAGCTCAGAAGGTGCCAACCCTCTTTACATTGTTGACGGTGTTGCCGTGAGCGACATTTCCACTATCAACCCGCAGGATATCCAGAGCATGGAAGTATTGAAGGATGCTGCATCTGCCGCAATCTACGGTTCTCGTTCAGCTGCCGGTGTGATTATCATCACAACTAAACGAGGTGAGGAAGGCAAGCCGAAAATCAACATCCGTTACAGCCACAAGATTGAGAAACTCGGTCACAAGATTGATCAAGCTAATGCTAAGGAACGTTACCTTTTCGAACAGAAGAATGCCCCGACAAATCTTAACCTAAATCGTGTTCAGACTGACTCCCTTAACCCGACTCAGATGGCGGACAACGATATGCTTGACCTCGTGACACGCACGGCTCATACTAACGACATCAGCCTTAATGTAAGCGGATCTGTTAAGGATAAAATGAACTATTATGCAAGTTTCGGTTTCCTTGACCAACAGGGTATTGTAAATCATAGTAATTTCCGTCGTTTCAACATACGTACGAATGTTGACTACAATATGACCAAGAGTTTGAAGGTGTCTACAAATGTTGAACTTTCATACACTCAGCGTAATATTGTTGATGAAGGCGTCATACTTATGCAAGGTCTTCGTCGTCCGGCACACATGGCACTTTATTTCCCTGACGGTTCTTATATCTATTATAATGGCGGTCAGCGTAACCCGGTAGCTCAGGCTGATGAAAGAATCAATGAACGTAATCAATATCAAATGCGTTTTACTGAGAAAGCTGAATATAAGTTCCTCAAGCATTTCACTTGGGTTGGTCAGGCAACTGCACGTTATGGCGTGACACGTACTGATTACCTTAATACTGCAAAGCTTTCGAATGCAAAGTCGGAAGGTCGTAACCAAGCATCTTTGGCTCGTTACCTTGCAGGTGAAACTTATTTAACATGGAACCAAAAGTTCGGTAAGCATAATCCTTATGGAACTATCGGTGCTTCTATCGAAGATTGGCGTGATGAAGCGTTGAATATTTATGGTTCAGACCACGTTTCCGAAAGTATTATCACAAGTAATGCATTCCAAGTATTAAATCTGTCCAATACTCGTTCAAATTATTCTGAACACTCAATGGTCGGTTTCTTTGCTCGTGTCGGTTACTCTTATGACAGTAAGTATATTGTTAACGCTTCTCTTCGTCGTGACGGTTCTTCTCGTTTCGTTGGTAAGCGTTGGGGTTGGTTCCCGTCAGTTTCAGCTTTGTGGCGTTTCTCTGCAGAGCCGTTCATGAAGTGGAGCCGTGATTGGCTATCTGATGCTAAGATCCGTTACTCTTACGGTCAGACCGGTGTGCAGTCAGTAGGTAACTATGATGCAATCAACACCTATACCATTGGTCACTATTATAATGGTGTAGCTGCTGTGTACCAAAACAGCCGTCTTGCCAACGTAAACTTGTCTTGGGAGTCATCCGGTATGAACAATGTTGGTATTGACCTTTCATTCCTTAATGGACGTATCTCTTTCACTGCTGACTGGTATAACAAGGAAACCAAGGACCTTCTTGCAAGCGAGCAGATCCCAAGTGAAATGGGTGTGTCTACAATGCGTGTGAACTTCGGTTCTATCCGAAACCGTGGTCTCGAACTTTCAGTTAACGGTTATCCTATTCAGACCCGCAACTTCTCATGGCAGACCGGATTCAACATCTCTTTCAACGAGAATGAGATTACTAAACTTGCCGATGGTACAGCATATCTTGAAAACAATATGTATTGGATTGAAGAGGGAGGTTCTATCGGACAATGGTTCGGTTACAAATATAAGGGTATCTATGCCTCTGATGAAGCAAATGCATACGTTAAAAATGCTGACGGCACATTCGGAGAGCGTTTGACTCCTGTTTATGAACGTGATCCCAACAACTACAATAACTGGGTTTACGGTTCGAATGGCAAGCCTAAACTCTCACATTACGAAACTTCTGACGGCAAGACGTATGACGGTGAAGTCGGTAAAATGACTGCTCAGAACACAGTAGCCGGTGGTGGTGATGTTATCTGGGAAGACCTCAATCATGATGGTGTGATTGGTGATGCTGACCGAATGAATCTCGGTAAGGCTCTTCCGACCACTTACTTCGGATGGCAGAACACAATTACCTACAAGGCGTTTTCATTGTCATTCTCATTCTATGGTAGCTTCGGAAACAAGATTTATGACAAGATGTCGTATGACATGAACCAGTTCTCTTCAAGCAACCATACCCCATTGGCTCACTATATCTATCCTATATGGAAATATCAGGGTCAGATAACTACAATGTATAAAGGAACCAATGCTACCCAAGGTGTGAAGAACGCACGTGTGCTTTCTTCTCAGTATCTCCATAGCGGTGATTACCTCCGTCTTGACAATGTGCGCTTCACTTACCGTATGCCGCGCAAGATTTCAGCTAAGTTCCTCGCTACAGACTTTAACGTATATGTTTACGGTAAGAACTTGGCTACATGGACCAATTATCCAGGATTTGATCCGTCAAATATCTCTAACAGCAATCCGCTGCAGCCAGGTATCGACGGTGGTCGTTATCCTCGTTCAAAAGAACTTGGTTTCGGATTTAACTTAACATTCTAAAAGTCATGAAATTAAAATCATATTTAACAGTAGCAAGTGTATTGCTTGGAATGTCATTGACCTCTTGTGATGACTTCCTCGATCGCCAGCCTATAAGCGACTTGTCAACCGATATTTATTGGAAGACAGAAGCTGATATCAAGACCTGGACAGCAGGTATGTATTACGGTATGCAGAACACATTGCGTATGGATCTCTATAACTGGGGAGAGTTGCGTGCCGGTGTATACAACCCGTCAGGAACAAGCTATGATAAGGCGATACTTTATAATGGTTTGACCTCAACTCACGGTTCAACAAGTTGGAGTAACCTTTATGCCACCATATATCGTGCTAATGCCGGTTTGAAGCATATCCCGGAAACCGGACTTGGTCCCACCGTTATTAACTCTTATTTGGGACAGGCTTATACAATGCGTGCATTGATGTATTTTTATGCTATACGAGTATGGGGTGATGTTCCATTAATTCTTGAACCATACGAAGACAATGCTACTCAGGAGAAGTATTATCCTCGTACTGATGTTGCGACTGTTTTAACTCAAATTCTTGAAGACCTCGATAATGCTATAACCCATTTCGGTCCGGATTTGGATATGTCAAGTTCAAGCAAATATTATCTAAATCGTGGTGCTGCTCAGGCTATCAAAGTTGATGTTCTTGCATGGGCTCATCGTTATAACGAAGTTAAAACTGAGGCTAAGAAGTTGATTGATAACTACGGATATAAAATGGAACTTGATCCTGATACATATTTTGATATGTTCCGTCGTTCTGCTTCAACTACTGTTTCTCCAAATGATACTGAGATGATTTTCAGTATGTTCTGGGACTTTAATGAATTTGGTAATGGACTCGGATTCGCTCAGTATTTCGCTTCAGGTTCAAACACCATTCCTTATAAACTTTCAAAGGATACATATAATCAGCTGCTTCCGCTTACCAAGGTTCCTGATGATCTCCGTTCACTCATGATTCTTGATACATTGAAAATGCATGAAAGTTGTATGACACAGTTGAAGGTTACTGAGTACACCCTTACCGAGGACAGCTATGGAGTAAACAACGTGATTCCCGCATGTTCTAAGTTTGCAGCTCATAATGGAATGGGAGGATACACTTATCTCGTAAATAAGGAGTGTGACTATCATGTGCCCCTTTACCGTTTGGCTTATATCAAAGCTCTCTACGCCGAGGCATGTGTTATGACAAATGACAATGGTGCTCAGGTCGCTGTTGATTATGTGAATGAACTCCGTACACGAGCAGCCAACTCAAATCTTGCTAATGCCGCTGATTATCCGACTCAGCACGATCAGCTTATGTTGATCCTTGATGAGAGTAAGATTGAATTCTGGGGTGAGGGTCATCGTTGGTTCGACATGGTTCGTACACGCACTGTTAAGGAATATCTCGACCCGCTTTATCAAGGTCTTGGAGATGATGCCGTTGAAGAAGGTTTCGACATCGGTGCTCCGGATCCGGGTGAAGATCACATTGGCGGTTGGGGTCGTATGCTTTGGCCTTTGAATCAGGATGTGTTCCGTAAGAATCCTTATATGAAGGGAAAACAGAACTATCCTTATGACGAATAATCATTAATCAATAAAGGAATAATAAAAATGAAATATCTGAAATATATATTGATTCTGCCGTGTTTGTTCTCAATGGCATCATGCAGTCTGTTTGGATTGGACTATACGGAGGATCATGATTACGAATCTCGTGTGAGGCCCAATGATATTCACATGAATGTATGGGATTTTATCCACAGCCGTGAAGATATCTTCTCAACCCTTATTGAGGGTATAGAATATGCCGGGCTTACTGAAGCCGATTACAACGCTCCGGGCAATACCTATTTCCTGCTTACCAATAACGCTCTTAGCGATTGGGAATCGAATGGAAACTGTTATTGGAGCCGTAATAAAATCAAAACAGTCTATGAGGGTCAGGAGATGATGATTCGTGCCGTTGCATGGAACCAATATCCGAAGGAACAAGTAAAGGAAATGCTCCTTTATCATACACTTAAAGGAGAATGGTCATACCATAACATTTCTACTGATACAAAATGGTATGAAACAATGGGCAATGGCAAGTACACTTATACTGACAATAATGGGAATACTGTAGAGGGTGATACCGCGAAGATATCCATGGTAGTCAGAATGGTGCGCGAAGCTCCGATTCAGCTTAACAACTGGTCATGGAACTACCGTGGTGTATTGAGCGAAACAACAGGTTCTATTCGCTCATCTAACCTTAAAGCGACTAACGGCTATATCCATGTGCTCGATTATTACCTTGAGCGTCCTACTCGTGCTTTCTTGGAAGAAAACTAATAAAAATGTGAATCATGAAAAAGAATATTTTATATATGCTGATGATGATTGTAATGCTGACTTCATGCAGTGATGACAGCTATGTTACAATCGAATCATTGAACACTTTTGGTCAGAAAGTGTGCCGAAATGACAAGGTGAAAGTGTTTGTTTCGGTAAATACCTCCGATAACGAGGACACCACTTACAAGTGGGGTTGTGACGGTGGTTCGCTGACAAACAGTGACGGACTTTTTGAAAATGTATGGGTTGCTCCGGATGAACCGGGTGAATATGAAATTTGGGTTACTGTAAAATGTGGAGGAGAGAAAGAAACTCGTCGTGCAAAAATGACAGTGACAGATGAATTATTCTTCCGCGATTTTGAAACTCCGTACTATAATAACGGATATTCAACCAACAGCATGAGTGTAGCTCAAAGTAACGGAACTGCACGTTTGACTTCAAGCAATGCTAACGGACGTTGGCGCTTGGTATGGAATACCTTTTTGAAAACTCCGGTTACAGTTCCTCACACTCAGCAGATGTCCTATAAATGGGATCAAATGGATAAAACCAATGGTCAATTCCGTATGCGTTTTAAGTTTAACAACACTAATCAGGATCCGGTTTATATTGATCACATTCAGTTTGAGTCAAACTTCTCAAGCGGTGTGAGCAGTTGGGCTGTACAGGTGTACAACTCTAATCGTGGAGGAACCATAAGTAAGGCTATCGCAGTCGATGGAACCCCGACTATATTGGCTAAAAATAAGGTTGCTACCGGTGCCATGACCATCGATGCCGATTGGAATGCTTATTACTATATTGACGGTCAGTTGATTTCTAAAGTTGACCTGAAGCCTGTAATAGCTGAGCTTGGTGTTACTAACTATGCAAATGTTGCTATAGGCGAGTCAATGGTAAGTATGGCAAACAAACTGCGCGTTTATCTTGATGATTGGTGTAATCTTGATGATGGAACAATCCTAAAAGGTGAGACTCTTGTTCGCTAATATTTAATTAATCGTTATAAGGGTGTGTTATATAATATGGTATAGCACACCCTGTTTTGTAAAAACTCATTTAATATGAAAAAGTTAGGTTTAATTGTTTTACTTGTAGGTATGGCATTGTCAGTAAATGCCTATACTAAGCTTGAAGGAGTTGTAGTAAATGAAGATGGAAAAGCTATAAGCAAAATTCCGATGAGGCTCAATGGGGAGATCAAGAACAAAAAGACTAATGGCAAGGGTGCTTTCAGTTTCAAAAAAGTTTATGAGGGTGATACTCTTATGGTGTTTCCTGCTGATGGGCGTGTAGCTAAAATTCCTTTACGCGAGCTCCCAAAAATGACAATTTACATGGGTGTGAATGCTTTAAGAATGGAATATGATGGAGAGGGTACATCGGCAACAATCATGTATGAGGAGTATAAGCCGGTAGCTTACGATCCGAATGTTTTGACTCGTGATCAAATACGTCGGTTTGAGACATCTGATATAATCGAAACTCTACGTGGACGTGTCGCCGGTCTTATAATTGATGAAGATGATAATGGACCTGTTGCCCGAATGAGAGGAGTGACTTCATCTACCAACTTTGAACCCCTATTTATTGTCGATGGAGTGAAATATTCTTCGCTCTCTGATGTGAACAATGCTGTGAACATTGAGACTGTTGACCGTATAGAAGTGCTCAAGGATGGTTCGGCTTATGGTATGGACGGTGCTAATGGAGCGGTACTTATAACAACAAGACGTAATTAATGGGTAAAAATCTCTCCGGATTTATGAAAAAAATATTATTTACGACTATGCTTTGCTTGCTTGCTGCAGTGCAAAGCATAGTTGCTAAAGAAGAGATAAACAGTGCGGTAGATTCTATTTCGGACGCATTTAAGATTGTGACAAATGCACCTCAGGAGAAGGTATTTCTTCATACAGATAAACCATATTATTTCCAAGGCGATACAATCTGGATTAAAGGTTATTTGACCGGAGCGATTACTCATAAAATGAACTCGTTTAGTCGAAACCTTTATATTGAGCTTGTTGATAAAGCAGATAAATTGATCGTCAGACAATTGGTTGAACGGTTGGACGATTCTTTTATAGCATCCATACCTATAAGTGTGGAACAGCCCGAAGGAGATTACTATCTAAGAGCTTACACAAAGTGGATGCAAAATTTTTCACCGGACTTTATGTATGTGCAAAATTTGCAGATTAATCATAATAGTGCGTTAAAGTGTAAGGTGTCTTTAAATCAGGAGAGAGAAGGCGACAACCTGGAAGCAATAATAACATTAACGGATCCGGTAACAAAGTCAAGAATCGAAAATGTGGATGTAAAGTGTATTATAGGAACATCTGAAAACGATAGAAAATATACCACTCATCATTCCAATAAAGATGGAGAGGTGAGGGTGGCATTGCCTAAAAGAAGCAATGAAAAAATGATTTTGGAGGTGGTTGCTTCAAAAGATAATTGGCGAGTGAGACGTATTTTTGAATTGCCGTCAATGATGGACTATCATGTTGATTTTTTCCCTGAAGGTGGGCATCGCATTTCTGGACAAACTCAAAAAGTTGCATTTAAAGCAATCAATACATCCGGACTTTCAGAGCCTGTTTCCGGGACTATTATTTCGTTGGCAGGTGATACATTGACTACTTTTGAATCTCTTCATGCGGGAATGGGGACATTCTTTTTGAATAATTCTGATGACCAAAAGTGTGTGGCTGTGGTGAAAAATTCTGAAGGAATAGAGCATCGATATGATATTGAAAAACCGAGTAAAAATAGTGTTGCATTGACTGTAAACCATGCAAGAGACAGAATAATTTATAAGTTGCTAAAACCTGAAAATTATGGAGGGAAGGCTCCGAAATATATGGTAATACATGTTAGAGGCAAGCTTATTTCCTCATTTTTAATTGATGGAAAAGAGATGGGACAGCTGAATGCAAAATTGCTGCCGGAAGGAATAGCTCATTTTGTGGTTATTGACAAGGATTTTGTGCCGTTAAGTGAGCGTTTGGTATATGTGGATGGCGATGATGCGAAAATGTCGATTTATACAGATAGTGGAAAACTACAGCCACGAAAATTAATGAAATTTCATATTGATGTGACTGGAGAAAACAATGACAGGTTAAAAGGAAATTTTTCAGTAAGTGTCACAGATGCATATTCGGTTGAGTTGGATTCAATGTCTGAGAATATAAAATCGTATATGTTATTAAGTTCCGATTTGAAGGGGCACGTGGAAAATCCGGGATTTTACTTTAGGAATAGGGATAGCAAGACAATGGCATATCTGGATTTTCTTATGATGACGCAAGGGTGGACTCGATTTGACATTGAAGATATACTGCGATTCAAATCACCGGATTATTTGTATCCCATTGAACGAGGACAATCATTGTCAGGAAGTGTGAAAAACGGCTTTGGCAAGCCAATTAAGAATACAACTGTTATTGCGTTGATTCCAAAGCTGCATAAATCCTATTATGTGCAGACCGATGATAATGGACGTTTTCTTCTTGACAATTTAAGATTTCCTGAGCATTCAGTCATGAGAGTACAAGCATCGAAAAAGAACCGATTATCTAATTATTTTTTACAGATTGATAATCCGGAGTTCCCTGCGATGTTTAATCCTCATCCTTTTGTGGAACGGATAAGCAAAGTTAAAGACACATATATTGCAGAATTGGAGAAAGGCTATACATCAGTTAATGGACAGAGAGTGGTGCATTTACCCGAAATAAGCATTATGGCTGTCGGATCCGGATATGAAAGTTATGCAGCACATATTTGGGATGAGGATCGTATTGAACAGACCAAAGTTAAGAATGCTCTTGAATTGTTAAGGCAAATGCCCGGGTTGCACACATCGCCTCAAGGTGATCTTGTTTTTGCGACAGCAGGAGGGCACATTCGCTCCGAAAATGATGTGCGTCCTCAGGATAAAGATCGCCCTATGACATTTGCTTCGACTTCATCCAAAGCGTTACGTCCGAAAATTTATTTAGATAATCGACAGATTCAGTCGGCTGATTTGGAGCAGATTAAAGCTGATGATATAAAGTATGTGAGCCTTGTTGATCCGGAAACAGATCAAACATTGTCAGAAGCCGTATTTGATGATGATAATAGTGATGACACATTGTATAATGAAGCTCTTCTTGAAACGACGGATGAGGATGAAAATACAGTGTCGCTGCGTGGACGCACATTGCAAGAACAGCTGACAAAACCCGCGACAGGAAGGATTATGATAACTTCTCGAACCGGAAATCTAATTATACAGGATGAAACCAATCAAAAAGCATTGACGTTGATGCCGTTGGGTTATTCGGTGGCGAAGCGTTTTTATTCGCCGAAGTATGAGGTGAAGGAAGAGTTTGCCGAGGCAGATGTGAGGAGCACTGTGTTTTGGGCTCCGGTGATCAGGACCGACGGCACGCAGCCTGTGACGGTGGAGTTTTATGCCTCTGACCGTGCCGACGCGTATAATTATGTGATCGAGGGCATCACTGACGATGGCAGGGTGTGCCATGCCTCCGGCACCCTCCGCTAATGGCGCCCGCTAAATTACGGCAAGCTGCATGAACTCTTTGGGTGAATAATTTTGTGCTTTTTCAGAATGCGGATTTGTGGATTTCAACTGATTGAGCTATATTTGTGTTTAATTATCAAAACTGTATTGATTATGACTTTGCTTACGTTGAGAATTGATGATCCGTCGATTTTGCCAACTTTGAAACGGGTGGTCAAAGCGTTTAAGGGTGTCTCTATCGCCGCTACCGAGGAATCGGATTTTGGTGGTATCGACGAGGCTCTTGAGGATGTGCGTGATGGTCGCGTATATTCTGCCACAAGCACTGACAGCCTTTTTAAGGATATTCTTGGGATATGAAATACCATATTCAATATTCCGGAAGATTTAAAAAGTCACTTAAAAAGGCATATAAGCGTGGACTTGATGTGGAGGTGCTTCGTGGAATTATCAGCTCTTTGGAGAATTCGGGAGTTGTCGATGCGAAGTATCGTCCGCATAAACTTTCGGGACGATATTCAGGTTGTTGGGAGTGCCATGTTCAGCCTGATTGGTTACTCGTGTGGCAGCAGGATGATGATAAGTTGATTCTGTTGTTGCTTGACACCGGCACGCATTCTGACATATTCGGGTAGGGGTGTGCCATGCCTCCGGCACCCTCCGCTGATGCTGTTATGAGGTTGTGTGAAGTTTTTTATTCACGTAGTCGACTATTTTCATCCTTAGTTCATTAGCCGATTCGATCAATTTTCTTCCGACCTCTTCTTCAATGGTGAATACGTTTTGATAGTCGGCTTTTTCTCTCATGGTTTGAAGTTGGCTGTAAAGTATGCCGTCTTGGCGATCGAATATACCTGTTAGCACGTAGGATTTTCCGAATTGGATTGAAGTGCCTTTATGGGTTCCGGTCTTGATACCGTCTATAAGCAACATGGCATTCACGGCATGGAACACTGCATAATATAGACGGTTGGCTACTAAGTCCCAATATCCGAGGTCTGCTGTACGCCTTGCCTGTTCCATATTTTTGCATGACTTTTCCAATAACAGGCTTGTTGCGATTGCCTTTTGTGAGATATCGAGGGTCATAATGCTATGGCTTCATTCTGTACATTGAGATAAAAGGCAGTGCCGCGTTCTGCATTCCATTCGCTTGTTGTGTAGAGCAGTGGGATGATTTGCTCTCCTAAACGCCAACCGATTTCAGCGAAAGGATAAGCAAATTTTTCAAATGCGTCTTTTTTGAGCACTGAGTCGTCGGTCACGATAAGTAGATCCCAGTCGGAGTCGGGATTGGCATCACCGCGTGCTCGGGAACCGTATAGATATACGGAAACTGGAAGATGGGCAGAGAGTCTATGAGCCATTCCTTTTATTTCGGATAATACCTTATTGTGCTGGGTCATAATATTGTTTTTCTGCAAATATACTATTTTTTATTAT
>OFFB01001814.1_pt1 | contig 11483 bp, 12 predicted proteins | sample 1521281 | NCBI WGS metagenome assembly OFFB01 (sample SAMEA3504109, study PRJEB24116) | mouse gut metagenome | biome: mouse gut; feature: mouse-associated habitat; material: faeces | place: Denmark | collected 2011
CGATCGCAACGTAAATGCACTTTACATTCTGACCCTTCTGGTTGATTATCGTGTCAATTGCGATCGCTGTTTTACCGGTCTGCCTGTCGCCGATAATCAGCTCACGCTGTCCGCGGCCGATCGGAATCATGGAATCAATTGCCTTGATACCGGTCTGTAACGGTGTGTCCACGGACTTTCTGGAGATAACGCCGGATGCGACGCGTTCGATCTGGCGGTACTTTGTGGTCTGAATCGGTCCTTTGCCGTCAATCGGCTGTCCCAGCGCGTTAATCACCCGCCCCCGCAGAAAGGGCCCCACCGGAAGAGTAAGCCGCTTGCCGGTGTTGCGGACGAAATTGCCCGCGGAAATGCCGCTCATGTTGGCATAGGGCATTAACAGGATGTGGTCGTTCTTGAAGCCCACCACCTCGGCGGTGACCTGCCCGCCGGAGTCGCCGTTGTAGATGCGGCAGATGTCGCCGATGGCGGCCCGACCGCCGGAGGCCTCGATGGACATGCCCACGATATTTTCAATTTTACCGGTCCGGCTCATGGTCTCCGCAGAGCGGACCGATGGGATCATTTCTCGAAACATAGCGGTCCTTTCTGCACATGGGGCACGGGGCCGCCCCTACAGCGCGCCCAGCTGGTCGTGGAGGATGTCCCGGATGTTGGACATCTGGGTGGAGACGCTGGCGTCGATGATCTCCTCCGGCGTCTCGATGATGCAGGTGCCGTCCTCCTCGTCCCCCATGGGGACGATCTTCACGTGCTGGGAGAGGGCCCCCAGGGTGGTGGTGAGAGCGGGGGATATTTGGGCTGAGCCCCGGGTGTCGCAGCCGGAGATGTAGATGTGCACCCACTCCTGCCGCTTCATCCGCTCGGTGGCGGCCTGGATCATGCGCACGATCACGTCGCTGCTGCTCTTCAGGCTCACCCGGACCACCTTCTCCGCCACGGCGATGCACAGGTCCAGCAGCTCCTCCTTCACCTGGAGGAGCATGCCCTCCCGGGCCATGTCCGCCTTCTCCAGAAAGGCCCGGACCTCGCCCTCCAGGCGCTGGGCGGTGGCCTCCCGGTCCCGGGCCGCGTCCTCCATGGCCTTGGCGGTGCCCTCGGCGTAGCCGATGCGGTAGCCCTCGTCCCGCGCGCCCATGCGGATCTGCTCCTGCTCCCGCTGGGCGGCGGCCTTGGCCTGCTCGACGAGGCTCTCCGCCTCCTCCCTGGCCTGCTTCAGAATCAGCTCGGCCTGGAGCTGGGCGTACTGCACGGGGCTGTCGGAGCCGGAGGCGGGGGGCGCTTCCTCCTCCTGCAAAGGCTCCGGCTCCGGGGCGGGGAGGGTGACGTCCAGCTCCTCCGGCAGCGCCGCGTCCTCCTCCTCCCCGCCGGCCAGGCCGGGGGGGAGAGGGGACTCCATCTCAATGGCGCTGGCGTCGGGAAAGACGTACTCCTCCGCCGGGGGATTGAGAAACCCCTTGAGAATGTTACGCAATGATATCGTCCTTTCCGCCCTTCAGAATCACGATCTCGTTCCGCTCCTCCAGGTCGCGGATGACCCCCACAATGCGCTGCTGGGCGTCCTCCACGTCCTTCATGCGGACATTGGTCGTAATCTCCAGGTCGTCCCGGATGGTCTCCGCCGTACGGGCGGACATGTTGGTAAAGAGCTTGTTGGCCACGTCGTTGTTGGCCGTCTTGAGGGCCAGCACCAGATCCCGGGGGTCGCAGTCCCGCAGCACCCGCTGGACAGAGCGGTCGTCCATGGTGACGATGTCCTCGAAGACGAACATCCGCTTGCGGATCTCGTCGGCCAGCTCGGCGTTCTCCATGCCCAGGTGGTCGAAGATGGCCTTCTCGCTGGAGCGGTCTAGGTTGTTCATAATGCTGGCCACGTAGTCCACGCCGCCCAGCTTGACGTTGGAGCTGGTGATGATGTTGGAGAACTTGCGCTCCATCTCCGCCTCGATGATCTTGATGGCGGCAGGGGAGGCGCTCTCCATGGTGGCCAGGGCCTCCACCACCCGCACCTGGCGCTCGGCCTGGAGCTGCTCGATGACGCCGGCGGCCTTGTCGGGGTCCACATAGGAGAGGACCAGGGCCATGGTCTGGGGACGCTCGTTCTGGAGGGCGGAGTACAGGCTCTTGACGTCCGCCTTGTCCAGGAAGGCAAACTCCCGGTTTTTCAGGCTCTTGGTCACCTTCTCCAGCAGGGAGGTGGCCGCCTGGCTGCCGAAGGCCTTCTCCAGAACAGTCCGGGCGTACTCCAGGCCGCCCTCGGTGACCGCCTTGTTGGTCATGCAGTTCTGATAAAACTCGGTGAGAACCTCCTCGGTCTGGGCCGCGTCCAGCATGCCCAGCCGGGCCACCTCGAGGGTGAGCTGCTCAATGTCCTCCGGCTCCATGAACTGGTAGACCTGGGAGGCCTTCTCCGCCCCCAGGGAGACGATGACGGCGGCGGCCTTCTGGGCGCTGGAGAGCTCGATCTTTCCGATGTCAGCCATTGTCGTCCTCTCCTCCCTTCAGCCATACCTTGAGCATCTGCGCGGCAACCTCGGGGTTGTTCTGGACAAACTGGCGGATGGTCTTGCGCAGCTCCATGCTCTTCTCGGTGTTCACTTCCATGATGTCGGCTCCACCGGCGGGCGGCGCGGCGGCCACAACGGCCTCCACATCCTCGGGCGTTATGCCGCCCATACCGCCCATGCCCAGCTGCTCCTCGAGGATCCGCTGCTCCTCCTCCTGCTGCTTCCGCTTTCTCTTGCGGCGCACGCTCAGAAGGATCACCAGGAAGATCACGATCAGCAGCAGCGCGGCGGCCGCGATGATCAGATACGGGACCATCTCCTGGGTGAACAGACTGTCAACAGGCGCGGCGGGCTCGGTATACAGCGGGGCCAGCAGCACGGACACGCGCCGGGCGGCCTCCCCCTCCGCCGATGCCGGCGGCCATGGCCACGTGGTTGATCAGCCGCTCCTCGTCCAGGTTGGCGGCGGAGTTGGCGTTCTCGTTGATGGTGACGGCGATGCTCACGTCGGCGATGGTGGGCGCGAGCACCTCAACCTGCTCGCGGATCTCGTCGATTTTGTTCTCTTTCTCAGTGCTCTGCCCGGCGGTATCCTCGTCGCCGACGGCCCCCTCCAGGTCCTCCACGTAGGTGGAGAGATCGGAGTTGGATTCCGTACCCACCACGCCGCCTACGGGGGTGAGGCCGTCGCGGGTGATATACCACAGGCCGGTCTCCCGACCGATGAGGCCGCCGTTCTCATAGGAGCCCTCGGGCTGCTCGTAGCGGGTGGAATCTTTGTACCGGCGGTTTACCTCCACCTGGACGTTCACCGCCACGCGGACGTTCTCAGGGCCGTAGATCAGGCTCAGGGCCTGCATGACCTCGGTGCGGATCTTGTTGGACTGGTACTCCTCCTGCTGGGCCTTGAGGGAGGCGGCGTCGCTGATGCTGGCGCTGGTGTCGCCGCTGAAGTTGTTGCCGATGCCGTCGGTGATGCTGATGTTCTCCATCTCCATCCCGCCCACGGCGTTGGCAATCAGCAGGCGGATGGCGTCGGCCTGGTCGCTGGTGAGGGTGTAGCCGTCCCGCATGGTCACCTTCACGGAGGCGCTGGCCTTCGTCTTGGAATCCTCCAGCACGTAGGTCCGCTCCTCGCCCTGGTTGATCCAGACGGTCGCGTCCTGCACGCCGGGGAAGGTGCGGATGGTAGTGGCCAGGCCCTCCATGACGGTAATCAGGTAGGTCTGGGCCCGCTCGGAGCTGGTGGACATGGTGCCCACGTGCTCGAAGTAGGTGCCGAAGAGGTTGCCGCTCCTGGGGTAGCCCGCCTGGGCCAGCCGGGTGAGCATGATGTTCCGCTGGTCGGCCCGGACCTCAATAGTGTCCCCGTTTACCAGGCGGTAGTCGGTAAAGCCGTTCTCCTGCAGGTAGCTGAGGACCTCCGAGGCCTCCGTGGCATTCAAATCGTGGTAGAGCGCTTCATAGGGCCGGTTCCCGGCCCAGAGGGCAAAGGCCGCGATGGCCACAACAAGCACCGCCAGGGCGACACCCAGTATGATGCGCACCTTGGTGCTCATGTTTTTGAAAAAGTCCTTGACCTTCTCCCAAAGACCTTTCAGCTTTGTTGTATCCACTCTATTCCCTCCGGCCCTTTCTATCAACTGTCACAGCTGACATGCCGCCGCACCCTTACAGATTGATGCGGCTGAGCTCATTGTAGGCGTTCATCGCCCGGTCCCGCAGCTGGGTGAGCATGCTCATGGACACCTCCGCCTTGTAGAGCACGAGGCCCAGCTGGGCGGGGTTGTCCAGCTGGCCGGTGGAGAGCAGATACTCCGTCTCCGCCACGTCCGCCTCGCTCTTGCGGACGTTGTCCACGGTGGAGCGGAGGATGTCGGCGAAGATGGAGCCGCCGTCGGTCTTCTTCTGAGCCGCCTGGACCTGCCGGCCAGGCATAACCTCCCACAGGGGGGAGATGGACTGGATGTTGTTCATAGGAATGATTCCTCCAGATGTTAAATGGTGGGCGCAGCCGCCCCGCAGCACGCAGAGCAGGGCCAGAGTTACCGCCCGGCGGTCCCGCCGGCCTCCTGACCCGTGCGCTGTATGGAGTTTTAGCGGCCGATCTCCATGCCGGAACTGATGACGCTCTTGATGACGTTGAAGGCGGTGACGTTGGCGGAGTAGGCCTGGCTGGCGGCCATGGCGTCGGTGATCTCCTTGACCAGATCCACGTTGGGCAGCTCCACGTACCCCTCCTCGTTGGCATCGGGGTCCGTGGGGTCGTACTTGAGCTTGAAGTCCGAGGGATCCTCCCCGATCTCCACCACCCGCACGCCGCCGGTGCTGGCGGCCCGGGCGTTGCTCACCAGCCCGTCCCTGGTCCGGGCCAGCACGTTGCGGAAGCGGTCGCGCCCGTCCTCCGCCTGGAAGACCGTGACCTTGCGGCGGTACGCGCCGCCGCCCTCGGTGCGGGTCGTGTTGATATTGGTGACGTTCTCGCTGATCACGTCCAGCCGCAGGTGCTGGGCGGTGATGCCGGAGCCGATGATGTTGATGGTGCTGAGAAAAGCCATACGAATCTCCCCTTTCGCCGGTTATTGTCCGCGGATGGCCATGAGCAGACGGGACATGTCGCTGCTGATGGCCCGGTAGACGTGCTGAATCTGGAAGGCGTTGCGCACCAGCTCAATCTGCTGCTCGGCCACGTTGACGCCGTTGCCGTCCATACGGGCGGTCTCGTCGTCGGCTACGCGGACCTTGGGGGCGGTGGAGCCGATGGCCTCCCGCATAGAGGCCAGGGGGGCCCCCCGCTGGGCGGCGGCCCAGATGTTCTTGCGCAGGGCCTCTTCAAAGGTGACGTATTTGGTCTTGTAGTCCGGGGTCTCCGCGTTGACCACGTTGTCGGTGATGGCCCGCTGCTTGGTCCACTGGAAATTCATCGCCCGCTCCAGCATGAGCATCGAGTTGGATGATAAAAAGTCAGCCATCAGGTACTCCTCCAATCCGGATATTTCGCGCCTTTCAAGCGCGGGTTCCACGCCCGCCGGAATCTGCTTCCGCGCGGGCGGTAAAAATGCTCTGTTTAAGCTCCTGTAAACGAGGTTTTTTCGATAGTTTATTATAATACGGTTTCCTCGAAAGCACAAGATAGAAATCAAATTTTGTCGAAAATGGACATAACTTCGGGAAAATTTCCCCCTGTTTTTGATGCATTTCCAATAAATATACCAATTTTTGGCAATTCTGCCAGAGAACGGCTGGCAGAAAAACGCAGATGAGGCGTTTTTTTCCTGTTCCGCCGCTGACAAGGGGGGCCTTCAGCCCCCCTCGGAAGCGGCAAAATGCCCACAAGCTTTTATATGAAGCCTGCGGGCATTCTATGCCTGCTGTTTACTTTTCGTGCGTCCCCTGGGCCCCGCCGCCGTCCAGGAGCACATCCAGAAGGGCCAGGGGCGGAGCTTCCTCGTCCGCCGCCTCCCGGTTGGCGGCGGCGGCGAAGCGCAGCTCGCTGCGCAGGATAGACACGTCGCGGGGGGCCTCGATGGCCAGGCGCACACGGCCCGCCTCCACCGACAGGATGGAGACCCGGATCTCGTCGCCGATGAACAGGGACTCCCCCGCCTTGCGCTGGAGAATCAGCATGGGCCGTCCCCCCTTTGCGGAGCGAACTCCGAGAGGAGGTGGTGCATGTGGTAGTCCTCCCCCTCCAGTATGACCTGCATGGCCCGGCGGGTGCGGTCGTTCACCGCCACCGGACAGCGCAGGTTCACCGTGCTGTCCGCCACCGGGCTGCGCACCACGCACAGGGTGTAGAAGCACAGCTCCTCGCTGCGCTCCACCCCCAGCTCCCGCAGCTCCTCCGCCGTCAGGACGGGGGCGTAGTCGGGCTTGAGGGAGAAGGGGTTCATGGCCACAAAGGCCAGGTGGGGCGTGCGCGCGCTCTGAAAGCAGAGCAGGCTGCCGCCGCTGCCCTGGAAGGGCAGGAGGAAGAACGAGCGCTCCTCCTCAAAGCCGAACAGGCCCCTGGGGAAGCGGATCAGCTCCTCCTCCGGGCACTCCAGTTCTCCGAAATACTTGGTCTGCACTCTCGTTCTCCTTCTGCGGTCTGCCCGCGGATGGGCGCGGGGGCGGGAAAGGGCCGCTCCCCACCGGGGATCATCCCTTCACATCCACCGGCTCGTAGTTGGGATCGGCGGAGGGCGGGACGTAGATGGGTCCGCCGATGTATTTGATGACCACCTCCGGCCGCTGGGTGACGGTGAACTCAATGTCGCCGGGGGTGAACTCGAAGTCCCCCTGGCCGAACTTCCAGTCGAAGTTCAGCTTATCCATCTCGTAGCGGATGTTCATCTCCCCGGCGTCCCAGGTGATCTCCGGGCCGGTCTCGGGGATGAAGCCCAGGGCCTCCTGGCGGGTGTCGATCATGGCGCTCTTGGCAAACTGGGTGATGACCTCCTCCCCCAGCTTGGTCTCCATCATCAGCTTCCCCTGCTGGGCGTAGGTGGCGGTGGCCTGGTAGGCCGCCTGCTGGCCCTTCTGGGCCCCCTGCTGGAGGCTGCGGGCCAGGGTGGGGGTGACGGTGTTGCGGGCCTCAAAGGTGTCGATATTCACCCGGATGGGGCGGCTTTTGATCTGAAGGCCGCCCTTGTCGCGGGAAATTTCCATCTCGGCTGTGCCGCGGGCGTATTCCAGCTTGGCATTGGTGGTCTTCATCTCGATCTGGATGGGGACTGTCGTAATCTCAATCAGCGGTTTCATTGTGTGATACGCGCTCCCTTCTGCTTATATTTCGGCGGCATCCGTGCCGTTTACACACAACGGAAAAAAGAGATCAGTTCATATAATCGATCAGCGACTGGCTGAGCAGCTGGGTGCCCACCTTCAGCGCCGCGTTGTAGCAGGTGTAGTTGTAGAGGAAGTCGGTGATGGCGTCCGCCGGGTCCACGTCCTCCAGGTTGACCAGCTCCAGGTTGAGGGCGTCGTGCTGGTCCTTGAGGCGGTCCTTGTTGGTCTCCAGGAACTCCACCTCGCCGGAGATGTCGGAGGCAAAGGCCTCGATGATCTCGTTGTTGTTGGCGGTGATCTTGTTGAGCAGACGGTTGGCCTCCGCCTTGTCCTCCTTGTTCCACTGGCCCGTCTCGGGATTGGAGCGCTCGAGCACGTCGGCGTACTTCTTCATCAAAAGGGCCAGGTTCTTCGGGTCGCCGTCGGGGTCCAGGCCGTAGCCGCCCAGCATGTTGATGCCCGGCAGGGCCATGTTGAAGGTGCTGCCGTTGATGATGGAGCCGTCGTCGGCCTCCTGGAGGCCCAGGCCGATGTCGGAGTTGGTTTCCTCCTCGCTCATGGCCTTCAGGCGGGCCACGTCTCCCTGATCTTTGTAGTAGGCGGCCCACGCTTTCTCGTCAGGGGTCAAATTTGCGTTGGGGTCCTTCGCAGCCAGGGGAACGCCGTACTCATCCTTGGCGGTATCCGGAATACCCGCCCAGGGGTCCGTGCTGGTGGTAGGCCGCTCCACGCTGCCGGCGGCTACGTTCACGCCCCGGTAGTAGAGGGTCTTGCCGTCCTCGCTCCAGCTGAAGGGCACGTTCAGGGCGTCCTTGCCGGCAAAGACGAAGTGGTCCCCCAGCTTGGCGCCGTTGATGGACTGGATGACGGAGTCGGCGGCGTTGCGGATGACCCCGGCCAGCTCCTGGCGGGCGGAGGCGGTTGTGTCGCTGTTGCCGGTGATGGAGGAGGCCTTGGCGATCTTGTCGGCGATGCCGGTCTTGATGCCCTCCATGGCGGAGTAGGCGATGCGGAAGCGGGCCAGGGTGTCGTTGTTGTTGTCGTAGTGGGTGCCGGTCTCGGTGATGGAGCGGCGGATGCGCCAGGCGTGGGTGGCGGCGGCGGGGTCCTCGGCGTAGCTGTTGAAGTTGCGGTGGGTCAAGACCTTGTTCTGGGCGTTGGCCCACCTGTTGGTGGACTGCATCAGATTGTACCGGTAGGTACTCATCGTCATGTTCGTGGTAATGCGCATACCCATGTTTCGTTTACCTCCTTCTCACCGTCAGATCGCGGTGCCGTTGATGAGCTTGTCAAGCATGGAATCGATGGTGGTCAGCAGGCGGCAGGCCGCGGAGTAGGACTTGGAGAACTGCATCATGCTGGTGGCCTCCTCGTTCAGGTCCACGCCGGAGACGCTGGAGCGCTGATTGTCCAGATCCAGACTGGTCAGGGTGTAGGCCTCGTACATCTTGTTGGTATACTGGGAGTCGGAGGCCAGGGTGCCGGAGATGTTGGTGTACATCTCCTGGAAGGAGCCCTTGAAGAAGTACCGCCCCGCCTGGGAGTCGGCCACCGTGTCCTGGGCGATGAACTCCCGGTCCGCCTTGAACAGGGCCAGCATGTGCTGGATGTTGTCGCTGGCGGTGGTGCTGGTCTGGACGTTGCCGTCGGCATCCACGTAGTCGGGCTTGGTGGTGTTGAGAATCCGCACCGCGCCGGTGGCCCAGGCGTTGGAGACGCTGATATTCCTGGCGGTAATGCCGGTGGGGTCGTTGCTGTTGCCGTTGCTGCTGAAGATCACGCCGCCCTCGTAGTAGGCGTACTCACGCTTCAGCTGGCCGCTGGCGCGCAGGGCGTCCAGCTCGGCGGCGGTGTAGTCGGAGGGCTCCTTCATCACAGGATTGCCGTTGGCATCCGTAACGGGTTTTCCGTCTTTATCAACCTTTTGGGCGCTGATCGGGACTCCATCCACCTCAATGGGATTTCCCGCCTCATCCTCAAAGTTCATCCCTTTCATCTCATAGATCGTAGACGGCGGCATCTGGTTGGCCTTGTTGAGCTCCCGGGCGAAGGTCTGGGCCCAGTTGTCCAGCACGTGCTGGTAGTAGCGCACGCCCCGCTTCTTGGCCGCGTCGGGGTCCAGCTTCAGCTCATCCGCGCTGCAGAACTCGCCCTCCTCGGTGAGGAACTCCCGCAGGGCCTGGATGGAGCCGTGGAGGGTGACGTCGTTCAGGTCGGTGATCTCCCGGATCTCCTGGCCGTACTCGTCCCGCATGAAGCGGCCGTTGCGGTCCTTGAGGGCGTCCAGCTGGAGGAGGTAGACGTTGTCGTCCTCGTCGCCCTTGGCGGTGGAGAAGCTGGGGACCTTGTTGGCGGCAGCCTGAGAAAGATCATTGGTCGGAATATATTGCGCCTCATTCGGATTCGCCGGATTCGGATAATTTGGGTTCTCCATCATATACGGATTATTAGGATCCTTATCGGGGAAATCGGGGTTAGCCATGGGTCTGTGCAGATAGTTTTTAATGCCGTCTTTTCCGAAATCCGCATTCTTGGTTGCGTTGCCGTTTGCATCCAACAGCGCTTCCCGCTCGATATTTGTATACCACTTTCCGTCAATGGAAACGCCCTTCCCCTCGCGCGCCTCATACATATAGCTCGAGGCCAGCTTCTCATCGTACTCCGGGTTGGGCTCGGCAATCTCCTCCGGCATCAGCAGCTGGGTGGCGTAGATGCCGTCCACCAGCTTGATGGGGGGCTGGGTGTCGGAGAGGGTGATGGTCATCTTCTCCACGGTGGTGAACTGGTCCAGCTTCTCGTCGGTGTAGGTCACGTCAATCTTCAGGTACTTGCTCAGCTCGTCGATGAGCACGTTGCGGTTGTCCCGCAGCTCCAGGGCGCTGTCCCCGGCGATGCCCTGGGCGCGGATCTGCTCGCTGAGGCCCCGGATGTTGTGGAGAAGGTCGTTTACCGCGCCCACGTCTTCCCGCAGGAGGTTGGCCTGGTTGTCGCGGACGGTCTCCGTGCGCTTGGCGGCGCTGTTGAGCAGCTGGCAGAGAGTCTTGCAGGCGGCCCGGAGCTGGGAGTCATACTCCTCGGTGCCCACACGCTGGTTCAGACCGTCCAGCATGTCGAAGACCTGGCCCAGCTGGTCCTCAATGATGCCCACGTCCTTCACGCCGCCGTTCTCCCCCTTGGCCACCTCGTCGTAGATGCTCTGGAGGGCCTGGAGGGCCTTCTGCTCGGCGGTGAAGGAGCCCAGCTCCGTCTGCTCATCCCGGAAGCGGATGTCCAGGTAGGGGTCCCGCAGCTGGGTCACGTCCCGGCAGAGGACGCCGTAGCCGATGTCGCTGTGGGTGTTGTTCTTGTACTTGGGCTGCCCGGTGGAGTTGAGGCTCACCAGATCCATGCGCTGGCGGGTGTAGCCCTTGGTGTTGATGTTGGCAATATTGTTGCCCGTCACGTTCAGGGACGCCTGGGAGGCGTAGATCGCCAGGCGGGCGGTGGTGAAGGAACTGAAAGTGCCGATTGTAGCCATGTCGTTATACTCTCCTTGTCTCTGGTCGCGTCTGCACTTACTATATAATACTATGCCGGAACCGGTTCTCAGGCCATGAAATCCGACTGGCGGGGGATCATCTCCCCCTGGGAGGCGTCCTGGGCCTCCATGGCGCGCTCAATGGCCCGGAGGTTGCACTCCAAGGTGTCCCGCGCCACCTGGGAGGCGGCCCGGAAGACCTTGTACCGGCCCCGCAGGGTCTCGGCGGCGCGCTTGGTCTCCATGAGCAGCTCGCTGGGGGCGCTGTCCTCCAAATCCCGCAGGGCGGTGCCCTGGAGGCCCATCCTGGCCAGCATGGCCTCCCGCTTCTGGTCGATGCCGCGCAGGGAGAGGCTCAGGGTCTGCTCCCGCTTCATGCAGGCGTCCACCGCGCCCAGGTCGCCCCGGCTGACGGCGGCGGTCTTCTCCTCCTCCACGCCGGACAGCTGTTCCATGGCGTCCGACAGCTGGTTGATGAGCTTTAAGTAGGCCTGCCAGTCCTCCCGCTGCACCATCACTCACCCTCCTCCATCAGAAGCATCCGGGCGGCGGTTTCACGGGGGGCGATCTGGTATTCCCCGGAGCTGACGGCCCGGCGCAGCTCCTGAATCTTGCCGGTGGTATTGTACGTACGCACCTGATAGGACAGGCTGGCCACCGCGTCGCGGAAGCTGGAGCCGCTCTGGGCC
>OFFB01001829.1_pt1 | contig 11345 bp, 8 predicted proteins | sample 1521281 | NCBI WGS metagenome assembly OFFB01 (sample SAMEA3504109, study PRJEB24116) | mouse gut metagenome | biome: mouse gut; feature: mouse-associated habitat; material: faeces | place: Denmark | collected 2011
ACAAACTGAACAATAATGTGCTGTCACTTTCCTTATGATGTACTTCAATAAAAGAAAAAGAGCACCGAAAATACTGAAGCTGCTTGTCGTCGTCTTATCGCTGGGCGCCTCGATATGTTTTTCAGCCGACAAAACGGATATCAGGGTCGGCATTATTGATTCTTTTAATCCGGAGTTCGCGACGACCACACTCGAACCTACCTTACGATATCTCAACCAAAAATTACCCAACTATCACTTCGTTGCCGTTCCTTTGAATTCGGTAAACCCAGAAAAAGAATTAAAAAACAACCCGGTTGATTTTCTCATCAGTTCAGCAGGTACATTTCATGAACTAAGTATTTCTATAGGCATCGTTCATATTGCCACTCGTAAAACCATTCTCTCTGACGACCCTTCAGCTTCCGAGGGCGCAGCTTTCGTTACATTGGCTAAGAGAGCAGATCTCATTGAGCTCAAAGACCTGCAGGGTAAAGTCGCTGCCGCCTCTCAGCCGAATTCTTTCGACGGCTGGCTTGTCGGACAGCACGAACTCTTCAAAAACGGTCTGAACCCTGAGAAATTCTTCAAGCGGTCTGTTTTTACCCATTTTCAATTTCCTGATGCGTTAATGCTACTCATTCAAGGAGAAGCAGATGTCGCGATCCTTTCAGCCTGTGTCTTGGAAGAACTCTCTCAAGAGGGGCTTATTGAGTCATCCGATTTCAAGGTTATTTCGCAAAAACCAAGGGATGTTTTGAAGTGTGCGCGGTCTACAGATCTTTATCCCGGAATCGTCTTTGCTGCTCGAGAGAATATTCCTCCGAAACTCATGTGGGAAGTGACTTCGTCTTTGATCAGCATGCCGCCGACCAACGACTATGAATGGACGATTGCAAGTCGGTTCTCTAAAGTGGATGAACTTTTCCGAGATCTGCAGCTCGGGCCTTACCAATATTTAAAAGATTGGAGTCCTGCCGGCATCTTTAAGCGCTTCAAGACAGAAATCTTACTGACCTGTGGCTTGCTTCTTCTTTTAATCCTTAACTCACTATACCTGAGACGAACAGTTGCGAGAAGAACGCTTCAAGTAAGACGAACACTGAATCGCCAAATAAAAATAGAGAAGGAATATCGGGACTCTCGAAACCGATTGGCACAAATGGAAAAATTCGGTGTCATCAATCAGATGTCGGGCATGCTCGCACACGAAGTCCAACAGCCTTTGATGGCCATTAACAATTATTTGGCCGGCTTGCGTGTGTATTTGAAGTCAAAGGGCTTCTCTGATGCCGTTACGGAACAAGCTATCGGTTCTTTAGAACATAACAGCGAACGTATCGGAAGCATTGTGACACGCGTCAGAGGATACGCAAAACAAAAGAAGGGCGAAATGAAAAGCTGTGACTTAACTGCCATTGCTTTAAGCGCACTTAATGTATTGAAGGCACTGAAGTTTGAGCACGTCGAGGTTACTTCTGACTTACCTTCAGAGGCTAGAGTAGTCGGCGATCCGCTGGAACTCGAACTGCTCATCATTAACTTACTTAAAAATGCCTGCAGCGCCGTGGAAAAACAACCCAAGCCGATAGTTGATTTAAAAATCGGAAGCCTCGACGACAGCCATTGGTGTTTGAGTGTCTCGGATAACGGGCCGACGCTTGATGACAAATCCTTCGCCAGACTTAAGACACTGGGAGACAGTGTCAAACCGGAAGGCATGGGCATCGGTCTTTCGATCGTCCGCGGTATTGCAGATAAACACGGAGCGGAACTGGAATTCATCAGACTGCCGAAAGGCGGAATCTGCAGCCGTGTGGTAATTGATAAGGAGGAATGTAAATGACAACCCCGCTGGTTCGTATTGTGGATGATGATGCGGATGCACGATCTTCTTCTTCGTTTTTTCTGAGCATGATGGGTCTGGAAATCAAAGAGTATGACAGCGCTTATCGCTTTTTGGAAGAAGACGACATGAATCGTCCCGGGTGCATCATTTTGGATGTCCGTATGCCGGATATGACCGGCATGGAGCTTCAGGTTAAACTGAATCAAAAGGACTGCCGCCTTCCGATTATATTTCTTTCCGGACACGGAGAATTAGACATGGCCGTCCACGCCTTAAAACGCGGCGCTTCTGATTTTCTTCAAAAATCGGCTAAACCCGAACGCTTGCTAGCCGCTGTCAAAAAAGCTGTCACGGCCAGTATGGAAGAATACGAATCCGGCAATGAGATAGAAACACTCCGAAAAATCTATGATTCTCTGACGCCCCGTGAAAAAGAGGTCGTTCTCGGAGTCGCCAAAGGGGAGCTCAATAAAGTCATAGGCTACAACCTTGGTATCAGCGAGAGGACCGTAAAAATGCACCGAGCAAACCTCTGCAGCAAACTTAATGTCACCAGCGCTGTCGAGATGGCAGCGTTTTTACGCAAAATCGGAGTTTTAAATGCTTAGAAGAAGCTTTGCAGCAGGTTTGAGTTTGTTCGCTGCTTTTCCACTTTCGGTTTTTGCGCAGTCAGATGCCGAAAAGAAATTCGATTTAATCATTATCGGTATCGGGGTAGCCGGTTTATCGACTGCGGTTTCTGCTGCACAAAGCGGCGTAAAAAATACTCTTCTTATCGATAAAGCGGCTTTCGTAGGAGGACATTCTGCACTTTCCGGCGGCTCAGTCAATGCAGTCGATCCGGAAGTTCAAATGAAGCAGGGCATCAAAGACAGCCCTGAGCTTTGGTTCAGACAAATCATGGAAGCGGGAGAATTCCAAAGCGATCCAATACTCGTTAATACCTTAGTAAATAATGCTCATTCAACTCTTCATTGGTTAAGAGAAATCGGCATCCCTTTCGATGACCAAGTCTTCGAAGCGTGGGGCGGAAAGTTCCAGCGGGCGCATTCTGCCGGTCAAAAACGAAACGGAATGACGTACGTTCGAATTATGAATCAAAAAGCTCGCTCCCTCGGTGTCAAGGTACGGCTGAGAACTGAAGCGGTTAGTCTTTTAGAAAATAACGGGCAAGTTATCGGAGTAAGAGTCAAAACCCGAGAGGGGAAATTAGAAGATCTTCAAGCAAAAGATATTGTGATTGCCACAGGAGGTTTCACGGCAAACGTTCCCATGCGTCTGAAATACGATGAGCGCTTAGATGCTTCATTGTTCACAACTGCGAATCCGACGGGCAGAGGCTTTGACGGATCCACTGGAGACGGAATTTTATTAGCAGAAAAAACCGGCGCACAGACGGTTGATATGGAGGCCATACAGCTTATTCCGCTCAGAGGCGGCAGACTGCTCAACTATGTGGGCGGAGATATTTTTGTCGACAGTTCAGGAAAGCGTTTCGTCGACGAAAGCAAAGGGGTTAAGGCTATCGGAGAAGCCTACCTGAATTTACCGGACAGAGTATTCTGGGTCATTACGGATTCTCAATCACAAAAGAGTTTGGATTTAGATGTCGCAGGATACGGTCTTGGAACAACATTCCCTGTTCCGCGGAACAGGTTACGATTTTTTAAATTTGGTCTCCCGGGCCAGCCCCTTATTTCGAGAGACCGTCTAGCTTTACAATTCAGCCGCTTCTTTAGCCTGTTTCCGTGCTAGCGCTCGCCGCGATTCCCCTTTTAACTCTATTAAATAATAGAAATTAATTATTCTGTCGGCGACTCCATCAGCGATGTATTTTCCACCCAGCCACTCATACCAGTCAGCGCATGGTCTTTGACTGACTATGATCGTGGACAAATTATCAGCACGACTTTTAATAATTTCATAGACGAGGCTTTGTTCCTGAGCAGTTAGGGTCCCCAGACCGAAGTCATCGATGGTGAGCAAATCCGCTTCATTGATCTTCTTTAGCGTCTCAGATTTTTTCTCCGCCTTCGATAGTCTTTCTACCAACTCACTCAGACTCCAGTACTTCACATTAAAACCCCTTTCGATTGCCTCGGAACTAATAACCATCGCAAGGAAGCTTTTTCCGCAACCTGTGGCACCCGTGATCGCAATTGATTTACCGTTGCGGCGGCTGTCTCGTCTTTGGTGAGGTACTCTCTTAGCGATCCATCGGCATTCAATGATTTCCTCAAGGGTTTGACGGGAGATTCCTCGTCCGGGCGCAAAGTCGAATTGCCTTAAGCTATAAGCTCCTCTAGTAAGGCCGGCGATCTTAAATCTTTTTTCCGCACCGCGTTCCTTTCGAACCACACGTTCTGCCTCCAAGCAGACAAGAAGGCGTCTTAAGAACGGTTGAGACGACCAAGACGGATCAATGAGCTGCTCGTGGAGCTGCTGGGCAAAGGCATTCAGTCTGTACTCTCTAAGGAGATCCATGATCGTTTCTTCTATCTTGCTTGTTACCGTCATTCGGAGCAGACTATCTCCATTAGCCGCTTCTCTGTTCATCTGCTCCTGAGAGGGCGCAACTCCGCTAGAGCATGAACCGGACAAGGCGGCATTTTCTTTTAGTTTTTCCATAACGTTAGCTCTCCACTTTTCTTTCCCTCAAGATTGATTCATAGTGTTCGGCACCCCTGAGATTTCGGTCAGCTCTTTGTTCGCGTTGAAGCACTTGGCCGGCTCTCCGGCGGATACTGACGATTTCTTTCTTGCCGGCGTTTGTGAGTTTGTCTTTTAGTTCTTCTAAATCCCAACCCGCTCCCAGATCGCGAGATTCTTCCAGGATTTTTTCGAACGGTTCTGCTCCTAATTCAGAGAAGCGTTTATTGATAAATCTGGCATATCGGGCACCGGCTAATTCATCTGCCATTCCCGCCAGCTGCATATACAGTGCCTGAGAGTTTGAACCGGCTTTACGTATATTTCCTATTAATTCTGCCGCTTTCAATTGCATAAATCTTGAGCCGGAACTTTGCTTCTCAAGATCCTCGATGGTCAGGTTGGTGCCGTCCTTGAGAGGAAGTTCTCCGATGAGGCTCCATTTCTTGTCCGTGAAGATACGGATAGTTTGGTCGCTCTCGCAGGCCACCACATTAACGTACTCTCCAACGTATCGATAATTCACCCGGTAGCGGCGTTGGTTGTACCTTACGGTTCCTCCTTTTTGAACTTTTAATCGCTTAACTTCAATGTCCTCGCCCCAGGGGATTGCCGGGATCTGTTTTAAAAACTCTCTTTCTTTGCTTTCAAATAAGGTGCGTCGTGTCAGACTCGGATCGATCTCTAGGGGACGATCGTTAAATACTCTGACCTTTTCGGCCAAGCGCTCATTTGCCTCCTTAATTGATGCGGCCGGTCTTTCATCAATGAGCTGCGAGAGAATTTTTTCCTGAACAAGCCCGACGGCTCGTTCCACATGAGGTTTTGACAAAGGAACATGGGGCTCTCCGGCATAAGGGATCGTTCCGTAATAGCGGCATACGTGTTCAAATTCCTTTGCGTATTTTGGCCAGACTTTACTTGCCTGGCAGACACAGGTAGTGCTGTTGTCCAGAATTAGATATTTCGTTGCTCCCTGGAGAGACGTCATCATTTCCCTGATTGAATGAAGCCAGCTTTTTCTGGTTTGATCAGGAGTTGCGTACGCGAAGGTATAGCCCGAGTAAGGAAGCACGGCCACAAAGATTTGAAGTTCGACGTGCTCGCTGCCGATGAGCGCAGGCAGTCCGTCTCCACTGTAATCAACCATAACCGCCTGTCCCGGCAGCCACTGGCGGCGTCCGCATTCTTGGAATTTTGCCTCTTCGTCGAGTTTTTCCTTGAACTCTCCATAACGCTTGCAGTAAGTCTTGTACCCCATTACTTCAAGACTGCTTTGTTCGTGAGATTTCTTGTATTGATACCAACAATCCTTTAATGACATCCTCAGCTTCACACGATTGACCTTGCGGAAGACCTCTGCAAAGTCTTCCTCGACAAAGACATCAGGTTTCCGGTGAGGTTGATCGAACAGTGCTTGCAGCTGAGACTCTGTAAATTCAATGGCTTCTTCAAGAGGGATATTGTGGTTTTGAAGATAGTCTTTGGTCCTTTGAACTGTTGCAAGACCGCATTTTGAGAGGGTAGCGATCTCTCGGATTTTGAGCTTTTTATAAAGCCCCTGAACGATAGCCTTTCTATCCATACATCCTCCAACTATTTGATTAACAATAAATATTGAACGATGCTGCTTTAATATCTTAGATGGAGAAGCGGGGGATAAACAATCGGAACAAGCGATATTGAGAGTTTCGATTACTGTTCTGCGGAAACTGGCTAACCGTACCTCGGAACGGGGTTATACAAAATAAAATTAATAATTTAACCTAAAAATAGTCCTCGGAATGAGGGCGGCTCGTCTTTAGTCCAATATTGGCTTTCTTTGATTTTGTTCCGCGGTTCCCCAAAAGTCTCTTACGGAACAAAAGCCTGCCAAAAGAATTTCCAAGACTGTCTGAGTTTCACTTTCTAACAGAGGGGATGATCGAAAATAAAAAGGTAAAACGCTAAAAATAACGAGATAAAGTTAAAAATAACAAATACAAAATTATTATTTAAATTCAATGGGAAGCAAAAAACAAAGACCAAAATCAGAAGACTGGTCTCTTTTGTTACAGCAACGAATTTCAAAACTTTAAAAAAGGGGAAGAAGTGGGTCGTTTTTCGTATTCGATGTTTCGAGGTTCGGGGACCGTCTTTCCGAGGAACAGAGTTTTCTTCAATGAATGAGATTTAATAAAGAAACTGTTGTCATGAAGCCTTGATTTTTAAATCTTATTTCCTGGAACGTAGAACTAATTTTTAAGACTGGTCTGCACCGATATTCGGAACATATCAAAGTTGTTCCGCGAAACGGAAATTCTTGTTCCTTGAGATGCGCCGGGTACACCTCAAACATAACGCTGAACGGTTTGGTTGGTCCCGAGCTGTTCAATAGACACCTAAAAGCCGTCGAAAACCTCGACGGCTTTTTCTTATCCGAAATCTTTTAAGAAAATTCTTCTATTTAATATTCGGGTCAAAAATTCTCGAACCCCGCGTGGTTTCCCGTCGGACATGGTCTAGTAAAGAAAAATTTGTCCGATTTTTGAGTTAAATCCCTGACAATTGAGCCGAAAGTAGAGGTATAAAGCAGAGGTAGAGGACTATTAGTAATTTCCCTTAGTTTATCTCATATTATTTCATGAATATGACAGATATTTAATCTGACACTAATTAAGAAGATGATCGGAGGTATGAAATAGAAAATATAATCAAATAAGATAATAAATAGATATAATTTTAGATTTTTCGGTTTTTGTAAGGGCTTTTTGAGTTTTTTGACTAGGAAGCTAAAGATCCTGACAAGTTCTTGAATCTACAACGAAAAGAGAGGAGTTACATTTCTACTCGATCCTACCTATTTTGAGTGATCAGAGCTTCGAAAAAAGCTGAGCAAAATAGACGGTTACAAAATCAGCTTAAAAAAAACGAATCTCAACCTATTGTGTTTTTCCTCTTCCGTCATTTTTCACGTCTTTCGCGCAGGTCCTTTTATCTACAAGGTTTTTGATTTTTTCCTACAGTTTTGACCTACACAAGAGATTTTTAATATCCCCTCTTATTTTCGTATATAGTTATCTTTTTATTGTTCCCACACCATCTGTTGTATGAGATTATCATTTGGAGTAGATTTACTGGTCCGATAGCTCAAACTTTGTTTGGACTATCGGACCACCCTAAAAGTTTTTAAATGGCTTAGCAGTACATGACTATTTTTGAATTAATGTATTTGCGAACATGAACTAGATAGATAAGGAGACAAGGCAGATGAGCCCTACGATGGAGACGCCGATGTACGTCATTAAACGTGACGGCACGGTAAAGGACTTCGATATTTCAAAGATTGCAGCCGCCCTCGAAAAAGCAGGTAAAGCCACCGGTGAATTCGATGCCGCGACCGCAAACCGCATCACTCATATCGAAGTGATGAACCGTCTGGCTCAGCAGAATGTTGCGACTCCTACTATTGAACAGATTCAGGATGCCGTAGAAAACGCGCTCTTTGATACCGGATTCCGTAAGACCCTTCGTGCTTATATTGTTTACCGCGAACAGCGCGCAAAGGCCCGTGATGCTCGCCGCAGCCTCGTTGATGTTGAAAGCTCTATGAATGAGTACCTGCAGCATCTGGACTGGCGTGTGAACGCCAATGCCAACCAAGGCTACTCTTTGGGCGGTTTGATTCTCAACGTTTCCGGTAAGGTTGTTGCTAACTATTGGCTCAACTATATTTATCCTCCGGAAGTCGGCAATGCTCACAGACAGGCCGATATCCATATCCACGACTTGGATATGCTTTCCGGCTATTGCGCTGGCTGGTCCCTGAAGACACTTTTGAATGAAGGTCTGAACGGTGTTCCAGGCAAGGTTGAAGCCGGAGCACCTAAGCATTTAACCAGTGCTGTCGGTCAGATCGTAAACTTCCTCGGTACGATGCAGAATGAGTGGGCCGGTGCTCAGGCTTTCAGTTCGTTTGACACCTATCTCGCTCCTTTCATCCGCATCGACAGCCTTGATTACAAGGAAGTCCGTCAGTGCATTCAGGAACTTATTTACAACCTGAATGTCCCGAGCCGCTGGGGTACACAGACTCCGTTTACAAACCTGACGTTTGACTGGGTCTGCCCGCAGGACCTGCGCGATCAGCATCCTTTGATCGGCGGAGAAGAAGTTGACTTCACGTACGGTGAGCTCCAGAAAGAAATGGACATGATCAACCGTGCGTATATTGAAGTGATGCTTGAAGGCGACGCTAAGGGCCGCGTTTTTACATTCCCGATCCCGACGTACAACATGACGCCGGACTTCGAGTGGGACAGCCCTAATGCACATTTGCTCTTTAGCATGACTGCCCGCTACGGTCTGCCGTATTTCCAGAACTTCATCAATTCCGAACTCAAGCCGAACATGATTCGTTCGATGTGCTGCCGTCTGCAGCTGGACTTGAGAGAGCTGCTTAAGCGCGGCAACGGACTTTTCGGCTCTGCTGAACAGACCGGTTCCTTAGGCGTTGTGACAATCAACTGCGCTCGTTTGGGTTATGTTTTTGCTCAGGATGAAGAAGGTTTGTTCAATCGTCTGAGCTACCTGCTTGACTTAGCCCGCAACAGCCTTGAAATTAAGCGCAAGGTCATTCAGCGCCATATGGATCAGGGCTTGTTCCCGTATACAAGACGTTATCTCGGCACGCTGCGTAATCACTTCTCTACGATCGGTGTGAATGGCATCAATGAAATGATCCGCAACTTCACACAGGACGAAGAAGACATTACGACGGAAGCCGGCCACGCCTTTGCCGCTAAAGTGCTTGATTTCATCCGCGACAAGATGGTCATGTTCCAGGAAGAAACCGGACACATGTACAACCTTGAAGCCACACCGGCTGAAGGTACAACTTACCGCTTTGCCAAAGAAGATAAGAAGCGTTTCCCGAAGATTCTTCAGGCGGGTACGCCAGATCATCCTTACTACACCAACAGCTCTCAGCTGCCGGTTTCCTATACGGACGATCCTTTCGAAGCTTTGGAAATGCAGGAAGACCTGCAGAAGAAGTATACAGGCGGCACCGTACTGCATCTGTACATGAATGAAGCCATTTCGAGCCCCGAGCTCTGTCGCGACATCGTTCGCCGCGCTTTGACACGTTTCAGACTGCCGTACATCACGATCACTCCGACATTCTCGGTTTGCCCGAAACACGGTTATATCCCGGGCAACCACGAGTTCTGTCCGAAGTGCGACGCAGAATTGATTGCCAAGAAGAAGCTTGACATGGCTTCCAACGGTTAAGAAACAGTAAAGATTAATTTTTTAGGATTGATTTATTCACACAGGAGACTGCAATGAATGAAAATGTTAAAGACACAAACATCGAATTGAAAGACGAAGAACGCACAAAATGCGAAATCTGGACCCGCGTGATGGGCTACCATCGTCCGATCTCTTCTTTCAACATCGGCAAGCAGGGTGAATTTGCAGAACGCAAATACTTCGACGAAAAGAAGTGCGGCTGCAGCAAGTAATCTTTGATTAAAAGAAATCCTCTCGTTGCTTCGCGCATCGGGAGGTTTTTTATTTGGGATTTTTCTTTTTATGAAAGACGTATTTATTCCTATTGAACCTGAAGTGAAGGACAAACCTGCTGAGGAACTTCTGGTGGGCGGCGTAACACGCATGACCACCATCGACTTTCCTGATTGTTTATCTGCAGTGGTCTTTATCAAAGGGTGTCCGTGGAAGTGCGTCTATTGTCAAAACGAGGATCTCCAAAGCCGAGAGATGAACGAAGGGGACGGTTACGTTTCCTGGGAATACATTGATCATTTCCTTGACAGAAGAAAAGGTTTAATTGACGGCGTGGTTTTCAGCGGCGGAGAACCCTGTGTTGATCCTGCGCTCCCTGACGCCATTAAAAGAGTCAAAGAGAAGGGCTATAAGATCGGGCTGCACACCGGAGGAATGTATCCGCGCAGACTGAGAGCGATTCTTCCGTATTTAGATTGGGTCGGATTAGATATCAAGGCTCCTTTGTCTGATGAAGCTGCTTATGAAAAAGTCGTTCGCCGCAAAGGCGCAGCAGCCAAAGTTCGTTCTTCTCTTGAAATGCTGTTAGAGGTTGGTGTTTCTATAGAAACACGTACGACCGTGCATCCCGAATATCACACTGAAGAGCAAATCCTTCAGCTCGCCAGAGAACTGTCTGATGCAGGAATTGAAACTTACGCACTTCAAATTTATCGCCAGCCCAGAGGACTGCCGGAGGAACATCTTCTTGAACGTGTCGGAAGTGACTATCCGCATGAAGAGACTTTAAAAACGCTCGAGTCCTTATTCAAGAAATTTATTTATCGCCGCAGTTAGCGTTTTTTGAGAAATAAATTTTATGAGACTGGCTCGAAAGAACATTCGGGACCGGTCTTCTTGCTTTTCGGACAAAGCATTGAACTCAACTTCGGCGGCATATTTTCTTTAAGACAAATCTCCTTGTTAGACTTTGACCAACCATTTTCGGACGGAGCTCATCGATGAAAAACAACGGCAATTTTAAAAACGCCGGATCTTCTCGCGCCAAGACGTGGAGAAACATTCTCTTGATTTTGGGTGCGGTTGCTCTTATTGCCAGCTACATTGCAGATATTCGTGACCCGCATCCGGGTACGGAAACTCAGGATAACCGCCCGTTTGTAGAACAGGTGCTCAAAGATGGCTTTCAAACACTCCATGCCCGCGTGACTCGTGTGGCTGACGGCGATACCGTTTACATTAAAGATGACGAAGGAAAAGAAGCTCGAGTTAGGCTTCTTGGCATCGACGCTCCGGAGAGCAAACAAGCTTACGGAGTTCAAAGTGCGGAACATCTAAAACGCAATCTGAGGGACGCTGAGTA
>OFFB01001834.1_pt1 | contig 11322 bp, 8 predicted proteins | sample 1521281 | NCBI WGS metagenome assembly OFFB01 (sample SAMEA3504109, study PRJEB24116) | mouse gut metagenome | biome: mouse gut; feature: mouse-associated habitat; material: faeces | place: Denmark | collected 2011
ATATAAGAAAATATGCGATTTTCCCACTAAAGAAAATCAAATTCCACATAGCTTCAATTTCATTGGAACTATATTGTTTGGTTATTTGTGGACGAGAAGCAAGATATACGTTGGATATTAGTTGGTTTACAATTCCATATACTTGTTGAGCAATGGTTTGAGCGGCATTTACGATAGGGCTGAAAAATATATTTAGCAATATGAGAAGCCCCTGATTACGGAAAATAATAGCTGATGTCCCTATCATATTCCATCCTGAATATTTTAATAGGTCTTTTGCTAAAGAAAAGTTACGCACTTTTATTAATATGCACCCATTAAGTTTATTTTTAGTGTAGGTAATATATGATATCAATATTGAAAATGACACAAAGCAAATCAATGCGGCGTATAATATTAGTTTATTAGAAGGAATGAGTATTAATGAGAACGCAATAAATAGTTTGGCAATAGCTTCAATACATCCAAGGAGTGCAAAAAAGGACATCTTTTCAAATGCAATGACTGCTGCATTATATGGAATCGTAAAAATGTTTAGAAGGAATGTTAGAATGGCAAATTGAAAAACAATATTTGCATCAAAAAGACGATTTACAGGGATATTCAGCTTGGCGTTTACGAACCATAAGCCAATAGATTCAAGTAGTAGTACAGAAATTATCCCAATACCCCAATAAATATATAATGTTAAACTGAATGTTGTCTTAAGTTTCGTTAAATCATTTTTACCAATATCTACTGCGAAAAATCTAGTAGCTCCAGATGCTAGGGATGTTCCGATAAAAGTAAATAGTGTAATAGTGCCTGCTACTACATTATAAATGCCATAATCCTCTGCCCCCAAGGTGTTTAATACTACTCTGACAACAAATAAATTCACTATCATTATCAAAGCCATTCTGATGTAGAGGTAGAGTGTGTTTTTGGCTATTTGTTTAGTGCTTTGTACAGAATTACTCATGCAGTGTATGACTGAATTTAATACATTAGAATGGCTATGCTGAGCCCGACGTAGCCGGTGCCGGCTACGGCAATATTGTATTTATTCATTTCGATTTGGTTATGTGCAGAATTAGATTGGCGTGTGTGTCAGACGAGGCGCACGAAGTGGTGGGGGATGTGTGCCGACACGCCTATGTTGAGGTTTTCGAGGACGACGGAGACGATGATGTGCAGCGGGAAGCGGGGAGAGGGGCCGAGGTAGGTGCCGCGTGCGCCTTTCCATTCGCCGTCGGTGATGACCACGCCGCATCCTTTCTGGATTTCAGGCGTTTTGGTTTCTTCCGGGAAAAACCATGCTATCTCGCGTGATGTTATGTGGTTGATGTACATAAACATTTTCATCTCGGCATCGGGGATGATGGCGAGCCGCCGCGATGTGCCGCTACGGTAGTCGTAGGTGTATGCCGTTTCGCGAAACCGTCGTTTGATGAGTTCGGCTTGCGATAGGGTGGTGTTGAAGAAAAGTATGTCGCGAATTACCGAGCTGTGCACTCTTTTCACGCCTGTTGCGGTACTTTCGTAGCTGTCGCTTTCGGCTATGAACACTCGTGTCGATGGAAATTCGGAGCTTATTTTCTCGCTCATATCCTCGATGGGGCATCGGAGGCATCGCATGGCAAACCAGTACCGGCGATTTTGATCCACCAGTGCCGCCACTTCTTGCAGGAGATTGTTGAATAGCAGGCGGTCAGATGCCGGATCGTTGACTCTATCTCCTTTTATGCGGGCTATGTTGAGCCATGTGCTGCGTGTGCTGTCGATTGTCACGGGCTTTTCGATGCGTGCTTTTTCGGCGATTATTTCGAGAAGCGAGTTCAATCTGGCGGTGCGTGTCTTTATTTCTGCGTCGTCAAGAGGACGGCTTTCAGAGTGAAATGCATATTCTTTGCCGCAGAAATGACTGATGGCTATGCTTCGGGCGGCATCGGTCACCATCACATTGCCATCGGCGGTCGACAGCACCCCCTGTTCCAGCATTTCAGGAGTTGCCTTCATCATGTCGGTCATTGACACTCCTCCGCACAGGAAGCTGAAGAGCCATAAATCGCGTGCGCGTTCGAGCACCGGTTGGCAGTCGAGCTTGGCAGCCATGAGCTGCTGTATGTCGTGGATGGTGAGCAGAGTGCGGGTCGACTCGCTGTTGCTCATTTCCTCGGTGTCAAATGCCGATGTGTCGACTGCTGCTCCGTTGGCGGCGGCTGTGCGGCACACCGTATATATGAGCCGTAGGTAAGTGGCTTTGGTGTTTTCCGACAGTTCCTCCCGGCGTATCATCCAATCGGCAAATCCGTCGATCCATTCCTTGTTTATGTCGGCGAGTGGAAGTTCCGAGCCGTCAAGGTATTTCTCGACTTTTTGAAGGCAATATATGAGCTTTCGGGCGGTGGATAATTTGCCGCGTTTATGCTGGATTTCGATGGAGGCTCGGATAGAGCCGACTAATGTGTCGGTGTCAACCGTTTGGTCAGTCATCAAAAAAAGGAACTGGCTTAAATTCAGACAATTCTTTAACTCCCCTTGATATCTTTAGTATTACCTCAGATAAAGGGTGTGGTGTTGTCATAATTTGATGATAGCCCGTGGGCTATCGGGAGTGTCGCAGGCATTTTTATGCCGTAATGAGGCAATTATGGTCTGCTTATGAAAACGCACATCTGCTAATAGCATGAATATGCGTTCCATGCCGCAAAAGTATAAAATAATTGTGGATTTAGCAAATTATTCTTAACTGCCTGTGTGTTTTCTCAACTTACTGAAGTTGGTGAGAACCATGCCGCCAACGATTATGAGCATTGCAATCACCTGCATCCATTTCAGGTGGCCAAGCCCCATCATCACGGCTGATATTGTGGCAAATACGGGCAGAAGGTATTGATATAGCGACACTAATTCCGAGCCGATGCTTTTAATTGCCGGTTGCACCAGAAAATAGGCTATGAATGTCGGGCAGAACAGGATGAAGGCTATTTCCAGCCACGGAGCCGCTTCAGCTGTATGCAGTATCGGCATATATCTCATTTCTGGAACTAATATCAATGCAGGTACTGCGGCGAAAAGAAACACCCACCGCAACATTGTCACCGGCTTGTAGGTTTTTGTCGGGCCTTCAAGTATCACAAGATAAAATGCGTAGCACACAGTGGAGGCAACTGCGAGCAAATCGCCAAGCAGTCGGTCGCTTCCGTTTACTTTGTCGGCTCCGGCATCGAGGATCACCACCACTGCTCCGGCAAATGATATGATCACTCCGGCACATTCGAGCCACGATGGACGGCGGTGTTGAAACAAGACTCCCATCAGAATCACAAATATCGGCGGCAGTGTCATTATTATCGAGATGTCTATTGGATCTCCGTATTTGAGTGAGGTCACAAACAGATATATGAATCCGAACAGCCCTATAAATCCGCCGAGGAAAAACCGCAGCCAGTCATGCCCGGCTATTCGCTTGTGTTTCATGAACAGCGATGCTATCCAAAAGAGTATGCAACCTCCTATGAGTCTCACCGCCGTGATTCCGTGTGCGCTCATCCAGTTGGGGATAAGCGCTTTGGTGACCGATACATTTATTCCCCAAAATATGGTGGCAAGCAGTATGCAGGCGTTTCCTGCCAAAAAGTTTCTTGTGTTGTGCTGTGATGTCGAGCCTTTGTCAATGCTGTTATTATCCATTCCTGACAGATTTTTAATGAAAGGAACCGAAGCCCATTTGTCTCCGGTTCCTTAAGTAAACAATGCATATTCCACTAAAGTTCTTATAAAAAGTCTCTTATAATGCAAGTGCTATTATGAGCTATCTGCTTATGCCGGGCTATCCCGATCATTTTGTATGGATGATAATTGGATGCAATACTTACTTGCTCTGCCACATATTCTTTGTCAAACGGCATCCTGATGACAAGATATATTTTTTTTGAGTCAGGAAGTTGGCGGAGAGTGCTGTATCCGGATGCTCTTATCAAATTCAGATCTAATGATACCGCATTTGTGCCGATAAGAGAGAGTATCCTTGACGCAATTTGGTTATCGGCGTGACAGCGTGGTGCTTCATCTTCTGAGCACAGCAGATTCAGGGTGGAGTATAAGTCTGCCGGCAAACGCTCAATGACCTCGTTGTTTGTCTTCGACAAGAGGTCAACGAGCCGGTCGATATCAATGCCTCCGGTTATGAATCTGTCCGTCTGCTCATTGTCAAAGAATTTTGCCATGAAGTCGTCGTTTAAATCTACGGTTTTGCTCCCTTTGCCGTAAAGTTCCGTAAGCATGTGCGTGTATGCCTCCACTATGTCCTTTGACAACATTTCGGGCGACTCATAGAACTCATTGTTGCAATTCTCGGAAAGAATTGCATAAAGTAGTTTTGATGGAGCCGGTATCGTTATTCTATTCCGGGAGCTGCCATAGCCGTTGCATACGGTGCTGTCTAAATCCATAATGACGGGATGGCATGGATTGAAGCTTATTCTGCCCGTTAGTCTGATCATCTCGGTCATTACAGGATAGTTTTGGTATACTCTCCCGGAATCAATCCTGACACGGCTCAATCCGTTGAATCCGCTGAAAAATTCTGTATCATCACCATATCCATTGATTATATTCTTCTCAATCTTTAATTCTATGGATTGATGCGGTCGGGCTTTTTGTGCCGATTTTAGAAAATGACGGCTTAATATTGATGCTAACATAAAAGAAAACAGTCGTATTTTCAGTTAGGTTATAGCGGCATATTGCCATGCTTTTTAGGCGGATTGGATTCCACCTTATTTTGTGTCATCTCAAGAGCTTGCATCAGCTTTATTCTTGTGTCTTTGGGAAGAATTATCTCATCGATATACCCCTTTTCTGCGGCGCGATAGGGATTGGAGAACATCTCCTCATATTCTGATCTGGCTTTGTTCCGGTCTTCGTCACTTGCATTGCGATATAATATGTTCACGGCTCCATCTGCGCCCATTACTGCGATTTCGGCGTTGGGGTAGGCGAAATTCACATCGCATCCTGTCTCTTTTGATGACATCACGATATATGCGCCACCGTAGGCTTTGCGTGTGATGAGTGTTATCTTTGGCACGGTTGCCTCGGCATAGGCAAACATTATTTTCGCTCCATGTCTTATTATGCCGCCATGCTCCTGTTGTTGTCCCGGCAAAAAGCCCGGGACATCTTCAATCGTGACGATTGGTATGTCGAAACAGTCGCAGAATCGTATGAAGCGGGCTGCCTTGTCCGAGGCATCAATATCAAGAACTCCTGCAAGATAATTGGGCTGATTGGCTACGATGCCCACCGAACGTCCCCCTATGCGTGCGAATCCGATAAGTATATTTTGCGCGAAATTCTCCATGATTTCAAAGAAATAGTGTTCATCGACCACCTCTTCGATTAATTCCTTCATGTCATAGGGTATATTGGGATTTTCCGGTATCAACGACATTAATTTCGTGCATTCTCGTGGTGCGGAGTCATAAGATGATGTTATCACGCCATCCTCCATGTTGTTTGAAGGGATGAAACTGAGCAGTTCCCTTATCATCATCAGCGTTTCCTCTTCGTCACATCCCACCAGATGTGCCACTCCGCTCTTGGATGAATGAGTGGCTGCACCGCCAAGTTCTGCTTTTGTCAGCTCTTCATGGGTTACGGTTTTAACCACATCCGGACCGGTGACAAACATATAGCTCGTATCTTTGACCATAAGGATGAAATCGGTGAGGGCAGGAGAATAGCAGGCTCCTCCGGCACACGGACCCATTATTGCCGAAATCTGGGGAATCACCCCCGATGCTTTTACATTTTGATAAAATATGTCGGAATACCCGCTTAATGCATTAACGCCTTCCTGGATTCTGGCGCCCCCTGAATCATTAAGAGCTATTATTGGCGCGCCTGTCTTCAGCGCCATTTTTTGAAGCTTTACGATTTTGGAGGCGTTTGCGCGCCCTAATGAACCTCCGTTCACGGTGAAATCGTAGGCGTAGACATATACCTGCCTTCCGTCGATCTTTCCGTAGCCCGTCACAACTCCATCGCCGTCATAGCGGCGTGACGCCATGTCGTAATTATTACAGTCGTGGAGCACAAAACGATCTGTTTCCACAAATGTATTGTCATCAAGCAGTATGTCGATGCGTTCGCGGGCTGTCAGCTTTCCGGCTGATTTTTGTTTTGCCACTGATTTTGCTCCCCCGCCGGCAAGAGCTTTTTTATTGCGTTCTTCTAAAATAGAGTAGAAATCCATGTCCTTAGTCAATGTGATGTTTAAAACTTATTAGAAGTTGGTCGGAAAGCACGTTGTCGCCCTCCTCGACTTCCACTTTGTCTATAATCGCATCTTGCGATGCCGTATAAGTGCTTTGCATTTTCATCGCTTCAATCACGAGCAGTGTGTCTCCCTTTTTCACCTCGTCGCCGGGAGCCACACGGATGCTTATTATTTTTCCGGGCATAGGTGCTTTGATGCAATCCTGTGCTTCGTCATTTTGGTTCCCTCCGCCACGCATATATTTCTTGCGCGGATTCTGAAGCTCTACCTCATATCTACGAAAATTGGCTGTGATTACATACTTGCCTTCCGACGTGTTCACACATTCGGCATTATAACTGCGATTATTGTGGAGTATTGAGCAGAACCCTGATTCACTCATTACCGCATCGATGTCTATCACTTCGCCATTGAGCTTTATGCTTACTGAATTATCTTCTTTTGAAAGCAGTTCGATATCGTAAATTTTCCCATTTACTTTTGCTTGCATGATGTGGGTGGATTATAAATGTGATTAAACAAGCTTTAAATTCTTAGTACGCCTTTCTGCTTGGCAAAGGCACGCCAGCGGCTTATAGGACGCTGATCGCCATGAGGTGGCTGTGTCACGGAAAATTCACTGTTTTTAGCCACGATGTAATCCATATATGCGGCGATCACTGCGATTTTCTCAGCCTCCTCTTCGTTGTCGTCATGAGAGGACAGATTCTTTTGGTTCTCTTCGATAAAATGAGTTGTGTATTCGCCATTCACGAAGTCATGCGTGTCCATAATCCTCCGCAGATAATCTATATTGGTCTTGATGCCTGTGATTTTATATTCATAAAGCACACGACGCATACGTTCAAGGGCATATTTCCGTTGGGTTGCCCACACTATTAGCTTGGAGAGCATCGAGTCGTAATATATCGGTATCTCGTAACCGTCATATATGAAGCTGTCAACCCTTACTCCTATTCCTTGCGGAGTGCGTACGCTGTTTATTATTCCGGCTGTAGGTATGAACCCGTTTTCGGTGTCTTCGGCGCAGATGCGGCATTCTATGGCGTGACCGCGTTGCTCTATATCTTTTTGTGAGAATCTCAGAGCATTGCCGTTGGCGATGTTTATCTGTTCTTTCACCAGGTCTATTCCAAGCACTTCCTCAGTTATGGGATGTTCGACTTGAAGGCGTGTATTCATCTCCAGAAAATAGAAATTCATCTTTTCATCGACAAGAAATTCGATAGTTCCGGCACCAACGTAGTTTACTGACTTTGCTGCCTTGACTGCGATTTCTCCCATCCGCTGCCGCACATCTTCCGTGATAAAGGGGGAGGGCGATTCTTCTACAATCTTTTGATGACGTCTCTGTACTGAACATTCTCTGTCAAACAGATGCACGATGTTGCCGTGCATGTCTCCAAGAAATTGTATTTCAATATGATGCGGAGATTCAATGTATTTCTCCACGTATACTTCGTCTGATGAAAATGATGACTGTGCCTCTGACTTGGCTTCATGATAGGCTTCTATCAGTTCTGATTCGTCGCGAACAAGTCTCATGCCTTTCCCTCCGCCACCGGCCGACGCTTTTATTATGACCGGCAGCCCTATCTCACGGCAGGTGGAGAGAAGGTTTTCCTCATCCATGCTTGCCGCTGTCCCGGGTACTACAGGGACGCCGGCGTCAATCATGCATTTCCTCGCTGATATTTTGTCGCCCATCGACTGTATGCTCTTTGCCGATGGTCCTATGAAGATTATGCCCTCATCTTGGCACCGTTGGGAGAATTCGGCATTCTCGCTTAAAAAGCCGTAGCCCGGATGAATCGCTTGCGCTCCTGAAAGTTTTGCCGCTTCAATTATCTTGTCGATACATAAATAGCTGTCTGATGACGGAGCTTTTCCTATCAGAATAGCTTCGTCGGCATAGCTGACGTGCATCGAGGTTCGGTCGGCATCGCTATACACCGCTACTGTTTTTATACCCATTTCCCGGCACGAGCGCATGACACGCACTGCGATCTCGCCACGATTGGCGATAAGAACTTTTTTAATCATGGTTTCCCCCGGCTTTTAATTCATAACGTGGATTTATTCCGGTGGAATAAAAACTCTCTTTTAAATCTGCAACGCATCGCGTGCACAGATGCGTCCCGTAATTTAGCAAAATAAATGAGATCTGCGACGCGTCAAGCTGTTGGGCGAGAAGCCAGTTGAAGAGATCTCTTTTGGCAGGGGTGAATTCCTCTTTGCACCTTGGACATTTCATTGGTTGATAATGTTTGGTTAAGGTGGAAAAGACAAGAAGAAAGGGGAGCCTTATATGCAGTCGCGATGACATGATGAAAATGTGTCCTCCTTGTTGAGCGGACACTTATGCAGTGCAATGCCGGAATGATTCGACAGATTTGTGCTGAAATTTCTCTATGTTCTAAGCAACATGACATACTCACTTCAAAATCTAATCCACGAGATTATTGAAATATTTGTTGCATGGCAGGTCTCCTGGCTTATCTCCGCGTCGGCTGCCTTCTCAAGGATATGCTTTCCTCAATGGCTTGTGTTGCCGATGCGTTGCATGAGATTTACAGTAGCGGGTCTGCTCAGGCTTTTCACCTGATTCCCTTTTAATTGCCTTCCCGGCGGTTGCGGTTGGCAAACCTATGCGTCTGCAAAGTTAAGTGTTTTTCTTAAAACACCAAAATTTTGTGATTACCATGCGGCGAGGTTGTCCCGTGCGGCACACTATATCGCAGAGTGTCGCACGGGACGGTCATTATATTTTGTCAAGGGCTTGAGCGAGGTCGTCAATGATATCGTCGATGTGCTCTGTCCCTATGCTGAAACGCACGGTTGATGGAGTTATGTGCTGTTCTTCAAGCTCTTCAGGCGACAGTTGTGAGTGGGTGGTGGTATAGGGGTGTATTACCAGGCTTTTCACGTCGGCAACATTTGCAAGTAAAGAAAATATTTCAAGAGAGTCAATGAATTTCCATGCGTCTTCTTGTGTCCCTTTTAATTCGATGGTGAAGATGCTTGCGGCTCCGTTGGGGAATAATTTGGTGTATAGCTCATGATCAGGGTGATAGGGAAGAGAAGGATGGTTGACCTTGGCGACCTTAGGATGGGTTGATAGAAATTCCACCACCCTGAGGGCGTTTTCAATATGCCTTTCCACTCGCAGCGACAGAGTTTCCACTCCTTGAAGGAGAATGAATGCGTTGAATGGGGATATTGTCGCGCCGGTGTCTCGAAGCAACACGGCGCGGATGCGTGTCACAAATGCCGCCGCTCCTGCCACATCGGCGAAAATAGCTCCGTGATAGCTTGGGTCGGGTTGAGCTATGGATGGAAATTTATCAGCGTTTGCTTTCCAGTCAAAGCTTCCGCCGTCCACAATCACGCCTCCAAGGCTTGTGCCGTGTCCACCAAGAAATTTTGTGGCGGAATGAACCACAATGTCTGCGCCGTGCTCCAGCGGACGGATAAGATAGGGGGTGCCAAATGTGTTGTCAACTATTAATGGCAGATTATTCCTGTGTGCTATTTCTGAAATGCGGTCAATATCCGTGACATCGGAATTTGGGTTGCCGAATGTCTCTATGAATATGGCTTTTGTATTGGGCTGGATAGCTTTTTCCACAGCATCGAAATCGCGTACATCAACAAATGATGATGTGATTCCGCGTGGCTCAAATGTGTGAGCTATAAGATTGTAAGAGCCACCATAGAGGTTGTTGGCGGCGACTATATGGTCACCCTCGCGCAGTATGTTTTCAAGGGCATAGCTGATTGCTGCGGCTCCGCTTGCCACGGCGAGTGCTGCGATGCCTCCTTCAAGAGCCGCGACTCTCTCTTCGAGAACCGCTTGTGTGGTATTGGTGAGCCGACCGTATATGTTTCCGGCGTCACGCAATCCGAATCTGTCGGCGGCGTGCTGTGAATTGCGGAACACATAGGATGTGGTTTGGTATATAGGTACTGCGCGAGCGTCAGTGGCGCTGTCAGGATTTTCTTGACCTACGTGAAGCTGGAGAGTTTCGAAATGAAGATTTTTCTTTGCCATAATTCTATTGTATTATATTGTGATTTTTATATGGCAAAGTTATAACTTGTAAAATATTGTTCCAATGTAAATTCAAAATACAGATAAAATATCTATATTTGTAGTTCTATAAGGAATAAATGTATTAAAGACTGTGCGGAATCGCATAGTTTGGAGAATATTATTCGTGACGATTATATGATTATGGGACAAGAATTGGATAATATCGATTTAAAAATACTTGAACAACTTCAGGTAGACTCCAATCTTACAAATAAGGAGCTTGCTGCGGCGATACATTTATCGCCGACTCCCACATTTGAACGGGTAAAACGCCTTGAAAGGGAGGGCTACATAAAAAGGTATGCTGCTGTGCTTGATGCCGAGAAACTGAGTTGCGGATTTGTGGCTTTCTGTTTCCTGAAAATGAAGCAGCACACTCATGAAAATGCACTCAGGATAATGGAGGCTGTTCAGGATATTCCTGAGATAGGAGAGTGCTACAACATATCAGGCGACTATGATTTTTTGCTAAAAATATATGCGAAGGATATGAAATCTTATCAAAAATTTCTCCTTCGCATTTTAGGGGATCTTGACTGCATCGGTTCATTGAGCAGCTCGTTTGTGCTTGGTGAAGTCAAGAGCACTCATGCTATACCGCTGTATGTCGAGCGGTAGAAAACCGGATCAGACTATTCCGATTATTTTGTCGATCTCATGGAGTTCGGTCGCGGAAAACTCTATATTGTCGATTGCTTTAAGGCTATCGATTAACTGAGAAGAGGAGCTTGCTCCGGCAATCACGGAAGTGACGCTGTCTTTGGCAAGCAGCCATGAAAGCGACATTTGAGCTAATGACTGATTTCGGGCATGGGCGATCTTGTCAAGCTCTTTTAGCTTTGACACTAACTCGGGCGTAATATCTTCTCGGTGAAGAAATACTCCGCTTTTAGCCACTCGTGAGTCCTCAGGGATGCCGTGGAGGTATCGGTTGGTGAGCAACCCCTGTGCCAATGGCGAGAAC
>OFFB01001837.1_pt1 | contig 11283 bp, 9 predicted proteins | sample 1521281 | NCBI WGS metagenome assembly OFFB01 (sample SAMEA3504109, study PRJEB24116) | mouse gut metagenome | biome: mouse gut; feature: mouse-associated habitat; material: faeces | place: Denmark | collected 2011
ACAAATAAAACATTTTCACAACAATGAAAAAATGCCAATCCTTTGTACAAGTCTATGTATCCCTTTAGAAATTTTAGGTGTAAAAAAAAGAGTATTATTAGAGTTATTTAAAGAATAGAAATTTAAAAAATAGAAATAAGTGGGAGAAGCATCGTAGAATAACGAATAGTTAGGAAACGGTGCTTCTTTATTTTATGGTATTTTTTTGATAAATAAAATTATATAAAGATATGACAAAAATGTATAATTAGAGTTTTATTTTCATGATAGCAATTTAGGAATTTATTTGTCGAAAATTTGTACAAGAAAGAAATTCAAACAAGAAATTGACTTCTTGCGTAGGTGACGTTATAATAGAAAAAACTGTAATAAACTATATCATGGAGGAAACTTTATGTTACACAAAGAAAAGGAAACTAAGGGATCATATTTTGACAAAAGTAATAGTCTTAGTAAGAAAATTATTTCAAAAATGGCACTGATAGTTGCCAGTATTTTTTTGTTGACCATTTTGCTTTCTGCTTTGCTTGCCGCGAAATCATTAGTTCAAGCTAATAGAGAAAGGTTAGCTGCAGTTGCTTATGAAAATGCATTTTTAGTTACAAATGATATTGAAAATGCTTATGGAAAAGTGGTAGGATTTGCAGGTTCTCTTCGGAATATTTCTATATTAGATCCCAAACAGCAAAGGGATGCGATTGATATTGCCTTAGTCGGTCTTTTAGAAGGCGGTGATGGATTTCCAACAGGATTCGCTTATTTTGAGCAAAATGTCATTGCAGATGCTAATGGAGAGCCTTATAGTATCCATAAAAAAGATATTGCTTATGAAGCGGTTGTATATCAAAATGAAGAAAAAACAGGATATGTGTTTGAAAAGCATGAAGATGCTTTTGATAATTATGAGAAAGAATATTATATGCAAATAAAAAAGACAGGCGGACCTTATATTATGGATCCTTATATATATAATCTGATGGGAAAGAATATTATGATGATTAGTATTATTTCACCTATTTGGAATGAAGAAGGGGAATTTTTTGGGGTAGCTGGTGTTGACGTGGGATTAGACAATATGCAGGAACGATTATTAGTTAGTACGGATTATAAATCAGCTCATTTAGTGGCTCTTGCAGAAGATGGAACTATTTTAGTAGATTCTGCTGATGATACAAAAGTAGGGCAGAGTGCTTTAGATATCGGATATGATACCATGGTAGAAGATGCGAATAAGATCCGTTCTATGTCAGAAGGTGAGTATGTTAATAGTCGTTTTATTATTAAAAATAGTAAAAACTTTGGTACAGGAAAAAAAGGGATTTCTGTTGCTATTCCACTGACAATAGAGGGGAAAACTAAATGGACATTACATCTGACAGTTAATAATAGTGAGTTCTATGGGGCTATTGTAGAAGGTGCAGGAAAACTGACTTTTATGGTCGTATTATTGGGAATCATATTGTTAACATTAGTAAATCGTATTATTAAACGATCTTTAGATCCTATTCAATTAATTAGTGATGGAGCGGCTAAGCTGGAAGCGGGGGATTTAAATATTCATATTGATATTCAATCTGATGATGAATTAGGACGTCTTTCACAGGCGTTTAATCATATTAGTTCTACTATAAATAATTATGTGAAGGATATTTCTGAGCAGCTTTCTCAAATGGCAGATAATAATATGGATATTACCATTACACAAGATTATATTGGCGATTTTATTCCTATTCAGGTATCTATTGAGAAAATTTCACAGTCTTTAAATGATACATTACATCAAATTGTTTTTTCAGCAGATGAAGTTTCTGCCAGTTCAGAAAATGTGTCATCTGGTGCGCAAGTTCTTTCAGATGGTGCTACAGAACAAGCATCAGCGATTGATCAGTTGGCAGCGTCTATAGAAAGTTTATCAAAAGATGTAGCAGCAAATGCAAATGATGCAAAAACTGCTAATATTACTGTTTCTGAAGTAGGAAACTATATCAAGGAAAGCAATAAGGAAATGGAGAATTTAATTCATGCTATGTCAAATATTAGTCATACCTCTAGTGAAATTCAAAAAATTGTTAAAACAATTGAAGATATTGCTATGCAGACTAATTTACTTTCTCTAAATGCTTCTATAGAGGCAGCGAGAGCAGGAACAGCAGGAAAAGGATTTGCTGTTGTGGCAGATGAAATTCGTGAATTAGCAGCAAAAAGTGCAGAGGCGGTTAATCAAACAACAAGCTTGATAGAAAGTTCTCAAAAGGCAGTGGAAAATGGGATAGAAATTGCAGATAATACAGCTAAATCTCTTATGATAGTGGTGGAAGGTTCAGAAGAGGTTTTAAGTTCTATGGATAAGATCAGTAATGCTTCACAAAATCAGAAGATTGTATTAGAACAGATTACAGAAAATGTAGACTTAATTAGTAATGTAGTTCAGTCTAATTCTTCTTTTGCTCAAAATAGTGCTACAACAAGTGAAGAGTTATCCAAGCAGTCAAAACGGCTACATGAATTGGTAAATCGTTTTCATTTGAAACAGATATAAGAAAATAAAGGCGAATTTTCGATTTTTATTTAGAAATCGGATATTCGCCTTTATTTTTTAAATAATTTTCAATTCTTACAGAAAGAACCTTGATTTTATTTGACTGACTGCATACAATTATAGCTGATAAAGTTTTAAAAAAGAGGGAAAATATTTAAGAGATGGATACAAAATATGAGAGGAAAACCACATATCCGATTTGACCAAAGCCAAACCTAACCGTAACAGAAAATTTGCATATTTTTGCAACCTTGCGGGGAGTTCCAAATCTTCATGCAATAAAAGACGCATTAGATTTAGTCAGTTTACCTTATAAGGATAAAAAATTATTTTCTCAATATTCACTTGGTATGAAACAGCGTTTGGCTATTGCTCTTGCAATCATGCACGACCCAGAATTATTGATATTAGATGAACCAATTAATGGACTTGACCCTATCGGAATTGCAGAAGTTCGCTTTTTTATTCGACGGTTATGTGATGAGAGGGGAAAAACTATTCTTATTTCTAGTCACATATTGTCTGAAATTTCATTACTTGCTGATGATATTGGGATTATTGACAAAGGCATACTGTTGGAAGAAGAAAGTCTTGCAAAATTAGAGAAAAAAAGCAGTAAATATATTCATTTTACTATATCTGATACGGCACAGGCGGCAAGGATTTTAGAACAGATTTTTGATGAAAAGCAGTTTTCAATACAAGACGACTATAATATTCGTTTGTATAATCTAGATTTATCCGTGACAAAAATAGTCAGCGTTTTTGTTGAAAGTGGTTTGGAGGTTTCTGAAGCACATACCTGTGGGGGATAGCCTTGAGGAATATTTCAAACGAATAACGGGAGGTGAGGGAATTGCTTAGATTGTTACAATGTGAATATATAAAATTGAAACGCTCAAAGTTTCTCTTGATTGGGATATTAGGTACACTAATTGTTCCTTTATTTGTTTATGTAAAAGCTGTCATAAATTATTTTTCTAATCCAGAAATTATTATGAGTTTGTTTTCTCTTTATGATGATGCATTTATGTTTTTAATGCTTTTATTCGCGCCAATAGTATTGACAATTTTATATGCGTGGATAATCAGTCGAGAATATACAGATGGAACACTAAAAAATATTTTTGTTATTCCCGTTTCGCAAATAACATTCTTTTGTGGAAAACTGCTTTTCCTTGCAATACTCACTTTTATGTTTATGCTGATTTCTTGGTTGGAAATTTTAGTATTAGCATTTTTGTGTAATTGTTTTATTCCAATAACAGAGCTTAATATTCCTTCCATTTTATTTTTTCTTATCAAAATGCTTTCTGGAGGGATATTATTGTTTGCTACGCAGACGCCTTTTATTTACCTTACAATAAGGACTAGAGGATTTGTCACACCACTTATTGCCATTGCTGCAGTTAGTTTAATTAATGTTGTTTTGTCAAATTCGGAGATAGCAGGATTTTATCCGTGGTCGGCGTCTTATCTTCTTATAAATGGACGTTTATCCGGGCAGAGCTGTTCCAAAGAAATTTCAATATCTATCATTCTGATTATGTGTTTATTGGGAATTATCACAAGTTTGCTTAGATTTAAGAAAGAAGAGATTAAATAAACAAAATGAGATAACTTTGAGAATCCGTTAATCTGTCTATAAGTTCTATACGCTTGTCCATGTTATTTGCGGATAGGCGTATTTTGCTTTTTCAGAAATTTTTTGAAACCGAAAACAAAGGAAAACCGAGCAAAAAAACAAAGAAAAAAAGTAGCAATATGTAGCTTTGACAGATATATTTTTTTACAGCTTCTTATAGAGTTTTATATTTCCCTGTCGAATTAGGTCGTTAAAACAAATATTTTTACCACCACTAAACGGAACAGATAAAGCCGCAAAAATATAGTGTTTATGCGGCTTTAAGGGGGTTTAATATTCATTTTTACGATATAGTGAGCAGATTATTTTACTATTTTTTTACATAATATCTTTTCGACAAATCTGAAATATGCTATGATATATAAAAAATAAAATTGGAGGTCGATAAAATGGATATGAATTTGATTTCCGTAAATCTTTCAAAATGTGTAGGATGTAGTTCTTGTATTAGAGTATGTCCTGTCGATGGAGCAAATTATAGTTATTTGACAAAAGAGGGAAAATTAGTTGTAGATATTAATAGCGATAAATGTATTAAATGTGGGGAATGTATAAAAGCCTGTACTCATGATGCTAGAAGATTTGAAGATGATATAGAGCATTTTTGGAAAGCGATAAAAAGTCATGAAAAGATGATTCTTATTGTAGCTCCTGCAATTAAAATAGCATTTCCAAATAATTGGAAGGAATTATTACAATGGATAAAAAGTCAAGGGGATATTACGATTTATGATGTGGGTTTAGGTGCAGATATTTGTACATGGGCGCATCTAAAGATTTTTCAGGAAAAAAAGAGAAAGTTAATATCACAACCTTGTGCAGCAGTTACGAATTATATTTTAAAATATAAGCCAAATCTCATTTCTTATCTTTCACCAATACATAGTCCTATGCTCTGTCTTGCCAGCTATTTACGCAATTATAAACATGTGACAGAAAAAATTTATGCACTTTCTCCTTGCATCGCAAAAAAAGAAGAATTTATGGATACAAAAATGATTGATTATAATGTGACCTTTGAGAGGTTAGAAGAGAAGTTAAAAGAGGATAAAATTTCATTTTCACAGCAGAGGGAGGAATTTCACTTTGCAGAGGAAGAAGGTTTATATGGTTCTCTCTTTCCTATGCCCGGAGGATTAAAACAGAATCTTTTAGTGCATAACCCAGAATTAAATATTTTAAATGCAGAAGGTACTCCTTATATTTATAAGATTTTAGAACAATATGAAAAAGAAAAAAAGGAAATGCTGCCAGATGTTTTAGATGCGCTTTCTTGTGAATATGGATGTAATGGAGGACCAGCAATAGGAAGAGATGTGAGTCTTTTTGAAGCGTCAAATTATATGTATCAAGTAGAAAATAAATTAAATCCTAAAATGGCAAAAAAATTATTTCATCAGTTTGACCAGAAGCTAAAATTAAAAGATTTTTGCCGTAATTATAAATCAGAATACAAAAAAGAACAAGAAGTGAGCAAAAAAGAATTAGAGAAAGTTTTTAATAGTATGGGAAAATTTACAGAGGAACAGAGAATTTTTAATTGTAAAGCATGTGGTTATGAAACATGTAAAGATATGGCAGAAGCTATTTGTCTAGGTTATACTGTGGTAGATGGATGTATAGAAACAGGGAGGTTTTATGCAGAACAAGGAAGGGAAAAATCAGAAGCATTGGCAAAACAACTGAAACAGGTTTCTTTAGAGATTCATAAACTATTCTTAAAATTAAACGAAAAAATTGAAGAAACAGAAAAAGAAGCGAAAAATATTAATTCTTTAAATCAGGTTTCAGAAGGTAGTATGAAAAGTTTAAAAGATAGTATTTATATGTTGCAAAAACAAAGTGATAAGATTATACACGCGATGGGGAAAATAAAGGAAAGTGTACAAGGCTATATTTCCATGACAGATTCCATTGATAAAATAGCTAGACAGACAAATATGTTATCATTAAATGCTAGCATTGAGGCAGCAAAAGCAGGAGAGGCAGGAAAAGGATTTAATGTAGTAGCAGAGAAGGTCAGAAATTTGGCATTTCAATCACAGACGGCAGTTAGTAAAGCCGAAAAGAATGCTTCTGAAATCACAGAAGCGACGGAAAATATTCATCAGATGGTAAAGGAAATAAACAAATTGGTAGAAATGCTTCGAGATATTTCAGATAAAACAATGAAAGGGATAGAACAGACGATTGATAGTGGTGAGGAAATTGGAACAGCTATGAATCTTGTGACAGATATGGCAAGTGAAATGAATAGTTTATTAGATTCTGCTAATAGAATGGCGTAAGGATAAAGGGGAGGGGAGTATTTAAAGGTTCGCTCTGGCAAGGAAGTATTCCAACGAAGCCGCGCTTTCGCTCCGTTCCAGACGTAGCGGACACTAAGTTCACAGCCCGTAATCGGTCTGTTCACTAAGTGCCAACGTCTTCCAAGGGGCTTCTTTCGGAATACTTCCTTGCCTTTGCTAGTTTGTTAACTATTTTAAAAATGTATAATAATGTAAAGAAATGTACTGACATAAAAAATGGACACTCTTAATATACTTTATCAAGTTAAGGAATGATAATGTATGTTAGGAGGTTTTTTTATTATGGAGGAGAAAGTGAATACAGGACAAGGCTCACATAAGTTCACATTAAATAACCGAAAATTGGGAAGTATGACGGGAGTAAAAGATGTTATCGCTTTTGATATGGGAGAAGTTTTATTAGAAACAGAACTCGGAATGTTGATGATTAAAGGAAAGGATTTGCATGTGAATAAATTAAGTGTGGAAAAAGGAGAAGTAGAAGTAGAAGGGACTTTTGACAGCCTTACTTATTCTGAGCTAAGTGATTATTCCAAAAAAGGGGAATCCTTCTTTGGAAAACTTTTTAAATAATGAGTACATTAGTTTTATGGGAGGCAGACTATATACTACAATGTTTTTTATGGGGACTCTGTCTGATTGTTGTTTATGATATATTGCGAATCATCCGAATTGTCATTCCCCACCCTAATATTTTAGTGGGAATAGAGGATATTCTTTATTGGATTTGTGCATCTATTGGAATGTTTTTCGTCCTCTATAAAGGAAATGATGGAGTCATTCGTTTCTTTGCAATTGGCACTACGGCAGCCACGATGGGTTTTGTGAACACTTGTATCAGCAGATTTACAGTTCCATTTCTGGGTAATATTCTGGCATTTCCTTTTCGAGTCGTTTCTAAGTTCCTTCATAATATACAGAGAAAATTAAAGCAGATATTTGGAAAACAATTGAAAAAAGTAAAGGAAAAAGCTAAAATAAGAAAAGAAAAAAAGGCAAAAGTGAAAAAGGAAAAAGCGGATAAACGATTAAAAGAGAAAGAAAAAAGAGGGTGGTCAGATGGCAAAAAAACAGATACAAAGGAAACCGCAAATCCAGAGAAAAAGCAGAAAAGGAAAAAAAAGCAGAAAGAAAGAGAGAATAAAAAGTAACATCGGAACATTATCTGTTAGTTTTGTAGTATTTGCTTTAGCAGCAGTGATTGCTTATACAGGTTCAGGATTAAAGGATAAAAGAGATACTTATAAACAGAGAGAGGAGAATCTGAAAAAGCAAATCGAAAAGGAAGTTGAGCGTTCATCAGAATTAGAAGAGTATGAAAAATATGTGCAGACTAGAAAATACATAGAGGAAATTGCAAAAGAGAAGTTAGGATTGGTTTATGATGATGAGATTATTCTTAAACCTCAAAAATAGAGAAATCAGTTTTTATTTATGATAATGAGATTATATTGTGAAAAAAAGAACTAGAATATCTGAAAAGATATGAGCACCCTATATTCGATAAAAAGAAGCAAGGGTGCTCTTTTTTGTCAGAAAGTTTTTTGAAATACCTACAACAATTTGACAAATTTAACACAACTCACCGTATATAATACCAAATTATCAGAGAACAAAAGTACATTCCCGGGATGCATTTTTGTTCTAAAATAAAAAAGTCCTAGGAGGGAGACTAAATGTAATGAAAAATAATATCGTCAGAAAGACAGGTATCCGATTGATGGGCATAGCGGCTGGTATGTGTAGTACTTTTTCCTTTAATCCAATAGGAATTTCCTATTTTGCGGCAGTATATATGGAAAATGAGGAAAAGATATGGATATTTCCGATTGTATTTCTTACCCTTGCGTTTACTATGCCATTTTTATCAGCATTAAAATACATAACGATAATGATAGTATACGCCATTATTTATAGTTTAGTAGAAGCCAGAAGAAAAGTATGTGGAAAGTATATAGGGAGTTCCATCGCAGGTATTTGTGCGTTCGTGATACAAGCGGGTGGTTCTTTAATGACAAATGAATCAGCGAAAGGAATTTTGACTGGATTTTTAGAAGGTATCTTAGTATTTGCATTAACAGCCATATTAAATACAGGAGTACATGCTATTTTGGACAAAAGAGGGTATGAGGTTTTTAACAATGAGGAAATGATATCATTGGGAGTCTTATTTGGCGTGTTATTATATGCATTAAAAGGAACAGAAGTATTCACCATTTCTATCGCTCCGATTTGTATGTATTTAGGGATTTTATATGCAGCCTATCGGTATGGAGTTGGAATGGGAGCAGTGGTTGGAACTGCCTGTGGAGTGGTGATGATGTTGTGGAGAGGAAGTACTACTTCTTTGGGCTTAATGTGTTTAGTTGGAGTTATGGCAGGTAGTTTCCGCTCATTAGGAAAGTTGGGATGTTCAATAGGATATTTAGCTGGGATTTGGCTGCTAGGAAAATTTTATGACCCCTATTTATTAGATATTGTAAATTTAGGTGGAGTTTTATTTGGAACAATATTGTTTTTAATTATGCCAAAACAGATGATCATGCAGATAGAAAAGAGAATGAAAAGTATAAATGGAAATGAAGGAATGGAAGAGAAGAAAGGATATATTTTGGAAGTGGCGGATTCGTTTCGCAGTTTATCGAAAAGTATTGGAAAATTTCACAAACAAAATGATCTATCATTCGCAGCTGCAGTTCAGTTCAATGAAACTGCTCATCTGTTAGAAAATATAACAGAATATGTTCCGCAAGACTGGAAACATAGAAGAGAAAAAACGGACAAGATTTATTATGCGCTACGGAAAGCGCGGTTGAATGTTCGCTCTGTACATATTATAGAACAGCAAAATGGAAGAGAGAAGATACGGATTGTAGCAAAGACTGGAAATGGGCGCATTATGACTGTCAAAGAAGCCTCTGCTTATGTGGGCAGAGGCTATGGAAAACAGGTACGATCTGTATCAGACGGAAAAACAATTATTAATGGAGAGTATGCGGAATATAATTTTATAGAAGAGCCTAATTTTATGGTTTTAACAGGAGTGTCAGGAATCACAAAAAGTGGAGAGAGTATATCAGGAGATAATTTTACTTGTATGGAATTAGAAGAAGGACAAGTATTGATGGGGATCGTAGATGGTATGGGTTCTGGAGAAGAAGCTTCAGAGGATAGTGAAAGGGTGATTGGATTATTAGAGGATTTATTAAAGGCAGGATATGAAGAAGAAGCAGCGTTAAAGCTGGTAAATTCCGTTTTATTAGGAAAAGATAATGGAGAAGCGTCTACTGCAATAGATATTGGATTGATGAATTTATATTCTGGAAAGTGCAGTTTTTATAAATCAGGAGCAGCAGCTACATTTATTAAAAGAAATCAGTGGGTAGAAGTGATGAAATCTACCAGTATGCCGGTAGGAGTGCTGCAGGAGGTGGATTATGAGGCTGCATATAAAAAGTTATATCATGGAGATTATGTGATTATGGTTTCTGATGGAGTGTTAGAAACTTTCGAGGGAGAGGATAAAGAAGAAGAGATAAGCAGATTTTTGATGGAAATAAAAGAAAAGAATCCAAAGGAAATGGCGGATTCTATTTTAGAAGTAGCCTGTGACAGAGCAGAGAATGGAATCAAGGATGATATGACAGTAATTGTGACAGGAATTTGGAGAAAATAGTATGGAAGTCCATGGATGGACAAATATAAAAAAAATAAGGAAATAGAATGGAGGAAAATTAGATATGAGATATAGTATGATGAAAAAGAGTGCAGGAAATATGATGATAGGTAATGGAAATAGCTGTTTAGTGGCAAAGGAAAGAATTAAAGATATGATGAAGGAAAAAGATAGAGAGAAGAATAAAGAAGTGAACAAAATGAAAGAGAGAGAAGATATGGAAAAAAGGCAGGAAAAAAGAAAAATGAAAGAGAATGGGATTCTGGAATTTAGTGCGAAGGCAGATGTAGTAGAAATAAAAGAAAGAAAAGAGAAAAAACAGGGGAAGAGAGGAAAGAAAAGCAGAGCAGAAAGAAAGAGAGAAAAAGAAAAAAAATTAAGAGAAAAGGTAGTACATATGAAACAAAAGGGGAAGAAAATAGAGGCTTGTATAGAAGAAAAGAAAGAAGAAATCGGATTTATTCATGAAGAAGCAGAGAGGAAATTGGTTTGCGCAGGCATAAAAGGGAAAGAAAATGCAAAAATTGTGTTAAGATATGAAACTAAAATGATAGATGAGGGGAAGAGAGATATTTGGAATGGGATTTTAGATGGAAGTGGAAGTACAGGAATGTTGATAAATGAGAAAGAGTTTTGGAAGGAAGAAATAAGATATGGATTTGTAGAAGAAAAAGAATGGAAGGAAGGAATCAGAAGAGGATTCTGGATAGAGGAATGGAAAAATGGATTTGTAGAGGAAAAGGAATTTTGGAAAGAAGAAATGAGGGATAAATTTATAGAGGAAAAGAGAGCTTTTGAAGGGGATTTAAGAGGAAGATGGAGATGGTTAAAGGTGGAGGGGAAGTATGCGAAAATTATGATGAGAGCAGGAGAAAAAGGAAGATGGGGCGCGGTTGAAATTAGAGGGAAAGATAAAAGAGAATGGTATATGGATAGAGATGAGGTGAGAAAAAGGATTGATGTGAGAGAGAAAATTAGAATTGCAGAAAGAATGGAGATAAAAACGTAAAAGTAAGATGGGGGGATGTTTTAATGAAAGGTTCGCCCCGACAAGGATACCTATTCCAACGAAGCCGCGCTTTCGCTCCGTTCCAGACGTAGCGGTACTAAATTC
>OFFB01001842.1_pt1 | contig 11236 bp, 6 predicted proteins | sample 1521281 | NCBI WGS metagenome assembly OFFB01 (sample SAMEA3504109, study PRJEB24116) | mouse gut metagenome | biome: mouse gut; feature: mouse-associated habitat; material: faeces | place: Denmark | collected 2011
GTACTTCCGCCAAGTCCGAACAAAGCCATCAGTATCGGTATAATCAAAATCTCCTTTGCACCCAGCTTATTAACAATCTTCTGGATTCCGATTGTCAGCGCATTTGTTCTGGTCATTATCTGGAAGACGCCGCCGATGATGAACACAAAGGCAAGCACTTCGATAATAGACTGAATCCCTCTCCCGGGAGCCATTAACACCTGCCAAACGCCCTGCCGTAGGTCTGTCCCGTCATCCAGCACTTTCTCAACGGTATGATACGTGCCTGCAACCGCAACGCTGCGTTCGCCAGTCGATGTCTGCATCATTGTCCGCTCAAATTCCCCGCTGGGTACTACCCACGTCATGACCGCAACCACAACAATCAGGAAAAAAATCAGTGTAAGTACATGGGGCATCCGCAATTTCCATTTTTTCTCTTTCATATATCCTTCGCCCTACCCTTTCTTTGTGTATACAATGCTGCCATCCATTATGGTCAGCACAACTTCTGCCTCTTTCGCCTCCCTTGCATCCGTCTGTAAAAGATTCCTGTCAAAAACGGCAATGTCCGCCAGTTTTCCGGTTTCCAACGTCCCGAGCTTCTCTTCCATTCCGATGTTTTTCTGGCCTCCTATCGTCCATGCCTTGAGCAGCTCGGCAACGGAAAGCGTATTTTCCTTCTGAAACGGCTCTTCCAGACCGTCCATATATCCGCCGCACGAATAATATACCGACTCCGGAACGCTTGTGACCATCAGGGGAAGATCTGTCGCCCCGCTCAGAAAAATGCCGCTGTTCTGCATTTTTCTGCGGTTCCAGTAGTACTTTCCTCGCTCCATGCCGATGGTTTTTTCGATCGTTTCAATCAGTACGGTTCCGGAATCCAGAGACATAATCTGAAAATACAGCTCCGCAGTCGCCCCCATGTCCCCCAGCTTCTCCAAATCATTTGGATCCGTAAATTCCATGTCTGTTAAAGCATGCCTGTTTTTCAGCTTTCCATTCACTTTTTGGCATTTATCATAAATGTTTGCAATTTTTCCGACTGCACCGTCTCCCTGTGCATGAAGCGACCATCGGAATCCCTCTGCGTCCGCCGCCAGCACGTCCGCCTCAATCTCCTCATAGGGAATTGCAATGCTGCAGGTAAAGGTCTCGTTTTCATATGGCTTTTTCAAATCACCCTTGCGTGCGGCAATCGTTCCGTCCGTCATGCAGTTAAACCCGCTGAAACGTACCTTATCCCCTGTAAATAAGTCCCGCATCTTTCTTGCATGTTCCAAATCCATCCGCTTCCCGACCGGCTGTGACATAAAGAACGTCCTTAAATGGAGCGCATCGGAATTTTCCATTTCTTTTAAATAGGCGGTAAATCCGTAGAAATCGTCAAATCCCATTTCCTTTACTGTAGTCACGCCCCGCGAATTCATCAGGTACATATAATCCGCAAACTCTTTCTCGATAAAGGCACGGTCATTCAGGTATTCCCGCATAATGCGGAAGTATTTTTCCGGATAACAGGTATCCGGCGTGAATTGATAAACTTCCGAAGCCTTTCGGTTCATGATACAGGTAGACCTGTCCGCCGCAAACAGGATAACCGGCTTTTCGGGGTATTCCGCTTCCAGCATCCGCTCGCCTTCTTGCTGACTCCATTTTTCCGGATTCCACCCATGCCCGAACAGTGCACCCGACGGTTTCTTCTCTGTGTCATAAGCTTTCAGAACCTTTAACCCTGATTCATTGTCCGTCACCCCTGACACATCTGCCCCCAGATGAAAAACCGCATAACCGGTAAAAAAGGTGTGCGTGTCTACAATTCCCGGCATGACCAGCTCCTCGTCAAAGTACAGCACCTGTTCTGCCTGACGGATTGTCTCCGCATCCGGCACCCCGTTTTCCTTTTTCACGATTCTTGATCCCGTGATGCAAAGATACCCTTCGGATTCGTAGTCGGATACACCGTCAAACAGATGTCTGGCTGCAATTACCATTGAATACTTTTTGTTCATTGGCTCTTCCTCCTTTCTTGTATATTCATCATATCATCATATAACGTTATGATACAACATGACCTTTAATAAATACAGAAACTTTGTGAAACATCCATAAATATGAAATTTGCTTTTGGTGAAACCGGACAAAAAAACATCAAAAAAAAATCAGAATCGCATCATTTTTTATGATGTATCCTGATTTTCTCAAATTTTTATAAAACGGATATAACCTTTCAGATGGACAGGCTATACCTGAAACCGGCAATGATTTCATAGCTGATGTACAGAGGGTTTTCTTTGTGGTCATTGATGTAGCTCGTCAGTATCATAACCGGCTCACCCACATTCATCCTGAGATATTCCGCTGTCGTCTGGGAAGCCAGACGAACTTCTATGACACTTCTGCCTTTCTCTGATTCCTGAACATGATACTCCTCCTTAATCAGTCTGTACATAGAGCCGTTTTCCAACTTCTGCGCCTGAAATTCCGGAAACGTGTCAATCGGAAAATAAATATGCTCGTATATAATCGGAAGGCCGTCCGCGGAAAGAATCCGCTGAATGTGATATAATGACTGGCTGTTGCCCATATGGAAAAAATCCTTCTGCCAATCCTGTGCATCCGTAAAACTGCAGGAGAGAACATGTGAGGACGGATTTCTTCCGTTCGCCCGACAGGATTCCGAAAAACTGATGTTGTTATCCTGTTCTATTTTGCGATAAATTTTGGGCATTTCCACAAAAGTACCTTTTCCCTGCCGCTTGACCAGAAATCCCTGAGCACACAGCTCCTCTATGGTTTTGCGCACTGTAATTCTGCTGACGCCATATGTATCTGACAACTCCGTTTCCGTCGGAATCTGATCCCCGGCCTTATACTGGCCGTTTTGAATATTGTCCTTGATTACCCTCATTAGCTGGGCATATAATGGCTGCTGCGAATTTTTATCTAATATCATAATCAACCTTCTCCCTCCATAATGTTATAACCTATTATAACATGCTTATGTAGAAAATTCACTATACGGATCTGATTTTCTGCTGACGCCATTATGATTGCGTTATTCCGTCCCCGTAAAAACCTTGCAGCGCTTTGCCGACATTCTTCCTCCGGACGCCCATGTACACAAAAAATGGGAAACCAAACCGATGGCATCCCATTCTTTATATCTTATTGTCCGATTAATTTTTCCAGTGCCGCACAAGCCTGTTCATAATTTTCAAAGACGATTCCGTTGATGCCGAGGTCTTTGGCAGCCTCGACATTTTCTTCCCTGTCGTCGATAAACACACTTTCTGACTCCTTCAAATGGTATTCGTTTAACAGGTGCGCATAGATATCCGCATTTGGTTTTACCATCCTGACAAATCCCGAAACTACCTTTCCGTCAACCGCGTCAAGAAACGGAAACGAACCGCGCTCTGCATGAAGTGTGAACATATCCCTCGGATAATTCGACAGCAGATACACCTGCAGTCCTCTGGATTTAAGCTGCGCAATCCATTCTTTGGCGTATGCATATGGCTCCACCAGCTTGTCACGGTTATCCCACACAAGATTGAACGCGTCGAGATGCGCCCTGTTCTCTTCGCGGAATTTCTCAAGGATTTCGGCCTCCTCGTAAACGCCGTGGTCAAGCTCTGCCCAGAGCGGACTGCCAAATACAGACTTCTGAAAGGCTGCGCGCGTTTCCTCCGGAAGCTTTAAGTCCTCCATCAGCGCGCGCCACCGAAAATCCACAAGGACATTTCCAATATCAAAAATCACATTTTTTATCATAATTCCACACCGTTCTTCTGCAAAAGCGCCTGCGCACTCTCCACGGAATCCACGCCAGTCTTGTTCTTAATCGGCGCAAACTCGTAATCCCTGACAACCTCATATGACAGACAGTTATCCAGCAGATGAATCATATCAAGAACCAGAAGCTCAAATTTGTAGCCGTTGGGCGCATCGGGCTTGACAAGCGCTCCGCTTTCATTAATATAGGGTATCTTTTTCTCAACCACATGCACAGGCATTTTCTCATTCAGAATTTCTTCAAGCTTATCGACACGGAACAGGTAGTTGAGAATCACACCGAAATTATATGAAAGCTGTCCGTTTTCCTCCCTTGAGTTGATAATCTCATCTGTCATCTCATAGTACTCAACAATAGAGGGCTTTCCGTCTTCCAGACACAGCACCCCGATTTTTTCATTCGGGTCAGCCTTTCTGACCACCTTCGCACCGCTTACGCAGCCGGAGTCGAGCGTTGCCCCGACAAACACTGGATCCGCAATCCGCTGCAATACGTTGTCAACCGCAAAAATATTTAACCACTCGATGCCCCTTGCCTTGACATCCTTTAACACGCCTGTCACTGACATGGAATAGAACCAGCCGCCGTTTCCGTTTGGCGAGAGTGAGAGGGAATCCGCCGACTCCATATACAGCTTTCCGTTGAAATCAACAGACGGTGCCATCTCCTGCTTAAAAAATTTCACAAAGTCTTTCGGGTAGCCGAAATAGTCTTTTTCCTCGAAAAAGGCAATGGTTTCGGCGTCATTTTTATCACTTGTCATAATATAGAGCGGTACAAAGCAGCCCGCCTTGTCCGTGACATCAAGTAAATTTCTGATTAGGCGCTCAAAAATATAGATGTCCTTTGTAAGCCCGATATTATACTTGCCCTTTGGCCCGTCGGAGCCAAGTCTTGTTCCCTGTCCGCCTGCAAGAAGCACCGCGCCTACCTTGCCTGCCTGAATTGCTTTCAGACCGGTTTCCTCATATTTTGCCCTGCCCGCTTCGATTTCGGACACCTCAAGCGCCGACAGCGGCTCTAGCTTTCCTCTTTCCATGGAAACCTCCCCATGGCCTGCCATGGAGACAATTGACCAGTCAATTTTATCCACCTGAGCGGCAAGTTTTTCTTTTCCCGCCGCGTCTAATTTCTCGTATGCTTCGTATATATGCTCCTGACCATGCTCTTTTAACACACGCAGCAATTCATTTTCATTCATCATTCACCTTTTCCCTAACCTTTCAATATAATAATGATAACAGTTCGGCACCGGACTTCCTGATACAGGCAGCAAGCCCGCGGTACACCCACAACACTTACTTCATTTATACAACATTTTATGGGCGGATGTAAACACTTATTTTCATTATTCCCAATACTTTTTTTATCTTAGTATATAGACAAATATCAAAAAATTTTGTAGAATAGAATTATTGAATGCATTTAACTTTAAAGAAGGAGCCTGCCTATGGATTTATTTTCAAAAGAAGAGGCTGACGTAATTGGCGAGATTTCAAACATCTCTATCGGCTCATCCGCTACGGCAATGAACCTGATGCTTGGACAGCCTGTCAAAATTACGACACCGAGTGTTTCTCTGGTACATAGAAACGACATTTTAGAAGACTATGAGCATTCCTGCATACTTGTAAAAGTCCAGTATACGCAGGGTTTGTTTGGTTCCAATATGCTTGTTCTCAAAGATGAAGATGCCAAAATCATCACCGACCTCATGATGGGAAACAATGGAACCGGGGAATATTCCCAAAGCGAGATATCTCCCCTGCATATCAGTGCTGTTTCCGAGGCAATGAACCAGATGACAGCAAGTTCCGCTACAGCGATGAGTAAGATGTTCGACAAAAAAATTGACATTTCACCACCGACTGTCCAGCAGGTTGTCATTGAGGAATACGAATTTCCGGAAGACATACCAGATGATCTTTTTGTCAAAATCAATTTTAAAATGAAAATCGGTAAACTGATTGACAGTACGATTATGCAATTGTACCCTTTCGATCTTGCAAATTCTATATACAAATTATTCCAGAGGAGGAACTAAAATGGGTAAGAATATTTTAATTGTCGATGATGCTGCCTTCATGAGGATGATGATTAAGGACATATTGACAAAAAACGGTTATTCGATTGCCGCGGAAGCAGAGAATGGTAAAATAGCCGTGGACAAATACAATGAAACGAAACCGGATCTTGTGCTGATGGACATTACAATGCCTGAGATGGACGGTATTCAGGCACTTAAGGCAATCAAGGGAAATGATCCGAATGCGGCGGTTATCATGTGCTCCGCGATGGGTCAGCAGGCAATGGTTATCGAGGCAATCCAGTCGGGTGCCAAAGACTTTATCGTAAAGCCTTTTCAGGCGGAACGTGTTCTCGAAGCAGTCAAAAAAGTAATCGGATAAAAAAAACTCCTAATGAAACAATTTCATTAGGAGTTTTTTATGTGCTCAGACACTTGGAGGAGAATCATCAGTGGTAGCTGACGGGTGCCTGATGCACAAGCAGGGGAAAAGAGCATTCCCCTGCTTGATTACAACTTTTTTACCTAGCCATCGGCTGTGCATTAATCTTAAAGGTTACTGTTTTCGTTCCGCCGTATTCACCAAGTCCGTGAATGGTCACTTTCGCAGTACCTTTCTTGATATTGTTCGTATATCCTACGATTTCGAAATCATTTGGCGTCAATGGAACTTTCTGCCCATTCAATTTCATCGTAATCTCCGCAAAATCTTCTTTTTCCAGTTCAATAGAATATCCTGTGTATATCTGAGGATTTATTGTTACGGCTGCCTTGGAAATGTTCTTATCGTTGTCAATGACGCGGAATGTTGTAGAAACACTTCCCGTATAATTGCCGCCCTCTGAAGCTGTCACGTTGATTGTAACCTCAGCACTGACTGCCGGATTTCCAGACTCATCTACCGGTCCTGATATGACATAGGAGTCATTTCCAATGGTAAAGTCCGTATTCTTTTTCAGCTTCTTTCCATCCAGATCCGTGATAACAGGGATCACCTTATTGTACTTCTTTGCATTCTTTACGATAATATCACCTGCGGTAATACTGTCTTTGAGATTTTCAAGGTTCTGTGGCTTGATTGTAAAAGGTACGTCCTTAATGGTTCCCTTATAATTGCCTTTTCCTTTGATTGTGACGCTTGCAGTATTTCCATCTGCGCTGACTTTCTTGTTATTCTTGTAAGTAAGCGTGTAATCCCTTCCCTGTACCAGATTCAGGATGGTACCTGTGCTTGTCACAAAACGCGCACCTACATTCTCGTCAGAAAGCTTGCTGCCGCCCTTTGCATATGGTATCAAATCTGTTATAACATTCTCTGTTCCAAACGTGAACAGGCTTCCATCTTTAATGATATCATAGGCTGTAATCTTAAAGGTCTTCTTGACTGTTCCTGTATAACCATTGATTCCTTTTACAACCACTGTCGCCTTGCCGACATTCGTGTTGTTCTGGTATTCCACTTCATACTGGGCATAAGGCTTTTGCGCATCTGCACCCAGATTCACTGTCACTTCGGGTCTCAGTGCATCCCCTGTGTATTCCAGTCCCTTGGATGGCGCATCTACCGTTACCATGTTTCCTTTCAGTGCCTGACCAGTAATCTTAAAGGTAACTTTCTTTTCGCCGACATACTTTATGCCTTTTCCTTTGATGACGATGGTTGCTGTCTGACCGGCTTCTGTGTTGACACTATCGTATTTTACAGTATACTGCTCATCCAGTACCAAAGGCTCATTGCTATAGGATACCGTAAATTCCGGTGTCTGTACTTTGCCGCGTTTTGCTGTCTCATCCCAAACATAAGGCTGAGCCGCGATTTTAGAAACCTTTACCTTGTTCATTGCAACTGCGGTTGCCTTGTCTGCAATCGTTATTTCAATGTCCTTGTAATTCTTGAAATTCGTGTTTACTGCCTGCACTCTTACTTGATAAATGCCCGGTGTCTTGCCGTCATCTGCATTTACATACGCAACAGTGTAGTCCTTCTTTATCTTAAGTGTTTTGCCGTTGTATTTTACAACAGGTTTAAGTGCCACTGTTCCCTGAACCACATTGTCGGTGACTTTTACCAGTGCATACAAATCATCAATGGCAAGCGTGTTCATATCCACCTGGTCAATGACAAATTTCTCCTCAAAGGATTCAGAATAATTTCCTTTACCCTTGATTATAACAGTCGCTTCTTTTTCGCCTGTCGATGCATTTGTGTTGTCCTTGTAAGATAAGGTATAATCTGTCTTTTCTTTGAGCTGTTTTGGCCCGTCATATACGAGAATCGCAGGTTTGAGTGCCTTTCCTGTGTATGTGATATGGTACTTGCCGTCCTCACCCAATACCAGTCCGGAATTGTCTGCCCACTTCGTCCAAAGTCCTTCGGGAATTTCCGGCTCTGTAGCTTCTACAAGTCCGCTGCGGGCTTCCTTCAGATTCTCATAAGCAAGGTCAATATCTTCCTGTGTTGCTGTTTCGCTTGTCAGAAGCTTTTCTGCTGTTGACATAGCATTCTTAAACGCTGTCCAGCTCTTATTCGTGTAATTGCCCTGTCCCTGTGCCAGAATGTCTCTGTACAGTTCAACCAATGCTTTGAGCTTTCCGTTGTCCACAGCGCCTTCCACTACTTTGAGTGCATTGTAAGCCGCCCTTAAAGCGTCTTCTGCCTGCGCGATTTCTTCCGATGTCGCATCCGGCTTCTCAACAACTGCCTTCGCTGTTGTCAATGCATTTGTAAATACTGCCCAGCTCTCATCTGTGTAATTGCCCTGCTCCATTTTTTCGTATTCTTCAATCAGGGCTTTGAGAGAATCAATCGTCGGTTTCCGTATTGCCAATCCGTTATAAGCTGTTTCCAGCTTACTGTAGGAATTGTTCACTTCATCCTGTGTCGCATTCTCTTTTGTCAGAATATCTTCCGCTGCATCCAGCGCATGTATGAATATTTTCCAGCTGTCATCTGTGTAAGCGCCCTGTCCCTGTTTTTTGATTTCCTGATATCTTGCTACCAGTGCCTTCAGTTTTCCAGTGTCCACAACGCCTTCGGGAACCTTTAATCCGCGGTAAGCTGTCTCGAGATTTTCTTTGGCTCCTGTCAGTTCACCCAGTGTCGCTGCCTGATTTGCCACAGTCTGTTTTGCTGCTTTCAGTGCATCCTGAAATGCTGCCCAGCTCTCATCTGTGTAGCTGCCTTTCTCAACCATCTCGTATGCTGCGATTAAATTCTGAAGTTCGTTTCTCAGGTACGCTATTTTCTGCTGCTCGTTATCGCCGTAAATGGAATCTGTGTCAACGGTCTCACCCTTGACAAGAACCATCGCCGATATCGGTGCCAATGTCACTTTGCCGTCTGAAACTGTGCTAATGGCATCAGTGCCTGCCTTCTGGTCATTGATGCAGACCTTCCAATCGCCTTGTGCAACGCCATAGCTGTACATGTCAACATCTTTTGCAGCTGTATTGGCATTAAAGATTACCACGATTCCATCAGATACTTCATCCGCTATGCTGTCTTTTCCGTTAATGACAAACATTACCAGTTCTTCTGAAATCCATTTGTACTGCACATTGGCTTTCACTTCTGCCGCTGTTGTCAGACGAAGAGCTGCATGGTTTTTGCGGAATGCGATCAGTCCCTTGTAGTAATCCCTTACATTTCGATAGTTCTCTTTGTCGAGATTACTCCACTTGATGCTGTTGACCAAATCCGATGAGTTATAACTGTTTTCAACCGGTTTTCCGTTCTCATCAATTTTTTCCCTGAGCAGTTCTTCTGCTGCATGAATCAACGGAATACCCTCTGATGTCATGTAAATTGCAGCCGCTAGATTGTTCATCTTCGTCTTCTCTTCAAATGTCGCATCCTCTCTTGATACAGACAATTTATCCATCAGGGAGTAATTGTCATGGCATGACGCATAGTTTACGGTCTGCGTCGGGCTCTTGCACCAGTCGGTCGCCCCTGTAAAACATTTTGCAAGCAGTTCTTCCTGCCCTGTTGCTCCGGAAACAAAGCCTGTAGATCCATGGCTGAACGTATCACCCTTTAATAAATTACGGATTGTATCGCTAAAATATGCAAACTTCGGTGTCTTTTCAGAGGTCCACTGTGTCGCCATGATGACATCGTCCTTGCTGACTGCTGTATCCATCTTCCATCCTTCACCGTAGAATACGACATCCGGATGTGTTTCATGGACTGTATTTACTACCTCGTTGATTGTATCAACATCAAGCAGTCCTACAAGGTCAAAACGGAATCCGTCAATATGATACTCATCTGCCCAGTAATTTACGGAATCCACAATGTACTTCTTTACCATGGAGCGCTCAGATGCCGTGTCATTGCCGCATCCTGAACCGCTTGAGTAACTGCCGTCCGCGTTTGTTCTTGAAAAATACTTCGGTACCAGCTGGTTAAAGCTGAATTTGTCCGCATCATATACATGATTGTAAACAACGTCCATAATGACATTGATGTTGTTGTCATGCAGTGTCTTGACCATCTGCTTCATTTCTTTTACTCTGACTGCACCATTGTACGGGTCTGTCGAGTAAGAACCTTCCGGTACATTGTAATTCTTCGGGTCATATCCCCAGTTATACTGCGGTGTATCGAGCTTTGTCTCATCAACTGTCGCATAGTCATAAGAAGGCAGTAAATGGATATGTGTTACACCCAAGTCAGTCAGGTAATCCAGACCGGTTGTCTGCCCTGACGCATTCTTTGTTCCCTTCTCTGTCAGTCCCAGGAATTTTCCTTTGTTCTGGATTCCTGAAGATTCGTCAATAGAGAAATCCCTGACATGAAGCTCGTAAATAATAGAGTCTGTATAAGTCATGCCTGCATTCGGGCCACGGTCGGTTGACCATCCCGCAGGGTTTGTTGCGTTCAGATTAATGACCATTGCACGGTTTCCGTTTACGCCGGTTGTCCTTGCATATGGGTCACATGCCTCTGCAGTCGTTCCGTCCACATCTACGCTGTAAGTGTAATAAACACCGTTTAAGTCGCCTGCTTTTTGTACAGACCAGACGCCTTTTTCACCCTTTTTCATGATGAGTGTCTCAATCAGGTCATCCGCACCCTCTGTTCCGGAAGTATAGAGGTTCACCTTTACACTGTCCGCTGTGGGCGCCCATACCTTAAAGGTTGTCTTGCTGCTGGTCCATGTTGCACCGAGGTCATCTCCTGTGTATGTGAACTCCTGCTCAAACGCATCTGAAGAATAAAGGCTTGGCATTTCTACCGGATACTCATATTCATCATAGAACAGGGAGTACTTCTTCGTGACTGCCTCCATACCTGACAAATCGCTTCCAAGACTCAGTTCATACTCGTTTTTGTCTGCGCTTGCCAGTCTTACCCCTGTAATCTCGATTTCTGTTCCGTCAGCGCGTTTTAAGGTAAAGATACCGTCTGTACCGCCTGTAATCGG